>WNFG01010277.1_pt1 | contig 13477 bp, 14 predicted proteins | sample 5400431 | NCBI WGS metagenome assembly WNFG01 (sample SAMN13153346, study PRJNA577476) | soil metagenome | isolation source: 120 cm saprolite under Douglas fir tree site 2 hole 3 replicate 2 | place: USA:California | collected 2015-04-18
AGACATTTGCCAACGTGATTTAATTAGTGCTTGCGGCTATCTGGGCTTGAGCCATGTGCCTGACCAGACGCTCAGCAAGGCCGCAAGCTGGAGCTGTCGGTACGCACAGCGTCGGCAATAAGATTGCCCAATCAATGGATTGATTCTTCGACAGCGCTAGTCAGGAAGGTGTCGAGCTGCGCGCAGGCCACACTGACGGAATCTTCCGCTTGGAGCCGTTTGGAGATCGCGCGCGCACGCTCCGTGTAGCGCGGATCGTTCAAGATACGGTGCGCGGCCTGGGCCACAGAGGCATTATTGAAGGCCTCCCGCCGCACGACCGTCGCGACGCCAAGGGCCTCGGCACGCGCCGCCACCCCGGGCTGATCCCGACCCCACGGCACCAGCACCATCGGCACGCCATGGTAGAGGGCTTTCATGACGATGCCATGCCCGGCGTGGGTGATGACCAGCCGGCTGTTTGCCAACACAGTGCTGTGTGGAACATAGTTGGCGAGGTACACGTGATCCGGCACCTCGCCTAATTGTGCCGCATGCTCTGGTGAGAGGGTGACCAGCACCCGCACAGCTTTGTGTTTGAAGGCGCCGACGGCAGCCTGCGCAATGGCCACTTCGCCCGTCTGCGGCACCGTGCTCAAGGACACCAGCACCCACGGCGCACCGGGAGCGCGAAGGAATGCGGGGGCAACTATGGAGGGCTCCCAAATCAAGGGACCGACATAGTGGTGATGTCTTGGCAGGTTGGGAGGAGGCACGTCGAAAGCCGTATCGGTGGCGTGCAGGACCAGGTTCGCCTTGTGCAACAAGGGCTGGAACCAATACCGGAAAGTGCGGATGCTGACGCCGAGGAAATCCACGTCCCACGGGCGCCCACTGTCTTCACCAAAATAGAAACTGGGATTGACGAAACACCAGGGTATCCCCAAGTCCGACGCCAACTGGTCTGCCAGCCCCATACAGAGCAGCGAACCGAGCAGGACGATGGGCCTACGCGGCTGAATGTGTGCCCGCATAGGCGGTGCACACGCTTGGGCCCACTCGACCAACGGATTGGGTGTTTCGGGGCCGATTTCCGGGCTGCGCGCTATTGCCATGCGGATATCGCCCTGCTCGAGGGCGGGCGGGACACAGATGGTTGGCACGCCCGTGGAGCGGACTGCTGCTTCGGTGCTTCTGTCACACACGAGAGACACCACATGTCCGCGGTCGTGCAGGCCAAGGGCAAGCGCGACGACGGATGGCCAATCACCACCTCCCCGCGCGCTAATCAGGGCAACAATCGAATGGCGACGTGCTACGCGGGCTTCGGGCATTCCGGTTAGTCCTCAGCCAGCAATGCACGCGAAGGTGTGCTGTGTCACCGAGATGATCTTACCAGAGTTCCAGCAGGGTATGGGCCTTTTTGAAAACTTTGCATGAACATAAGATCCGACCGCGGCGCGTCCGCCCGCTGATATGTCCGAATGGGGTCAATCTCGACGATTCCGATCGGCGACGAATGCGTCCGGTTTACCTTCAGCTGCGGAACTCGGCTTGGCCACCCCGACAGACGCAAAGTGCCATTAGCGGTCTTTGACCAGACTCTCATTCAATGACCTCGTCGGCAAGCGCAAGCAACGACGACGGAATTGTGAGGCCGAGCACGTTGGCGGCCTTGAGATTGATAACGAGCTCGAACTTGGTCGGCTGCGTGACCGGCAGATCAGCCGGCTTCTCGCCCTTGAGAATTCGCCCGACGTAGGTCGCCGCCTGTCGAAATGAATCGGTAAAGCTGGAAGCGTAGCTGATGAGGCCTCCCGCCGCGGCGAACTCGCGGGCATAGTAGATGGCGGGCATGGAGTGGCGCGCAGCCAGCGCGGTGAGTTGATCACGATGGCTCATAAAAAACGGATCGGCGCTGACCACGAGTGCATCGGCCCGCTGTGGAGGGAGCGTTGCGAAGGCATTATCGAAATCGCTTTGAGAGCCAGCGCTCAAGATGTTGAGTCGCAGTCCGGCCGCGGTTGTTGCCGCCTCCATATTTCTCGTCTGCGGCGCGGCATTCGGATTATTCGGGTTCACGAGCAATGCGATTGACCCGATTTTGGGCATGAGTTGGCGAAGAAGCTCCAGCCGCTTCGCTCCCAGCTCGACGGAAAGGAAAGTCGCGCCGGTCACATTCCCACCAGGCCGGTTCAGGCTGACGACCAAGCCCGTCTCGACTGGATCGCTGCCTATCGCGAATACGATTGGAATGGTGGTAGTCTCCGCCTTAGCCGCGAGTGCCGCAGGGATCGGGCTCGCGAAAAGCACGGCTACTCCCCGGCTAACCAGATCAGCTGCCATCATTGGCAATTGGTCGTATCGGCCTTCCTCGGCCCAGCGATATTCAATCGCGACGTTGCGCCCCTCGACAAACCCGGCGTCGTTCAGGCCCCGCAGAAACGCTTGCGTGAATTTCGGATTAGTGTCGGCCGGAAAGCTGCTGAGATACCCGATCACCGGCATGGATTGCTGCGCCCGCGTGGGGAACGGCCAAGCCATCGCGCCAGCCAGCACACCGAGAAATTCGCGCCGCCTCATGTCCCACCCAGGCTCAGGAGCACGCATTGTAATGGCGAAGACTAACACCTTGGAAGGGGACACCGGCAGCGTCGACCCATCCATGTCCGAGTCGGGTCAAACCCGGCCCTCGGGCGTTATCCGCGACACGTCCGCTTAGCTGTCGTAAGCGGCCTTCATTTAAGCGTCGCCATTAGGTCGCAGATGTGTCAAGAGCGGTCATGTTCATCTGCGGCCCTCAATCTAGGTCCCTATCGTTGAGCCGTGAGTAAAGCGCGCTCCGACGGGCCAGCCGCCTAGTGCGGATTTGCACAGGCATGCTATCGTCTCGCAACTTCGGGTGTACCATGAGGCGGCGGCAATTCGTTTCATTGCTTGGCAGCGCTGCGGTGGCGTGGCCGCTCGCCGCGCTATCCGTATGTTTGCAACAGGTTGCTCGCGCGCAAGGCCACAAAGTCCCCTTCCTCGGCTGGCTATCGTCCGCCCCCGGCTCGGACCCTTCGCTTGACGCGTTCCACGCCGGACTTCGCGAGCTCGACTATGTTGAAGGGCGCTCGATACGGGTCGATGCGCGCTCGGCTCAGGACAACGCGGAACTGCGCGCGCTCGCACGAGAACTCGTCCGACAGCAGGCGGATGTGATCGTCGCCAGCGGGCGGGCGGCGACCAGGGCCGCCCAGGAAGCGACCGCGACCATACCGGTCGTGATGGCACCGGTCGACGATCCCTATGAATTCGTCGCCAGTCTGTCCCGGCCAAGCGGCAACATCACCGGTCTGGCTCTGCAACAAACCGAAATCGACGCCAAGCAGGTCGAGATTCTGAAGGAGATGGTGCCGGACGTGTCGCGGCTTGCCATCTTTTACTACTACGGCGAGACCTACTATGCCCTTGAGTCGATTGCGCATGCACTCGGCATCGAGGCGCTTTGGATCGAGACCAAGGGGAGCGGCGACGTCGAGAAAGCTTTCGCCGAAGCCCTCGCGAAGAAAGCAAACGGGCTCCTGATCGTCGACACGGGCGCGCTGGGCGGAACCTGCAACATGATCGCGGCCATGGCGTTGGCGCGCGGCATACCGGCCGCTGCATCCTGGCGCGGCGACACTCAGACTGCGCTGCTCCTGACCTACGCGGCTGATAACGCTCATTTGCAGCACCGCGCGGCCTCGTATGTCGACCGCTTACTCAGGGGCGCCAAACCGCACGATCTTCCGATTGAGCAGGCGACAAAATTCGATCTCATCGTGAACCTCAAAGCAGCAAGGGAGCTCGGACTGACGGTTCCGCCTTCCGTACTTCTCCGCGCCAACGAGGTCATCGACTGAGATGCATACCGACAATGGAACCTCGCGTTGGCTGCCCCCATCCCACAGGGTCAGTGGCCAGAGAGCATGGAGAAAGCAAATGGCTCGAAACATTCACCGGTCGTGGGCTGCCGCACTTTGGGCGCTTGCCATGGTCGCGCCAGGCTCGGCGCAGAACGAGCAGTTCATACCTGGCCTCGTGTATCGGACGGGCGCCTACGCGGTGAGCGGGGCGCCTTATGCTAACGGCCGGGTCGATTATTACAGGCTCGTCAATGAGAGGGACGGCGGCATCAACGGCATCAAGATCGTGTTCGAGGAGTGCGAGACCGGTTACGCGACCGATAGGGGTCTGGAATGCTACGAGCGCCTCAAGGGCAAGGGCCCAACCGGCCCGGCGTTCATCGATCCCTTTTCAACGGGTGTGGCCGCCGTACTTACGGATAGGGCGAACGCCGACAAGATCCCCCTCCTGACGCCAGGCTATGGACGCGCCGCCTCGAAGGACGGCTCCGTGTTCATGTGGAATTTTCCGCTGCTCGGGACCTATTGGTCGGCCGCAGATATTGCGATCCAGCACATCGCGAAAGAGATTGGCGGCGTCGACAAGCTCAAGGGCAAGAGAATCGCCTTGCTGTTTCATGACAGCCCATACGGCAAGGAGCCAATTCCCGCGCTGCTGGCGCTCGCCCAGAAGCACGGCTTCGAGTTCAGGTCGATCCCGGTGCCCCATCCCGGCCTCGAACAGGAACCGCAATGGCAAGCCATTCGTCAGGACAAACAGGATTACGTGCTGCTTTGGGGCTGGGGTGTGATGAACAGCGCCGCGATTAAGCAGGCCGCGGCGGTGGGCTATCCTCGCGACAAGATAATCGGCGTGTGGTGGTCCGGTTCGGAGGCCGACGTGAGGCCGGCCGGTGATGACGCGAGGGGCTACAAGGCCCTGATGCTCCAGCACGGCTCCGGCAAGTTCACGGTGCATGCCGATATTCAACGGTACGTCTATGCCAAGGGCAAGGGGTTGGCCAAAGCGGAGGAGATCGGAGAGATCCTCTACAATCGAGGGCTTATCGGAGCGATGCTCGGAGTGGAGGGGATTCGCAAAGCCCAGGAGAAGTTCGGCAAGATTCCGCTGACGGGAGAGCAAGTGCGTTGGGGGCTCGAGAATCTCGACCTTAACGAGGCGCGCCTCAAAGAACTCGGGTTTGAGGGCATGATGAGGCCTGTGAAGGTTTCCTGCGCCGATCACGAGGGCGCCAGGACTGCACGCATTCAGCAGTGGGACGGCAGCGCGTGGAAAGTGATTTCCGGCTGGTATACCGCGGACGAGACGGTGACCGAGCCGATAGTCAAAGAACTTTCGGCCAAGTACGCCGCCAAGATGAACATTGTGCCGCGCGACTGCTCGAAAGCGGGCTGATCGAAGACAGTGGCTCTCCTGCAACGAAGAGCTGACGTTCCAATCCTGCGCAGCGTGTGTTCTCGTTGCCCGCCCGCGCCGACGAGGTGATCGAATGAAGGCTCGTGGCATGTCTCTTGTGGGTCAAACTGGGACCATTGGACCACGTCACCGGCACGGCTGCTTTACCCCAGTAAGCGGTCATTCCAACGACCCAGTTGATGGTCTCTTCAGTGCCATAAACGGCAGTCAGCCAAGCTTCACTCGATCACCTCGTCGGCGAGCGCGAGAAGGGTAGGTGGAACTTCGACGCCGATCGCCTTTGCGGTGCTGAGGTTGATCATGAATTTGTAACGCGTGGGCTGCTCGAAGGGCAGTTCTGATGGCCTGGTCCCCTTGAAGATGCGATCAACCATCGCCGCAGCACGCTCAAAGCATTCTTTGAGATCGGGTCCATAAGACATAAGACCACCGTCTCGCACCAGCGAGTCATACTCGTATATCGCAGGAAGGTGTTTTTCGGCGGCGTAGGCGAAGACGCGCTTACGATTGAGCGTGGTGAGTGAATCGGAGACCATTAGGATCGCATCAGGGGGATCACGGTCCATCCCCGTGAATGCATCATTGAAATCTTCTGGCTCTTGCACCCCCAGCGCCTGAACGGTCACGCCTAGCTCGCGGGCCGCGTTCGCCGACGCCTCGTAGCGCAGCGACATTCCGAGATCAGTCTTATTCCACAGCATCGCAACCCTGCGAATATTGGGTAATAGCGTCTTGAGCAGGGACAGGCGCTTGGTAGACAGCAAAGCTGCATCGTCCGAAATGCCGGTGACTGTGCCGCCAGGTTGCGCCAGGTTGTTGACTAAACCCGTCGCAACAGGGTCCCCCGAGCCATAGGCGATCACTGTGGGAATGCCGCCGAGCTTCGCATGATGTGCCGCCGGGTAGCCGACGGTCACCATCACATCGACACCGCTCGCGTTGAAATCCCGTATTAGCTGCGGAATTTTTGAGAGCTCGCCGCCTGCGCCGCGCGCATCGTAGGCGAGGTTCTTTCCGAGCGTGTACCCGCGCTGGGCCATCGCGTTTAGCAGAGTCGTGCCATCCCGGCTGTTCACGCTGAGCGGTACATTACCGGTGAGGGTCCCGAGGCGATAAGTTTTTGCTGCAGGCTCGGCAATGCTATCGGGAGGCCGAACAATCACTGCAGCGCTAAGCAATGTGACAAATTCACGTCGCCTCATGCAGGCCTCCCTGAGAGCCTGTCTCGAAAAGGGTCGCCGGCGCCTTTTTTTCGTGATGGGCGGATCGCGACGGCGGATACTGGCCGAAATCGGCCACTCGCTGACGAGGTCGCCAACTGAGGCGGCCTACCGTCACCCTATAGGCGGCGCGAGCGTCAAGCCGGGCGGCGTTTGGTCCTGAGCCAGCGTGCTGATCGTCGGCCCCAAATCAGACGGCGGCCCAAAGCTGGCGATGCTTTGAATGAGGTTAGTGACCGTGACGCCGAAACATGGTTGGGGCGGATGAAGGGGTGCGGACGTGAGATCCGTGACGAAGACGCCGAAAATTGGGTCCGGCGGGAATGTATTCGGTGGGCTCGCGGCATCGCTGACTGTCGGGCCGATGTCACAGCTGGTGCAAGTGGGCATGTGGCTCTCCCCCTACGCAGCCTTGGGACGGTCGCGAGGATAGCACACTTGGCCGTCCATTTGGGAGGTATTCGGCAGCCTCAACCGGGTCGGATGTAACCACTCCTTTGCGCTCGCCGGGTATGTTCCACTCGTTCGGGATACGCTCTAACCGCGCGGGCCTGAGCACTTTCATTTTTTTCAGTCGGGTGAGCCACTTCACACGAAAGGATGGACCAAAGTGTCATGATTGATCATCCCCACGAGAGGGGGTGTGTCATGACCCAGTTCCTATCACAGACCAGATACGACGATTGGATTGTCTACGCTGCCCTTCTGCCCGCGCTCCTTACATTGGGGGGCATCGGGATCACCGCGGCGATTGCCTGGCACAACCAGGCACTCTGGACTGTTGCCACCCGGAGCGCGATGTATAGCGATGGCGATGCCGACGATTACGTTCGGGGGCTGGCTAAGCTTGGCATCGTCAAGCTGCCTGGTTATGAGCCTCCGCCGGCTGTGGATCTCATTTCTGATCGTTAGTTTGGGCCACAGCGATTGGGGAAATTTATTCCCTTCACGTCGGCAAGGTCCATCTTGCGCGGATCGCAGACCTGGAGCAGTTCCGGCAAGCGCGGCCGGTGTGGGATCGTGCCGCCGAAATGATCCTGCTGGCCGCCAGGACTGGCCGGAAGACTGATATTGCGGAGGCGACCCGGTGCGTTATTGTCGCGTTGGAGAAAGAAAATTGGCTAAAGGGGCGGCGATGAAAGACTTGCAAGCCCGGATTGCTACCTTCCTCAGAGGAAAACCGGGTGGGTTATACTGTGACGACTGCGTTCGCGAGGAATTCCCGGATGCAACTATTGAGGACGTTGGCCGGGAAACTGAAAGCATGCATGGTCAAATCGGCTTCCTAAAGATCCCCGACATTTGCACGAGGTGTGGGCAACAGAAGCCGGTAACACGGGCGATGTAATGCCCCACGGACGGGCGCTCGAGGGCTCGAGCACCCGCGCCCGTCAGACTGACCATCGCGGGCCTAAGCCGCAAAGCACCATCGCGGGCCTAAGCCGCAAAGCACCGGCCGCGCCGTAGCTACCCGGCTTTCTTCGCGGAGCGGCAGCTTCCGGATGTCCCGGAAGTGAACAAATACGTGCTTGATATGGTTTTCGCGGCGCGACTGCCGGCGGTGTACGGATTCCGCGAGCACGCCGAGGATGGCGGCCTCATGAGCTATGGCATCAATCTGCGTGAGAACTTCCGACGAGCCGCGGCCTATGTGGCCAAGATTTTGAGAGGTGCCAAGCCGGCCGATCTCCCGGTTGAGCAGCCGACCAAGTTCGAGCTGCTGATCAACCTCAAGGCCGCAAAGGCCATCGGACTGACGGTCCCGGAATCATTCCTGCTGCGCGCCGACGAGGTGATCGAGTAAGCCTTGAAAACTGGCATCTGCGACGGCTGCCAAGGTCCGGGTTGGGTCAATCTCGGCGGTAAGGGTACGTCCGCGACACGTCTGGTCGTGCCCAATGAGCAGACATTGGCAGGCGTAGGCAGAAGGTCCCTTCAGTGCCGATAGTGTTGCAAAACTATTTTGAGCGCCCGAGCCGGCAACATTGATTCAAGAACGGCGATTAATGCGCAACATCGATTCAAAAATTGTTTCCCCCGGATTCGATTATTGCGCGCCAGTCGCCTGCCACCGAGTCGCGAGGGAGCCCATCCACCGCTGCTGCGGTTCGGTGTAGAATACCCCCCAGAGGAGCGGCATGGCTACTCCCAGGCAGGGTCGCATCAAGCGCAGACTAGCTGCCATCCTGGCGTCCCGCGGTGCGGCGCCCGTGAGTGTGTAAGTTCTCCGCCGATTGGCCCAGGCGAGGTGACCGAATGAGGCAGGGCTTTATTAGCCTGCTGGGAACCTGGTGGCGCAGCAGCCAGGGCGAACTCGAAGCGTGCCGCCGCGAACTGAGCGAATCTCTGGAGCGGGAGACGGCGACCTCCCAGGTCCTTGGCATTATCAGCAGTTCGCCAAGCGACCTGGAGCCTGTGTTCGAGGCCATTCTTGCGAATGCGACGCGACTTTGCGAGGCCAGCCACGGCACTCTGTGGCTCTGTGAAGGAGACGCGTTTCGCCGCGCCGCGCTCCACGGCGCCTTACCGGAAGCCTTCGTCGAGGCCTTCGTCGAAGGACGTGGATTGCTGTTCCGTCCCGCACCGGAGGTCCCGTTCGCTCGTGCCGCCAGGACTCGGCAGACGGTACACGTCGCTGACATGCGTGCCGAACAGGCCTACCTCGATCGCGACCCAAGAGCGGTTGCCGCAGTCGAACTCGGCGGCATCAGGACTTTGGTCGCGGTCCCAATGCTCAAGGACAACGAGCCGGTTGGCGTCGTCTCCATTTACCGCCAGGAGGTCCGGCCGTTCACCGACAAGCATATCGCACTGGTCACGAGCTTCGCCAGCCAAGCCGTGATTGCGATCGAGAACGCCCGGCTGCTGAACGAGCTGCGCGCCTCGCTGGAGCAGCAGACCGCCACCGCCGATGTTCTAAAGGTCATCAGCCGGTCGACCTTCGATCTTCAAGTGGTGCTGGACACGCTTGTCGAGTCGGCCGCAAGACTGTGCCAGGCGGAAAGGGCGGCACTGATCCGTCCGAAGGGAGGGAGCTATCAGCTCGGCGCAAGCTACAGATATACAGAGGAATATAAAGAGAGCTTAGCGGGCGAGCATTGGGAACCGGGGCGAGAATCGCTCACCGGACGGGTTTTACTGGAAGGCAGAATCATCCACATTCCCGATGTAGAGGCCGATCCGGACTTTACGTTTCCCAAGTTAGGATCGCGAACCATGCTCGGGGTCCCGCTCCTGCGCCAGGAAACTCTGGTCGGAGTGTTTGTTTTGACTCGGACCGTCGTTCAACCGTTCAACGCCAAACAGATTGAGCTCGTCGCTACCTTCGCTGATCAAGCCGTGATTGCGATCGAGAACTCCCGGCTATTGACGGAGCTGCAGGAGTCACTGGAGCAGCAGACGGCGACCGCGGAGGTGCTCAAGGTTATCAGCCGCTCGAAACTCGAGCTTCAGCCGGTGCTCGACACGCTTGTGGAATCGGCGGCCCGTCTATGCGAGACGGAAAACGCGTTCATCTTTCTTCAAGAGAACGGATTGTACCGTCTGGTTGCCAATCACGGCTTTTCCCAAGAGTACAAGACTTTCATTGAAGAGCATCCGATATCTCTGGGGCGAGGGACGCTCGTGGGACGAACTGCACTGGAAGGCAGGGCAGTTCACATACCGGACGTCTTGGCCGATCCCGAGTACACTTGGCACGAGTCGGTACAGATCGGCAGACAGCGCACGATGCTCGGGGTCCCGTTGCTCCGAGAGGGAAGCTGCGTCGGCGTCATGGCGATGGCCAGATTTCGGCCACAACCCTTCAGCGTCAAGCAGATGGAGCTTGTGACGACGTTTGCCGATCAGGCTGTGATCGCTATCGAGAACGTGCGCCTGTTCAACGAAGTGCAGGCACGAACCGAAGAGCTTGCGAAATCGGTCGAAGAGCTTCGGGCGCTCGGTGACGTCACACAGGCGATCAACTCGACACTGGACCTTGAAACCGTCCTGTCCACGATCGTGGCCAAGGCGGTCCAGCTTTCAAGAGCAGACTCCGGGGTCATCTACGTTTTTGACGAACTGGATCAAAGATTTCGAGTTCGCGCCACTTTCGGCTTGAGTGAAGATCTGATTGCGGCGATCAGAGACCAGGCGGATGCGATTCGCCAGGCGGCTCTGGATAGACAACCGCAGGAGACCCCCGACATTCAAGACGAGTCGCCAAGCCCACTGCGAGACATCGCGATGCGAGCCGGGCTTCGAGCGCGTCTCGTGGTGCCGTTGGTCGGCCCGAACCGCGCCATCGGAGCGCTCGTGATTCGGCGCAAACAACCGGGCAATTTTCCCAAAGATACAATTCAGCTTCTACAAACGTTTGCAGCCCACTCGGTGCTGGCGATCCAGAACGCGCGGCTGTTCCATGAGATCGAGGAGAAAGGCCGCGAGCTCGCCGAGGCGAGCAAGCACAAATCGCAGTTCCTGGCCAACATGAGCCACGAGCTGCGCACGCCGCTCAACGCCATTCTCGGCTACGCCGAATTGATGCTCGACAGCATCTATGGCGAGCCCTCGGACAAGATGCGGACCGTGCTGGAGCGACTGCAGACCAACGGACGGCATCTGCTCGGCCTGATCAACGACGTGCTCGATCTCTCCAAGATCGAGGCGGGTCAGCTCATCCTGTCGCTCGATGATTACTCGATGAGCGACGTGGTGCACGGGGTCGTATCGGCGGTCGAGCCGCTTGCCGCCGGGAAGCGCTTGGCGTTCACCGCCCAGGTGGCGCCCGACCTGCCAAGCGGTCGTGGGGACGAACGACGGCTCTCTCAGGTGCTGCTCAACCTGGTCGGCAACGCCATCAAGTTCACCGACAAGGGCGAGGTCGCGATCAGGGCTTTCGCGACGAATGGGGCGTTCACGGTCGCGGTATGCGACACGGGGCCCGGTATCGCCGCGGCCGATCAGGCCAAGATCTTCGAGGAGTTCCAGCAGGCCGACAGCTCGATCACGCGCAAGAAGGGCGGAACCGGTCTCGGCCTGTCGATCGCCAAGCGCATCATCGAGATGCACGGCGGGCGGATCTGGGTGGAATCCGAGCCGGGCAAGGGATCGACGTTCTGTTTCACGCTGCCGGTGCGGGTCGAAACACAAGCGGGGCCATCATGAGCAAGCGCATCCTGGTGATCGAGGATCAGGAGGACAACCGGCAGATCCTGCAGGATCTGCTCACGAGCGCCGATTTCGAGGTGATCGAAGCCGTGGACGGCGAGGCAGGGGTTGCTGCGGCCGCCGCGCAAAGGCCCGATCTCATCCTGATGGACATCCAGCTGCCGTTGCTCGACGGCTATGAGGCTACCCGCCGAATCAAGGCGGATCCCGCGCTTCGTGCCATTCCCATCATCGTCATCACGTCATATGCCTTGAGCGGGGATGACGAAAAGGCCCGCGCCGCGGGTTGCGATGCTTACTTCAGCAAGCCCTTTAGCCCGCGTCAACTCCTCGCGAAAGTCCGCGAGTATTTGTCGCCAGGCGCGCCGACCAGGTGATCGAATAGTCGCATGTTCGATGTCTCTTATGGGTCATCTTGAGACTATCTGGCTGCCCAGCGGCACGACTGCTGTACCCCAGTAAGCGGCCATTCCAGCGGCTTCAGTGCCATGAGCAGACTATCTGGCCGTGGTCAAGACAGCACGATTCGAGCCTGCGCAGTCTTTCGAATATGCTAATTTCCAGTCCGACCGAACTGGGTATTTGCCGGCCGGGCGGTTGGGGAATTCCTCATGATGAGACGGCGCGAGTTCATATCGTTTCTCGGTGGCGTGACCGCGTGGCCGCTTGGCGCGCGCGCACAGCAGGCGCCGATGCCGGTGGTTGGGTTCATGAGTGCGAGGTCCGCTGACGATTCCGTCCGCCTCGTGGCCGCCTTCCGCCAGGGCCTCGCCGAGGCCGGTTATGTCGAGGGCCGCAACGTCGCGACCGAATTCCGGTGGGCGGAGGATCAAAACGATCGATTGGTTGCCCTGGCGGCCGATCTGGTTCGTCGTCAAGTGACCGTGATCGTCGCCGACAGCACCCCCGGGGCGCTGACGGCCAAGGTGGCGACGGCGACGATTCCGATCGTGTTCTCCATGGGGTCCAACCCGGTCGAGCTTGGACTCGTCGCCAGCCTGAACCGACCAGGTGGTAACGTCACCGGCATCACTTCGATAAATGCCCAGCTTGCCGCAAAGCGGCTCGAGCTGTTGCACGAGTTGGTCCCGACGGCGACGGTCGTTGCTTTGCTCGTCAACCCGACTAGTCCGAATCTCGCCGAGACCACCGCGAAAGACCTGCGGGCGACAGCTCGCACCCTCGGGCTGCAAATCCATGTCCTGCATGCGAGCACCGAACGCGACTTCGACACAGTTTTTGCAACCTTGGTCCAACTGCGGGCCGGCGCGCTCGTGGTCGGCAGCGATGCATTCTTCGACAGCCGGAGCGAACAGCTGGCCGGACTGGCGGTTCGTCACGCGGTACCCACGATCTACCAGTTTCGCGAGTTCGCCGCGGCCGGCGGCTTGATGAGCTACGGAGGCAGTTATACTGACCCGTTCCGGCAGGCCGGCGTCTACACTGGCCGGATTCTCAAGGGCGAGAAGCCGGCCGACCTGCCAGTCCAGCAGTCATCGAAGATCGAGCTGTTCATCAACCTCAAGACAGCCAGGGCACTCGGTCTCAATTTTCCACTTACGTTGCTCGGCCGAGCCGATGAGGTGATCGAATGACTGCGCGGTTTGCCTCGCTGCGATGCAGTGATGTCCGGTGTGGGTCAATCGCGTCATTTCAAGCGCGGAGTCACCTTGACCGCTTCACCCCGATGAACGGACATGTCCGGCCATGATCGGCTCGTCCGAGTCGTGCCAACTTGTATGGCCCGGCCGCGCGTTGCAAGAGGGAGTTCCAAGACCGACGAACGTGAGAGCTGCATCAATGTATTAGGCCTCTGAAGT
>WNFG01003299.1_pt1 | contig 13474 bp, 14 predicted proteins | sample 5400431 | NCBI WGS metagenome assembly WNFG01 (sample SAMN13153346, study PRJNA577476) | soil metagenome | isolation source: 120 cm saprolite under Douglas fir tree site 2 hole 3 replicate 2 | place: USA:California | collected 2015-04-18
CCGCCGGAGAGCTGTTCGATCTCGGCGTCGTCCGGCGGGCAGCGCAGCGCGTCCATCGCCTGGTCGATCTTGGAATCCAGGTCCCACAGGCCCTTGGCCTCGATTTCGTCCTGGAGCCGCGTCATCTCCTCGGCGGTCTCGTCCGAATAGTTCATGGCAAGCTCGTTGTAGCGCGCGAGCACGGCGCGCTGCGGGGCCACCCCCTCCATCACGTTCTCGCGCACGCTTTTTGTCGCCTCGAGCTGCGGCTCCTGCGCCAAGTACCCGACCCGCGCCCCCTCGGCCGCCCAGGCTTCCCCGGAGAACTCCTTGTCGAGCTCGGCCATGATGCGCAGCAGCGTCGATTTCCCCGAGCCGTTGGGGCCGAGCATGCCGATCTTGGCATCGGGATAGAACGACAGATTGATGTTCTCGAGCACCTTGCGGTTGCCCGGATAGGTCTTGGTAAGACCCTGCATGTGATAGACGAATTGACGGGCCATCGGCCTTCTGCAAACCAGCGCTGAATGGGATGGAAGCTGCGCTGATGTAGCGATCCGCCGCGCCGAGGGCAAGCCGACAAGCTTTCGCCCTGTTTGCGTTGCAGAACGCGGGCGCCGGCGGCTCGCGTCGCCCCGGCACTGCGACCGCCCCGGAAGCCGCTGCCGTAACCTTGCGGAAAGCTTGAATCCGGATCGGGATTTGCCGGCGATTTGTGCGCACTTCCCGTTAACGCCTAAAGGGTAGCCTGACCATGAACGCCGTTTGCAAGGACCAAAGCTACCGGCGTGCCAGGGTTCGGGGTCGGGCCATGAGCGAGTTCGCACTGTCCAGCGGTTTTGCCGACCGAAGCATCCGCATGCTGCGGATCGTGGAGCCTTTGCGCAGGCTCGTCCAAGCCTTGTCCGACCATTACCGCCCCGAGCTCCACTACATGCGCGGCCCCGGCCCGAAATGGCGCGAGAAGCACGCGCAAGAGGCGGAGTCCCCCTCGCCGGGTTTCGCGAGCCTGTACGAGCCGCGCTGAGCGCAAACCGCGCCCGCCGTTCCGAGCGAGCGCGTTTCTGCCGCCCTGCTTGTGGATCGCCGCACGCCGCCAATCTCGGCAGCTACAACAAGACCCACGGGCGCGCTCGGCGCCGCGGTCACCCTCATGACCTGGACCGGGCCGAGATCGACGCGGACATCGAGCGGACTTTCAAGCTGGACCGCTCGGTGTTTCCGGGGACGCTGTCGCGAGGCGGAAGATCCGGAACAGAAGCCCAGCCGCAGTGAACGGGATGAGAAGATCCGGTGCGATGGTACCAAGATTGTACGGAGCAAGGTTCCCCTGCAGCGCTTCACGGAGATGGTTGAGCCCGGCAAGCACCATGAGGACGGCCGGAGCTAGAATGACGCCAAGCCAAAAATAGCGGTTTCGGATCACCAGGCAGAGCCCCGCCGCGAGCGCTACGCCCAGTTCCAAGGCGCCCAGCTCGAACTGGAAGTTCGGACTCGCCGGCCAGCCGATCCGGGCGGCGGTTTCCGCCGGGCGCAGGGCGTGCCCGACGAAGACTACGAGGCCGAGCAAGCCCCATGAAATTGCCAGTTGGTAGAGCAGGAAGACGGTCACGCGCTGCAGCGGGTGCGTCCACAGCCGGCGCACACTGACGTGAATCGTCGCAGCGACGAGCGCGAGAGCCCACAACGCCAAGAAGATCATCGCGATCTGCCCACCGAGCTGCCCAGCTCGACCAGCGTATTATAGGCACGTCCGCATCGGCCAGCGCTGAATTCGCTGAAATGCAATGCCATGCTGGCGGCGCCCATTGCAGGAAGCCCTTGTCGTGCCGACATAAATTGGCGACAAGGAGTATCGTGGCGAGCTTGCCGTCAAAGCCGCAGGTCAAGAATGTCGCCGGTCGTCGACAAAGCGCAGCGCGAATATCTCGTCCGGCCCGATCCGGACGATCCGCGGCTGACCGAGCGCGTGCGCGGCATCGACCATTCCGGCGCGCCGATCGAGACCGCGGTCACGGTCGAGCGCGCGCTCACCATCTTCCTCAACGCGCAGGAGATCGTCACCGCCATGACGATCGGCGATTACCCCGAGTATCTCGCGCTCGGCTATTTGCTCAACCAGAACATGCTGCGGGCCGACGACGTCGTGACCGGCGTCGACTACGACGAGGACCTCGCGGTGGTGGTGGTGCGCACCGAGCGCAGCACCGACTACGAGCAGAAGCTCAAGAAGAAGGTGCAGACCTCGGGCTGCGCCCAGGGCACCGTGTTCGGCGATCTGATGGAGGTGATCGAGAATGCCGCGCTGCCCAAGACCGAGCTGCGCACGTCCTGGCTCTACGCGCTCACCCACAAGGTCAACACCACGCCCTCGCTCTATCTCGAGGCGGGCGCCATCCACGGCTGCGTGCTGTGCGAGCGCGACCGTCCGCTGGTCTATATGGAGGACGTCGGCCGCCACAACGCGGTCGACAAGATCGCCGGCTGGATGTTCCGCAACAAGGTGCGCGGCGACGACAAGATTTTCTACACCACCGGACGGCTGACTTCCGAGATGGTGATCAAGACGGTCCGCATGGGCATTCCGATCCTGGTGTCGCGCTCGGGATTCACCGCCTGGGGCGTCGATCTCGCCCGCCGGGCGGGCCTCACCCTGATCGGCCGCGCCCGCGGCCAGCGCTTCATCGCGCTTTCCGGAGAGGACCGCATCGTGTTCGACCAGGATCCGCGCACCGTCGAGGAAGAGAGCGCGAGGCACCGTCGCAAGGCGGCGGCCCATGACGAATGAGAGCGCGAATGAAAGCGCGAACGGCCCCGCGCGCAAACCTTCGACCTACGGTCTGATCCTGGCGGGCGGGCTCGCGCGCCGCATGGGCGGCGGCGACAAGACGCTGACCCGCATCGGGGAAGACACGATCCTGGAGCGGGCGATCGCAAGAGTTGGGCCGCAGTGCGCGGGCCTGCTGGTCAACGCCAACGGCGAGGTCTCGCGCTTTGCCGGCTTCGGGCTTCCGGTGGTCGCCGACGACATTACGGGCTTCGCCGGCCCGCTCGCCGGCATCCTGGCCGGGCTCGATTGGGTGGCGGTGAACGCGCCGGGAAACGAATGGGTGCTGAGCGTGCCCGGCGACTGCCCGTTCCTGCCGCGCGATCTCGTTTCCAACCTTCATGCCGCGCGCATCGCGAGCCAGCTCCCGCTCGCCTGTGCCCGATCGGGCGAATGGCGGCATCCGGTGGTGGGGCTGTGGCCGGTTGCGCTGCGGCATGATCTGCGTCGCGCGCTCGGGGCGGGCCTGCGCAAGATCGAAGCGTGGACGCAAACCCACGGAGTGGCGCTCGCCGCATGGCCGGTCGAGCCGGTGGATCCGTTCTTCAACGTCAACACGCCGGAAGATGCCGTCGAAGCCGAGCGCCTGGCCGGGCACGGCGCATGATCGCTGGCGCGGCGCGCAAACAAACGTTATAATTCATCAACAACCGACAACCTGGGGAGGAATCGACCATGCGCGCCTTTCTCGCGGCCTGCGCCGCGGCGATCATCCTGGCAGCCTGCGGCGTGCTCGCCTTGGGCGCGATCCAGAAACCGGCGGGCGTAGCGTTCTCGACCGATGGCGTGCGTATCGATCCGGGCTGGAGCTGGCGTCAGATGTTTCGCCGTTCCGCGCGCGGCCCGGCGGACCAGCCTCAATCGGGACAGGACAGCGCCGCCATGGCTCACCTCGGCCCGCAAGGCTGCGAGGAGACCACCGCCTACCGGTGGATCTTCGTCGATTTCGGCGAAGCCCACGAAAACGACGCCTGCTTGGACAGCCAGTGACCAGCTCGTAGCCCGGATGGAGCGCCGCGCCGAACCCGGATGTTTCCGGGTTCGGCCATTGATGATTGGTGCAAGTCGGAAACATCCGACTTGCACGGCGGCGCGCAATCCGGGGATCCCAGATTTCGCTCCGCTCGATCCGGACTACGGAACCTCACCCGATCAGGGATGCGTGCGGCAGAAACCCGACCTGCTGCCCCGGCTCGACCCGCGTCGTTTCCTCGTCGAGCTCCACCAATCCCGCGCTTTCGGTGAGCGAGCTCAAGATTCCCGCGCCGTCGCGGGGATATTTGCTGGCTTCGATGCTGCCGTCCGCGCCGCGCTGAAGCGTCACCCGGACGTATTCCCGCCGCCCCTTCTTCTTGCGATAGGAAAAGCCGGCGCGCACCGGGAGCGCGATCATTGGATCCGGCAGCGCGCCGGCAAGACGAAACAGCAGCGGCCGCACGACCCGGACGAAGGTGACGAACGCCGCGACCGGGTTGCCGGGCACGCCGACGAAGGCCGCGCCCTTGATCACCGCCATCGCGACCGGCCGTCCCGGTTTGATGGCGACGCGCCAGAACACCAGCTTGCCGACGGCCTCGACCGCCGCGCGCACGTGATCGGCCTCGCCGGTCGAGACGCCGCCCGAGGTGAGCACGAGGTCATGGTCCTCCGCCGCGGCGGCGAGCGCGGATTTTAGCCGCTGCGGATCGTCGGCCAGAATGCCCAGATCGGTGATTTCGGCACCGAGCCGCGCGAGCAGCTCGGCGAGCAGGCGGCGGTTGGCGTCGAACAGCGCCGCCTCCGGCCGGCGCGATCCCGGCTCGACGATCTCGTCTCCAGTGGAGAAGAGCGCGACGCGCACGCGCCGCCGCACCGGCAGATCGGTCAGCCCGAGCGCCGCGGCGAGCGCGATGTGCTGCGGCCCGAGGCGGCGTCCGGCCGGCAGCGCCACCGCGCCTGCGCGCACGTCCTCGCCGGCAAGCCGGCGATTGGCGCCGGGCGCGAGCCCCGCCGGCACGATCACGCAGCCGTCCTCGGTCCGGCAGTCCTCCTGCATGAACACGGTGTCGGCGCGCGCGGGCATCGGCGCGCCGGTGAAGATGCGAATGGCTTCGCCTTTCCGCGCCGGCCGCGCCGAGGCGTGTCCGGCGGTGAGGCGATCGGCCACGAGGAAGCGCGTCTCGCCGGCCGGATCGAGATCGGCATGGCAGACCGCGTAACCGTCGACGGCGGAATTGTCGAACGGCGGCAGGTCGAGGGGCGCGATCAAGTCCTCGGCCGTCACGCGGCCGGCGGCATGATCGAGACTCACCCGTTCGATCTCGGCGACCGGGCTCACGCGCTCGAACATCAGCCGCTCGACGTCCTCGACTAACAGCAGCGGGCCGCCGAACGCGAAGCAATCATCGGAAAGCTGCGCCATCAGCCGCTCCTGACGCCTTCGGGCGCCGTCGCGACCGGCGCCGCGCGGGCGAGCATCGTTTCGAGGATGGCGTCGACGTCGTCGAGCGCCAGCACCGGAACGCGCGCCGACGGCACCGGCCGGTCGGACGCGATCGCGACGATATTCGGATCCTCGGGATGGAGCAGCGGCTTGCCCAGGGATTCGCGGTAGACCTCGAGCTTGGGATGGGAAGCGCGCTTGAATCCTTCGACGATGACGAGATCGACCGGCGCGAGCTTTTGCAACAGCGCGGCGAGCGCCGGCTCGGCGCTGCCCCGCAGCTCGTGCACCAGCGCCCAGCGGTTGGCCGAGGACACCAGCACTTCGCTCGCCCCCGCCATGCGATGGCTATGGGAATCCTTGCCCTTGTGGTCGACGTCGAAGCCGTGGTGAGCGTGCTTGACGGTGGAGACCCGGATCCCCCGCTCGACCAGCCGGGGGATCAGCCTGGTCAACAGCGTGGTCTTTCCCGCCCCGCTCCAGCCGGCGATGCCGATGACGCGCATGCAGTCAATATAGCATCGATGCGCCGTCATTCCGGGGCGCCGCGTGGTTCGCGGGCCAGCCGTCATCCTGAGGTGCGAGGCGCGAAGCGCCGAGCCTCGAAGGACGGCCGAGCCACGGGCTGCGCCGTCGCCCTTCGAGGCTGGCCCGCTGTCAAGATCCGGGCAGATCTCACGACGTTCGAGCGGGCCAGCACCTCAGGGTGACGGCGCGCGCTCCGATTAGCCGCTACTCCGCCGGGGTGGGATGCGGGGGCGCCGCCGCCGTGCGACCCTCTTCCTCCTCGACCCAGAGCGAATGGTGCTCCTTGGCCCAGTTCAGGTCGACCTCGCCGCTGCCCATGGCGTCGAACGCTCCCTCCATGCCGATCGTGCCGATGTAGATGTGCGCCAACATGGCGGCGACGAACAGCACGGCGAGGACGCCGTGGACGATTTCCGCGATCTGCATGCCGGCGATGCCGGCCGCGTAGAACGGGAAGATCAGATAAAAGCCCGACACGGTCATGGCGGCGCCGGTCAGGATCACCACCCAGAACACCAGCTTTTGCCCGGCGTTGAAGCGGCGCGCGGGCGGGTGTTCGTGGCCGAAAAAGCCGCCGGCTTTCTTCAGCCATTCCAGATCGGTCCGGGCCGGGGCGTTGTCTCTGACCCACAGCACGAAAATGAGAATGAGGCCGAGCACGAACGGAAAGCTCAGGTAGTCGTGGATGTATTTGGCGGCGATCGAGAACTTGCTGAAGGCCTCCGGCCCCGTCAGCGGCAACAGCAACGGCTTGCCGAAGGTGATGTTGAGCCCGGTGAGCGCCAGGACCACGAACGAGCCCGCGGTCAGCCAATGGGTGAAGCGCTCGACGCCATTGAAGCGGGTGAGGGTGCGCGCCGATCTGCCGCTCTCGATCTTGATCGTGCCGCGCATGGCGTAGAAGGTGATCAGCAGCACCAGCGTGCCGAGGATGGCGATCGCGCCGATCCACCGCAGCGTCACTTCGTGGAACTGGCGCCAGTTCCGCCCCTCGGGCTGCTCCACCACGTAGGACTTGGTATCGGGAATGGAGCCGCGCCCCTCGATGCGACGGAATTGCTGCAGCAGCTTGTCTTCCTTGACCGAGCTCGCGGTCGGATTGACCGACGAGGGCTGCTGGGCCGACGCCGGCGGCGCCAGCGCGACGAGCCCGGCCAATGCCAGCGCTGCGAAGATGAGCCGCAGACGCGCGACGAGCGTCGTCATGCCTCTTCCTCCCTTTTCTTGTTCGCCTCTCCCCGTAAACGCGAGGGAGCGGTACGCCGTGCCTACACCGCGATCTCTTCGCGGTACGCGGTTTTCCAGCCCCATGCGCCGGAGCCGTAGCCGCGCTTCATCACCCGTTCCTTGTAGATCTGGGCGATGATCTCGCCGTCGCCGGCCAGCAGCGATTTGGTCGAGCACATCTCCGCGCACATCGGCAGCTTGCCCTCGGCGAGACGATTGGCGCCGTATTTGTCGTATTCCTCCGGCGTGTTGTCGGCCTCGGGCCCGCCGGCGCAATAGGTGCACTTGTCCATCTTGCCGCGGGACCCGAAATTGCCGACGCGCGGATACTGCGGCGCGCCGAACGGGCAGGCGTAGAAGCAATAGCCGCAGCCAATGCACAGGTCCTTGGAGTGCAGCACCACGGCGTCCGCGGTGGTGTAGAAGCAGTTCACCGGGCATACCGCCGCGCACGGCGCATCGGTGCAATGCATGCACGCCATCGAGACCGAGCGCTCGCCCGGCTTGCCGTCGTCGATGGTCACCACGCGGCGGCGGTTGATGCCCCACGGCACCTCGTTCTCATTCTTGCAGGCGGTGACGCAGGCGTTGCATTCGATGCAGCGATCGGCGTCGCACAGGAATTTCATTCGAGCCATGGTGCCGCCTCCTACGCCGCCCGGATCTGGCACAGCGTCGCTTTAGGTTCTTGCATGTTGGTCGCCGGATCGTAGCCGTAGCTGGTGATCGTGTTGGCACTCTCGCCGAGCACGACCGGATCGGCGCCCTGCGGATATTTGCTGCGCAGATCCTCGCCTTGGTACCAGCCGCCGAAGTGGAACGGCATCCAGGCGACGCCCTTGCCGACGCGCTCGGTGACCAGGGCCTTCATGCGCGCCCGCGAGGCGTTCTCGACCCCCGTGACCCAGACCCAGCCGCCGTCCTTGATGCCGCGGTCGGCGGCATCGGCCGGATTGATCTCGATGAACATGTCCTGCTGCAGTTCGGCGAGCCACTTGTTGGACCGGGTTTCCTCGCCGCCGCCTTCGTATTCGACGAGCCGCCCCGAGCTCAGGATCAGCGGGAACTCCCTGGCGATGCCCTTGTCGATCGCCGCCTTCTGCACCGAGAAGCCGATGTTGGGCAGCCGGAACTGGCGGGCGTCGGCGAGGGTGGGGTATTTCTCGACCAGATCGACGCGGGGCGTGTAGATCGGCTCGCGGTGGGTGGGGATCGGATCCGGCAGGCCGAAGGCGTTCATGCGCGCCTTGGCGTTGCCGTACGGCACGCAGCCGTGCGCCATCGCCACGCGCTGGATGCCGCCGGAAAGATCCGTCGACCACGCCACCGCATCGGGCTTCTCGCCGCCGATGCGCTCGATGGTGGCGAGCTCCTCCGGCGTGAGATCCTTGTCCCAGCCGAGCTTCTTGAGCACCGCATAGGTGAACTCCGGATAGCCGTCCTTTATCTCCGAGCCGAGCGAATACGACCCCTCGGCGAGCAGGTTGACGCCGTTGCGCTCGACGCCGAACCGCGCCCGGAACGTACCGCCGCCGTCCATGACGTTGAGCGTGGTGTTGTAGAGCAGCGGCGTGCCCGGATGCTTGAGCTCCGGCTTGCCCCAGCACGGCCACGGCAGGCCGTAATAATCGCCCTTGCAGGGGCCCTCCTTGGCCCGCAGCGTGACCAAGTCGAAGTCCTTCTGGTTGGCGATGTGGAGCTTGAGGCGCTCCGGCGACTGGCCGCAATAGCCGGTCGACCAGCTGCCGCGATTCATCTCGCGCAGAATATCCTCGGGCACCGGGCGATCGCCCTCGACCTTGATGTTCTTGAACATCTCGTTCGCGAAGCCGAGCTTCTTGGCGGTGAGATAGATGACCTGATAATCGTCCTTGCTCTCGAAGCTCGGCGGCACGACACGCTCGCCCCATTGCAGCGAGCGGTTGGAGGCGACGCGTGAGCCCGAGGATTCGAACTGCGTGCACACCGGCAGCAGATAGGTGCCGTCCTTGCGTCCGGCCTTGACCGCGAGCACCGCCCAGGTCGTCGGGTGCGGATCGGCGATGACCAAGAGATCGACCTTCTCCAGGCCTTTCATCGATTCGGGGATTCGCGTGATGGAGTTGCTGGCGTGGCCCTGCACGAACATGGCCCGCACGTTGTCCTTCTGGGCGACCTGGTCCTTGGGCAGCAGCACCGCGTCGAACCAGCGGGTGAGCGGGATGCCGGGCGTCTCCATGATCTTCTTGTCGTCGAAGCGCGCCAGCAAATAATTGTAGTCGACCTCCCAGACGCGGCTCCAATGCTTCCAGGCGCCCTCGGCGAGGCCGTAGTAGAACGGCAGCGTCACGATATCGAGGCCGACGTCGGTCGCGCCCTGCACGTTGTCGTGGCCGCGGAAGATGTTGGCGCCGGTGCCCGGCTTGCCGACGTTGCCGGTGAGCAGCAGCGCCATGCAGCTCGCCCGCACGTTGGCGGTGCCGACCGTGTGCTGGGTCTGGCCCATGCACCAGATCAGCGTCGCCGGCTTCTGCGTGGCGAACATTTCGGCGACGCGTTTGAGCTGCTCGCCGGGAACACCGCTCACCCGCTCGACCTCCGCCGGATCCCACTTCTCGATCTCTTTCTTGGCGTCCTCGAAGCCGTAGACGCGCTGCTTGATGAACTCCTTGTCCTCCCAGCCGTTCTTGAGGATGTGCCACATCATGCCGTAGAGCACCGGAATGTCGGTGCCCGGGCGCAGCCGCACATATTCGGTGGCATGCGCGGCGGTCCGCGTCAGGCGCGGATCGACCACGATGAAATTCGCCCTGTTGAGCTCCTTGCCTTCCAGCAGGTGCTGCAGCGACACCGGATGGGCCTCGGCCGGATTGCCGCCCCAGATGACCAGCGTCTTGGCGTTGCGGATGTCGTTGTAGCTGTTGGTCATCGCGCCGTAGCCCCAGGTATTGGCTACGCCGGTGACCGTGGTCGAATGGCAGATGCGCGCCTGGTGATCGGTGTTGTTGGTGCCCCAGAATGCTCCCAGCTTGCGGAACAGATAGGCGGCCTCGTTGGTCATTTTCGCCGAGCCCAGCCAATAGATCGAATCCGGCCCGGATTTCTCGCGGATCTGCAGGATCTTGTCGCCGATCTCGTCGATCGCCTTGTCCCACGCGACGCGGGTCCACTGGCCGTCGACGAGCTTGAGCGGATATTTGAGCCGGCGGTCGGAATGCACGAGCTCGCGCACCGCTGCGCCCTTGGCGCAATGCGAGCCGCGATTGAACGGGCTGTCCCAGCTCGGCTCCTGGCCGATCCACACGTCGTTCTGCACCTCGGCCGTCACCGTGCAGCCGACCGAGCAATGCGTGCAGATGTTCTTGCGGGTGGCGACCGGGGTGCCGGCGCGCGGCGGCGGACCCGCCTCGGCCCTGCGTACGCCGCCGAGCGGCAAGGCGCCGAGCGTCGCCAGCCCCGAGGCGACGAGGCCCGAGCGGCGCAGGAACGTGCGGCGGTCGAGCCCGCCGCTCGATTGGCCGGCCAGCGCGACCGCCAGCTTGCCGCGGTGCGCTTCGCGTTCCTTCCTTTTGATCAACACGGCCTCGTCTCCCTCACTGCGGATATTTGTTGACCCGGTAGAACGCCTTGACGTGCTCGGTTTCCTTGTAGCGCGCCTTGCGCTTCTCCTGGTCGGATTCGGCGGCCGCGGCCGGACTCGTCAGCGGCACGGCGCTGGTGGCGGCCGCGGCGCCGGCGCCCGCCGCCAGCACGCGAAGGAAATCGCGACGGGCCACTGTCTTGTTCTGCGGTTTGTCCATGGCGGGCTGCTCCGTGATCGTTCGGCCGGCGGCTCACGCCGGCAATGCGTAGGCTTGCGATTCGATTTCGATGAATACCCGGCCGAGCATGCCGACGCTGCGATAGAATTGCGCGGCTTGCGCGCGCTCGATGTCCGCGAAGAAGCGCGCGGCCCACGGCTCGACGTGCTTCTTGAAGATTTTCTCGTCGCTGCCGGACGGCGCCGGAAGGCGGCCGCCCGCGAGCCCCGCCATCACTTCGCATAGCGTCGCGAGGTGATCCTCCGGCTCGTAATTGCCCTCGGAGCGCGCAATGCCGAGTTCGGCGAGATCGGAACGCAGGCGCGCCAGCGGCCGCTCGTGGAGGAATCCGGTCAGATAATAGGAGCCATAGGGCATCACCTCGCCGCGGCCGATCCCGATGAACAGGTCGAAGAACTCCCGCTCCACCGTCTCCGGCCTGGCAGCGCGGGCGGCCTCGGCGAGCGCCGCGTGGGCAAGCCCGATCGGGCTCGCGTCGACCTTGAGATCGGCGATGGCTTCGAGGAGCTGCCGATCCGGGGTTCGCGTCAGCAAGGCGGCGAGCAGCGAATACTCGCGCGCTCGCGCGGCATCGACCTCGTCCGGCAGCGCGGCCATAGCGAGGCTCTCTTCGACTTGAGGTTGTGACGGCTGGGACGGCTCGATCCGGCCGGCGAGCATCCCGTTCCTCCCATTTTCGTCAGCCGCTTCTTCGAAGTTCGAACGATCGGCCTCTGGATTTTATTGTGGCGGTTTCCTCTGGATTGTTCTTGCGGTTCAAGACCCTGCGAGGATGCGCGTCGATCCTGGCCCGGTCAATAGTTCATTTATGATCGCTGACCCGACGACCGCGGCGGAGGTTCCGGCCCTGTGGCTTGTTGTTGCATTGCAGTATCGTCCCGGCGGGCCTCCGGTTCCGCAGGAGTGCGTACACCGCCGGCCGGCGGCGCTTGCGTCCCGCCCATCTCGCCTGCCTTCACAACCTCGTGTTCGGAATCGCCGCCGCTCGCGGAGTGGTCGGACTGGGCGACAGCCGGAATCGACGGCATCTCGCCCGAAGCCGGATCCGGATCTCCGAGCACCTGCGCAACGAGTTGCCGCGCGGCATCCGGAGCAAACGGTCCGAATCCCGGGACGCCCTCCGGCGCGTTGAAATCCCAGGCGTTCTCCGAAAGGCCGATGAAATCCCGGATCGCGGGATCGCTGCTCCAGGCCCGGCGCAGCGCGGCGCGCGCAAGGTCCTGCGGCACGCCTTGCTCGAGAAATGCGCGAATGTCCGTGCCGCTGTCGATGGAATCGATCGGCGGCAACTCCGCCGCCGGCTGCGGCTGAGATCGCGGAACCGGCGGGGCGATCGGCGGCTCGGATTTTTCGCTCGCCGTCGCCGCGGGTGCGGCGGGTTGTTCGGTAACGGGCTCCGCCTGGGCCGCCGCGGCTTTACGTTTGCGTCGCGACCAGCGCACCAGGAAGGCTTCGCGATCTTTCATGCTTGCCGCCCCTTCCGGGTAGGAACGCGCCGACCTAGCGCTTCCGGATCGGCGCGATCCCGCTCGCGCTTGGCAAAGGAATGCTCGGCCGGGTGCTCGGCAACGAACGCGGCGATGGCTTGGCGGATCGGCTCCGGCATCGCCACCTGCTCGACGAGATCCGTGCCCGGCTCGGTAAAGCCTTCGCCCTCGGTCGGATCGGCGGTGACGGTCTTCAGCTCGAACGGCGGCTCGCGCCCCGTGGGCCGTAACACCACCCACAGCGAAGGCGCGCCCGAATCGAGGTTATCGCGGTAATGAGCGCTGTCCGAGCGATACAGCTCGATGTCGACGCTGCCGGCAAAGAAGCGCACGGCGTCCGGGGCGGTCGCGATCTCGGTCCAGGGCGCCGCTTCCGGGATGCCGGCGAGCACCGAGACGGGACGCCAGACGTGCTCGGTCCACGGGCTCGTCGCCTTGCGCCGCTCCACGACGACGCCGACCGGGAGAGAAACGAGCGGGACGTACATGCTCAACTCACTCTCTCCGGCGAACGGATCGGCAGCCCGACCACGAGATTCTGCGGCTTGACCCGCAGCATTCCGTCGGGCGTCATCGCCAGGATCAAATAAACGTCCTCGCCGGCAAGTTGCTCGGAAAGCCGTGTAGCATCGCGGAACGTCAGGCGATAGAGCCCAAGCACGCGTCCGGCGGTTGCCGAATCGAGCTCCTCGCCGTTCCACAATCGGTCGCCGATCTTCGTGGCTGCGGCGTCGAGCCCGACGTACCAGGCGAGCGGCGCGTTGCGCACCTGGATCAGCGACTCGATTTCCGCTTCGAGCGTCAGCATGTGGCGGAGGAATGTGGCGATCGCCTGCGCCAGCGCCGCGTGGCCGCGCCGTCCCGCCGTGAGATCGAGGGCGAAATCGAAGCGATCGCTGCGCGCCCAATAGCCCTGCGCATTGTCTTGGTTCAGAACATCGATCGCATCTGGGCCCGGCAAGCCCAGCATCGACACCAGCGGCGAGACCGGAGCACCGTTCTTGCCGGAAATCAGCTCCTCGTCGGCGGCAAGCGGCGCGCCGTCGTGAATCGTGATGCGTTGCGGCCGGAACATGAGCTCGGCCGCGCGCAGCACGAAGGGGTCGTCGCAGCCGTCGAGCGCATTGCGGAGAATCACGTGGACCAATTGATTGAGGAACAGCGGCGGCGTGCTGCCGACGCCGTTGCGCGCCAGCGCCAGATA
>WNFG01005946.1_pt1 | contig 13473 bp, 10 predicted proteins | sample 5400431 | NCBI WGS metagenome assembly WNFG01 (sample SAMN13153346, study PRJNA577476) | soil metagenome | isolation source: 120 cm saprolite under Douglas fir tree site 2 hole 3 replicate 2 | place: USA:California | collected 2015-04-18
CTATTGTCAATCAGTCGGAGCTTCAGAGCGTACCTTCCGTTTCAAATGCAAGCCGTAATCCTGAGGAGGCGGTTCGAACCAGGTTGGTAATCAGGCCGTCCACCGAGACCGGATCACAGTATGAACAGATTGCGAGAGCTTATATAGATGCAGTGCATTCCGTCTTAACCGGCGAGAAACCCGCTCCTCAGGCAGGAGCAGCGCTGGAGAAGAAACTGGTGCGGATTACCGGCTTCAAAACCGGACCACCTCTAAAGGGAGATTGATCCGGCGTCAAGCAGGCCAAGGCCTATTCGGACCGCCGTCATTGACTCAGCTAAACATGCTTTCGCGCATTAACAAACTGAAGATCGCCCCGCGCCTAATCCTATGTTTTGCCGTGATTCTCTTGCTGATGTTAGTAGGTAATAGTCTGCTCGTTTGGCAATTCTATTTGGTCCGCCAGCAATCGGATCGCGTGAGTGCCTTGGCACGGGAGCTAGTTGTCGTTTCACGCTTCCAGACCGATATCCTATCCCTCGACGCGAAACTCGACTCGCTAGCCAAGTCCGAAGACATCGACGGCTTGAAGCGAGAAGCCGGACGTTTACGATCCGTCCTCCTTACCAACACCGAAGCTGTCAGAGATGCGCTGATTCGTCTACCGTCTGATGTGCCTCGGGATACGGCGATCCTGCCTACCGTGGAAGCAGTTGAGATCACATTGCCACCGCAGCTCGACGCCGTAATTGCTTTAGGTGCGGCCTCCGACTGGAATGCGGCGCGTCTTCGTCTGGCTAATGAAAAGAAACCACTGGAAGCCAGTGCCTCGAATCTGGTGCGCAGTGTGGAGCAGCAAGTCAGTAACCAACTCTCACGGTCAGTTGCACAGGCCGAACGAGTCCAAAGCCGAATTCTTCTGATTCTTCCTCTCACAGCTTTCGTTACGTTGCTAATGTCCACGCTCCTCGGCTTCGCCATCACGCACAGCATTAGCGCTTCACTCCGCCAGCTGTTGCAGGGATCAACCGCTTTGGCGCGGGGAGATTTTGATCACCAAGTGCAGCTATCGGGGAATGATGAACTCGCTCACCTGGGAGCTGTCTTCAATGAAACAACTACTAGATTGCGGGATCTCTATCGGCAGATAAAAAACAACGAAGCGCACCTCGCAGAAGCGCAGCGGCTGACCCACATGGGCAGTTGGGTCTGGCAAGTCGCGGAAAGAAACGCACTGCATCTTTCGGATGAGTGGTATCGCATATACGGATTTGATCCGAGAAAAGGGATACCCCCTTGGGAAGAGCGGCTGCAGCGAGTACATCCCGAAGATCGAGGCGAGTGGCAGGGAACAATCGAACGAGCGATTGCTCAGAGGTCGGATTACGAAGTTGAGTTTCGCATTCTGCTTCCTGACGAAAAGCTCAAATGGATTCGCACGGTTGGCCATCCGGTCCTAAGCCCAGCGGGAGAACTCGCCCAGTTCGTGGGTAGCTCCATGGACATTACCGAGCGCAAACACGCCGAGGAAGAACTTCAACAGCTTGTTGATTTCGTTCGCCACATCATTACGGTGTTGTCACCAAACGGCAAGATTACTTACGCAAACCGCGTGGCTAGGGAATACACCGGTCTGACTCTTGACGACTATCGGTCAGTGGACGTAATTGCTCGAGTAATCCATCCCGATGATATCGAGAGGATGCGAGCGGTTCGCGAACGTGGACTTTCGGCGAATAACCCGTTTGAAATCGAAGCAAGAACGGTGGGGAAGAACGGCCTCTGCCGGTGGTTCCTGTATCGTTATAACCCATTGCGTGACGAACACGGAAAGATTGCCCGCTGGTACGTCGCCGGGACCGATATCGAAGATCGCAAGAGGGCCGAGGAGAGACTGCAACATGAAAACGTCGCGCTCCGGGAAGAAATCGACAGGGCCTCGATGTTCGAGGAAATTGTGGGTACTTCGACGCCGCTGAAGGCTGTTCTTTCCCAGACTGCCAAAGTCGCTCCAACGGATTCCACTGTTTTGATTACGGGGGAGACCGGCACTGGCAAGGAGCTCATCGCCCGCGCTGTCCACAAACGCTCCCAGAGGTCTGAACACTCCTTCATCAGTGTGAACTGTGCCGCATTTGCGCCAACGCTAATTTCGTCGGAATTGTTCGGCCATGAAAAGGGGGCTTTCACGGGAGCCACGCAACGCCGGCTCGGCCGCTTTGAACTGGCCGACGGCGGAACGATTTTCCTGGACGAAGTGGGCGAACTGCCCCCGGACACTCAAGTCGCGCTCTTGAGAGTCCTTCAAGAAAGGGAATTCGAGCGGGTCGGAGGAACGCAGTCCATCAAGGTCGACGTTCGTGTGATCGCCGCCACGAATCGTGACCTGAACGCAGCCGTGTCCAGCGGGTCCTTCCGAAATGATTTGTTTTATCGGCTCCAGGTTTTTCCGATTGAGATTCCTCCTCTTCGAGAACGAAGAGAGGATATTGCTCTGCTGGTGGAATATTTTATCGATCGCTATTCGCGAAAAGCCGGCAAGAACATCAGACATGTCAGCCAGGAAACACTCGAATTGCTTCAGTCATACGCTTGGCCCGGAAACATCCGCGAGTTACAGAACGTTATCGAACGTTCCGTGATCCTTTGCGAATCAGACATTTTCTCGATCGACGAAAGCTGGTTACCTCTGCCGCTTCCGGCAACAGAATCGAAGCGCCACATTGAGCTTCCTCGAAGACTCGAGGCGCAAGAGAAGAACATGATTGAGGAGGCTCTAAAAGCAAGCCATGGACGTGTGTTTGGACCAACGGGGGCCGCGGCCAAGTTGGGCATACCGCGGTCGACGCTGGAATCAAAGATTAAGTCGCTGAAAATCGACAAGAATCGCTTCAAGACGGATCCAGAAAGTTGAGGGCTCTTACGTAAGCGCAAAGTCAGCACGGTATGTGAGCGGACAAGCTCGATTCATGACAAAACAGATACGGAAGAGAAGTTGACTCTCGTGCTTCATCGCAACTGACTGATTCTCCACGGAAAACGTCCGCTCCGGTAAAATGTGATGAACTAATTCAGATGCCTGTTAACCGAATGCTGGGAATCACTGTGCCAATACTGTGCCAGAATCCAACGTTTTCAATCGATTCGAGTTATCTTTGAGCGAAAAGCAGATTCCCCGATTTGTTGGAAACGTTAGTAGTTAGAAGAAATGGACGGAGTTGTTGGAGTCGAGAGGTGTGCGCCCAAGGCAGGCGTTCTAACCAGCTGAACTTCTCTCCTGCTGAATCGCCGGCGCCGGTCGGACCGAGCGCTCGTCCCCTGAGAAAGGGGCCGTCGGTCGAAAGCCCACCGTCCTAACTCGGGTGTATCTGGTAGTGGTAGAGTGCCTGCCTCCCAAGCAGACGATCACACTTTGAGAGGCACGCCTGGCTCGTGAGCAGGCGTGTGCTGAAAATACCCGTGCTCTTGCGTTCCAGTTTATAGTCAATCATGCGAGAGCGTCATCCCTCCAGCGTCGGGGCCACGGTGCGAGAAGAGTCTCCACGGGCAATGACAGCCATTGGCGTGTTCTTGTTCTTTGGCGCCATCATGGCCTCGCTGGCGGGAACGACCTTGATTTGGCGGGTCACCCTCCTCGATCACATGTGGGTCTTGAATGCGCCAGCCTTCCGGCAGCTCGCACCTTTCGGCAAAACAGTTGGCGTGCCCTTTTTAGTGCTTAGCGCGGCTCTGGCGGCTGCGGGCGCAGGTTGGTTTGGACGCCGGCTTTGGGGATGGAGGCTCGCTGTGACCATCATCGCAACCCAGGTGTTGGGGGACTTGATGAGCATGTTCATGGGTCATTTCGTCAAGGGAACGGTAGGTGTCACAATCGCTGCTGCGCTGCTGCTTTATCTTTTGCGACCAGAGGTGAGGGGGGCTTTTGTAGGGCGTCGAGCGATCGAGAGATGACTGCAAATTCGTCCGTTGAGTTCCTCATATGGCTGCTGATCGCCGCATCCGTAATTGCGGTGATAGCAAAGCGTATTGGAATCCCATATACGGTTGCCCTCGTCCTCGGAGGACTGCTGCTCAGCGTAGTTCATCTGCCCGCGCTGGGACCACTGCATCAGGGGCACAGGCCAGACTGGCTGACGCCAGACGTAATTCTCACGCTTTTTCTTCCGGCGCTCCTATTCGAGGGCAGTCTCAAAATTGAGCTGCGGCATGTTCAAACAGACATTGTGCCGTTGCTCTTGCTAGCAAACTTTGGCGTGGTGATCGCGACGCTTGTGACGGGACTCGTCATCTACTACGCAGTTGGGATGTCGCTGATTTTAGCGTTGCTTTTTGGATCGATCGTGTCCGCGACCGATCCCATATCCGTACTGTCCATTTTCAAGGAAGTGGCGGTTGACGAACGGCTCTCGGTACTTGTGGAGGGTGAGAGTCTTTTGAATGACGGCACAGCGGTTGCTTTATTCCAAATTCTTCTCCTGAGTGCAGTCGGCGGAGGAGTCGGTCTCGTCTGGGGTGCTGGACAGTTCCTGCTGAGCGTGGTGGGCGGTGCGCTACTGGGACTTGCTCTTGGATATTTTGTCAGCACACTCACGAAGAGAATCGACGATGCACAGATCGAGATTATGTTCACGACAGTCCTTGCCTACGGCACTTTTCTGCTTGCCCGTCACTTACACCTGTCCGGAGTAATCGCCACTGTTGCTGCCGGGCTGGTAATTGGGAATGTTGCTGCGAAAACCGGGATGAGCGCACGAACGCTAACGGCATTGCGATCTTTCTGGGAATACGCCTCCTTCATCATTAACTCGCTTGTGTTCCTGTTGATCGGATTGGAGGTGCGGCTGGGCGGCGTGCTTCGTGCCTGGAAGCCAATTCTGATCGCCATTGCAGCGATCTTTCTCGGCCGGATTCTTTCGGTCTACACGCTCGTGCCATTCAGTAACCTGTTCTCGAAGCGAATCCCTTTCGTGTGGCAACACGTTATGGTTTGGGGTGGATTGCGAGGAGCCTTATCGCTGGCCCTAGCCTTGAGTCTCGATAGCACGTTTCCTTATCGAGATCAGATTCTCAACCTAACGTTTGGTGTGGTGGTCTTTTCCATCTTAGTTCAGGGGCTATCCATCAAACCCTTGCTCCGAATTCTGCGGCTTGCCCCCGGAGGCAGTTCGTGAGTAAAGACCCTACGTCTCGTCGGCAGTTTCTTAAGGTGGCAGGAACGGCTGCAGGAGCTGCGGTGTTCGGTTCCGGAATTGGGCTCGACTCGGTGGCGCTCGTGCCGGGATGCGCCGCACGGGTTTCGTCACAGCCGGAAACAAGCCCGCCGGGCTATACCCTGCGCATCGGCGCGAGTCCGGTCGAGATCGCGCCGAAACGCATCCTCTCGACGATCACCTACAACGGGCAGTTCCCCGGACCCTTGTTGCGGTTCAAAGAAGGGCAGCAGGTTATCGTTGACGTTCACAACGACACGGACACTCCGGAGCAACTGCACTGGCACGGACAGTTTGTTTCGCCGGACGCGGATGGCGCGGCGGAAGAAGGGACGCCCTTCATCCCTGCGCACGGAATGCGCCGTATTGTGTTCACTCCGCGGCCTGCCGGTCTCCGTTTCTATCACACACACAACCGCGCGGGCGGCGATCTTCACGCCGGACAGTACAGCGGCCAAGTCGGAGCCGTCTATATCGAATCGAAGCATGAGCCTGGCAACTATGACCGCGAAGTCTTTCTTGTGCTCAAAGAATTCGAACCATCTTTCAGTCAAGGCGGCGACATGGCCATGGATTTCCTCGCTCCCGCGACGGAGGTTCAATCACTCAAAGACGCTGGGGAATCGACGATGAAAGCGTCGCTTGCCAAGGGAATGCCCCACGGCTACGAAGTCGGCTATCGCTACTTCACGGTCAACGGCCGCATGCTCGGTCACGGAGAAGCGATCCGCGTGAAGCCAGGGGAGCGCGTGCTTTTTCATGTCGTCAACGGTAGCGCGACGGAGATTCGGAGCCTCGCACTTCCGGGACACACCTTCAACGTAGTGGCGCTCGACGGCAATCCAGTGCCGACGCCCGCGGAAGTCCCAGTGCTCTGGCTAGGCACGGCGGAGCGCATATCTGCAATCGTGAAGATGAAGCATCCCGGCGTGTGGGTACTGGGCGATCTCGCAGACGACGACCGGAATCATGGGATGGGAATCGTGGTGGAATATGCGGGGCGCGTTGGCAAACCACAGTGGATTACACCGAAGCCGTTTCGCTGGAGCTATCTGCGCTTCGGCAAATCTGAGGTTACCGCCGAACCGGATGAAGTCATCGATATGACCTTCGGCAAACGCAATGCGGTCAACCAAGGGTTCAATGAGTGGACCATCAACGATGTGGCTTTCTCAATGGACAAGACGCCGCCGATGGTTCACCTGCGTCATGGCCGCCGCTACCGTTTGCGGATGCGCAACGCCAGCGACGACATCCATCCGATTCATCTTCACCGGCACAGCTTCGAGCTGACTAAGTTTGCAGGTAAGCCGACATCGGGCGTGCTGAAGGACGTTGTGATGGTTGGTGGCTATCAAGAAGTCGAAATAGACTTCACAGCGGACAATCCCGGCTTGACGCTGTTCCACTGTCACCAGCAACTGCACATGGACTACGGCTTTATGAGTCTCTTCGACTACGTCTGAGGATTTCCGTTTGGCGCAATCTTGCGACAGTGGAATTAGGGTTAGGAGACGAGCACATGGTTCTGAACATTGACACATCCTGGGCAGCTCGCACTGCAAGGGCGGTCTTGCTTGTACGAATCCTTGTAGGCTGGGTTTTCCTGTCCGAAGGCATTCAGAAGTTTCTGTTTCCCGATACGCTCGGAGTGGGCCGCTTCATCAAGATCGGCATTCCTGCACCGCACATCATGGCTCCGTTTGTTGGCGTCGTAGAAATTGTGTGCGGCAACTTGATCTTGGTTGGTTTCTTGACCAGACTGGCCGCCATACCGCTCTTGATCGACATCACGGTCGCTCTCTACACCACGAAGATCGTTTCATTTGCGAAGAACGGCCTTTGGAGCACCCTCCATGAAGCGCGCACGGATGTGAGCATGATGCTTGGTCTGATATTCCTCTTCATCGTGGGCGGCGGATCACTTGCGCTCGACAACTTCTTGCGTTCGCGGCACAAGCCAGCATGACGGAGCCGCTGGAAACATCCATCGGAACGAAGCCGCGCTCGTCGGCCTGGACCATCTTTCTGAGCTTTCTGCGTCTCGGCTGCACTTCGTTCGGTGGTCCCATCGCGCACCTTGGCTATTTCCGAAACGAGTTCGTCGTCCGGCGCAAATGGCTCGATGAGGCAACCTACGCCGACATCGTCGGGCTGTGCCAGTTCCTTCCGGGTCCGGCAAGCAGCCAAGTCGGCTTCACGATCGGACTCCTCGAAGGTGGCCCGTTGGGCGCGTTAGCCGCGTGGACTGCCTTCACGTTGCCTTCGGCGCTTCTGATGTTCGCGTTTGCCTACGGGCACAATCTCTTTGCGGGGCGCGTGGGTTCGGGAATCCTGCATGGATTGGCGCTCGTTGCGGTAGCGGTGATTGCACAAGCGGTGTGGGGAATGATGCAGACGCTCGCGCCGGACCGGAGGCGGGCTACGATTGCTGTGCTTGCCGCGGGAGTCGTGTTACTGTCCTCACGCGCGTCGAGCCAACTCGCTGCGATCGCTCTTGGTGCAATTCTCGGGCTGCTCGTGTGCCGCCAGGCTCGCGCTTCATCACGTCAGGCTTTCCACATCTCCATTCCTCGCTTTGCCGCCCTCACCTCCCTTGTGGTATTTGCCGTTCTCTTGATTGCTCCTGCCATTCTTGTGGCGGCCATACGGAGTCAGGCCATCGCCTTGTTCCACGCTTTCTATAGCAGCGGCGCGCTCGTCTTCGGCGGCGGGCACGTTGTCTTGCCGTTACTCCGGGCGGCGACTGTCAGCACGGGATGGATCGATGACAATACTTTCCTAGCGGGTTATGGGGCAGCGCAAGCAGTTCCCGGACCGCTCTTCACCTTCTCCGCCTATTTGGGTGCCGTTGTAAAACCAGAGCCTCACGGGGCGGTCGGAGCAACCATTGCTCTGCTGGCTCTGTTTTTGCCTGGGCTGCTGCTCGTTATCAGTGTCTTGCCGTTTTGGAATCAACTGCGTTCGAACGCGAAGACACGCGCACTTTTCGCGGGTGTCAACGCAAGCGTGGTAGGAATTCTGCTGGCGGCTTTGTATCAACCTGTATGGACTAGTTGCGTCCACGAGCCATTCGACTTCGCAGTCGTATTGGCGGCGTTCCTCGCGCTGGTTGCCTGGAAAGCACCGCCTTGGATTGTGGTGTGTGCCGTCGCCGCGATTGGAGGCATTGCAAGCTTCCTAACTTGAATGGACGCAGCCTGAATTGGTTTAGGCATGGGAGGAAAGTATATGTGCCAGCGGTGGCTCGGCTAATTAGCATCATTTGTAGCGACAGTCATTGAATCCAGGAAAGCCAGAGCCAGCCAAACAACAGCGTTAGAAGCGTGACGGGCAGACCGATTCGAAAATAGTCGAAGAAGCCGATTCTTACCTCTTTGCGAGCCCGTTCCACAACGATGATGTTGGCGACGGAACCCGTGATGGTCAGGTTCCCTGCAAGGGTACTGGCCATTGCCAGCGTGAGCCAAGCCGTATGAGGGTTAGCAAATCGAGTCACGAGGGATTTCAAAAGCATTACTGCGGGCACGTTGCTCACCAAGTTCGACAATATCGCGGTCACGGATGTGAAGACACCTAGATGCTGAAGATTGAAACGCTCGCCGAAACCTAGCAAGTGCTCCGTCAATCCCGCGTTCTCTGCACCTCCTACGATTAGAAAGAGGCCGACGAAAAAAACAAGAAGGCCCCAGTCCACGTCTTCGTATACCAGGTGAGGGTCGCGCGTACGTGTTATCAACATGATGGCCGCCCCCACGGAGGCGACTAGAGGTGGTGGAAATCCAGCAAGAAATCCGGCCAGAACTAGAACGGTTACCAGACCAGCCTTGACAAGGGCTGCGCGGTCAATCTGCACCGCATCAACGAGAGCTTCGGTTTGGACATCGTGAATGCGCCCACGGAAGTACAGCCACCAGAGTACGAACCAATTGAGGAACAAGCCGACGAGCGCAACCGGACCCAAGTGCAACAGGAAATCCCGATACCCAATGCCGGAAAAGGACCCAATCAGGATGTTCTGCGGGTTTCCCGTAATCGTTGCGGTGCTCCCGATGTTTGAGGCCGTTGCCACTGCTAAGAGATACGGTATTGGTTTGACCCCCATTCGGCGGGTGGCTTTCAACACGAAAGGAACCATGACGAGACAGATGATGTCGTTGACGAAGAAAGCAGAGAGTAACCCGCTTAGGAAGATCACTGTGGGGAGCAGGTGATGGGGTTTCAGCCGGGTCACGACAAGCTCCGTGATCCAGTCGAAGAAGCCCGCCAAATGCAGGCAAGCCACCACAAGCATCATCGAGAAAAGCAAGACGATTGTGCCGAAGTGGATGAATTGCAGGGCGTCGCGTGCCCGTATGGTGCCGATCACAAACATCAGGACTGCCCCGATGATGGCGGCGCCGGGACGATCAATCTTCATTCCCGGAAACTTTCCCAGTGCGAATACCACGTAGCTCGCAATGAAAACGGAATAGGTAGCTATGGTGGCGAGCTCAGACATCGTGGCTCCACGGAGATGAGTCGGACATCATAGCTTCCGCCATCGAGTCGGGCAATCAATCGGGCGAGTCCAGCCCGCCCTGAGGTTTGCAATGATCGTGCCAATACTCTGAATTGCCGGTGTCGTGACTCAGTCCAAAGGTCAAACTGGACAACCGCCTGAGGAGCGTCACTTCCGACTAGCTCGAACATAATTCTCTGCAGCGCTTCGCCATTGGCGTAGCGAAGGACAAGGAAGCGCAGTATTCTCCAGTCGAGATTTAGAACAGAGTGCACTGAACTTCGCCAGGCGCACGTGGCGCGGGTGAATCTCTGCTTGGCGGAGAACGCAGCGGAGCCAGCCTTCCTTTTTCTCCTGCGATAGAACATGATCCTTGCCCCAATTGAACATGCGTCGCCAACTCCTCGATTGATCTCTGTGCGCTGCAGAAATGTGTGTCTTCACAAATTCGAGCAAGCCTGGACATTCTTGCCCCAATTCCAGGGTGATGTGGACTGGCAGTTGGACCTTTGCCGTTTGAAAGAATGGACGCAACCAATAGACGAATGCCTCAAAGTCGATGTACTTCTCAACAGCCTTCGTCACTACGGCGCAGCTGACATTACCCCGGAGTTTCCAGTTCAAGGCTGAACGCCTCCATTGCACAAAAGTAGGAACTGACGTTGGCTGTCGTCTCTTCCATTCGCTATGCTCCCAATATTCCCAGTTCCCCTGTGAGCGAGCATCTCGGAATCCGTAGAACACGAGCGCATCAAGCCACCCCTCCTCTTTTGCAAACCCGAAGACTTGATTGTGAACCCATGAAAGCATCTGGAGACCCAGCAGTTCCGGCTTGTTTGAACGAGCCGCTTCTTCCGCAAAGCCTGGACAACGCTTTCGCAGAATTCCTTTGAGCCAGGAAGGAGCACAGCCCTCCGATTCAACAACGGCTCGGACCCAAAGCGCGAAGGCCTGCCAGCGGATGTATTTCTCGTACGCCTTGTGGAAGCGATCCCAGGGAACCTGCATCAGTTGCCGGCGGGCTCGGCGACTGGCAATTTGCCCGACTCTTCTCTCGAGCTTGGTAAATTTCGCCGTCTTCATCTGATGATTTGCACTCTGCACCGACCAATTCTGGAAAGCGGGCAACGACTGGCGTGAGCTTCCCGAGGCTACAGAGAATCGATCACAGGTTCAAGTGGGTCAAAGAGGGCGCATCACGGCGAAACTCGCAACTCCAGGATTTATCTGAACCAATGCGGGCCCGCCTCTGGCGTCTACAAAGCTTGGCACAAGAACAGAGTCGCATTGTATATCGCGTGCATCAGAGTCGATGCCGCGGTGGACCCCGAATTGACTCGGATCCATCCAAACGCAGTCCCCGTGGCCAAGAAGCAAAGCCACTGCACGAACGTGCTGATTGGGTGGAGTGTGGCGAAGAGTACAGCGGTGGCTAAGACGGCGATGATCGGTCCAGTCGTGCGGGCAACTACCGGAAGCAAGCATCCACGAAAAAGGGACTCTTCGATGATTGGTCCAAGCAAACCGTCGAGGAGAATCAAGTTCCAAAGGTGGATCACGTGAGTGGTTGGAGTCGTTGCACGGGCAATGATGTCAACCCCAATCCCAAGGCCGATTCCGCCCACCAAGGCGGCAACAAGATGAATTCGACCAGGCCAATTCCATCCAAGAAGGGTCCAGACATGGCGTCCATGTCGGAGCCGTATGATCGCGTACAACGAGCCGATTAGCGACAAGGAAATCGTGATCTGGAAAGGAAGACTCGGATTGTCGAGTCTCGTCTGATTGAGTACATGCAGGCGAACTCCAATGCGGAACATCATGGCTAGGAAAAAGACAGAAACGAAAAAGAAGCCGATATCCGCGTAACTCAAAGTAGTGCTTCCTTCGAGCGTAGACGGAAGCCTCGAGCGAGGGCGGTTTTCGACGACAACCTTCGCTCGTTCAGAACCGCTCGCCCTTTCAGTTTCTGCAGCAAGGGTCGCGGCCCGCGAAGGAAAGTCCACTGCTTTCTTTGTGTTGGGTTTCATCTCAGTGATCTCATTGGGCGGAACCTGTCACGCGGAGGTGCTGAAATTCCGGGACCACCTCAAAAGGGCTGCCTGGCGCGCAGACTGCCTCTGCGACTTGGTCGATTCGCTCGATAGAGAAGTTGCCGAGAAACTGCGCTCCGATTCGGATGTGCGTGATTCGAGTCGGGTCAAGTCCCATAAGCCTCGCGCAGGTAGCATCCGCCGCCACCGGATCATCGGCCAGCACAATTCGGTTGAGCGACCGCGGATGTCCATTCAGTGGTCCGTTTCCTTCCATTGCCACGATTGCATCGGCAATAACGAAGTGAACCGGCACTGTGGCGCAGACATCGAGGATACTTTCCTGGATTCCTTTCCAATGAAGGATGTTCTTTGGCCAGCCGTACTTCGTTCCTGGCACAACACCGAACATGTTTTTCATGCTGAGCGTGACGCCGGACCAGTGATGCGTCTTCACTTTAGGCATGGAAACGACGAAGTCGGCCTCTAACACCGTCCGGGGCAACCAAAGACGTTTCATGCCGGTGTAAGTTGCGAGCAGGGGCGTCATAACCAGCTCGTCCCGATTTAGGTCAACAAAAGGAACTTTCAGTTGGCGCAGTTCTTCGCTGAAGCCGCTCTCGACTAGAACGAGTTCTGTGTCCCTCTGGTGGCCAGGTCCTTCGCCGACCAGCACGCTCCTTGCACCGAGACGTCGAAAGCACTCGACCGCAGCGGAAACAAGAAGAGGATGGGTGTTGATATGGTTCCCGAGAATGTAATCTACCAGGTTGGGTTTGAGTAGAACACTCTTACCGCGAACGTCCAGGTGAAACAGCTCCAAGCCCGAATACAAGACATTTTCCAGGTCGTGAGAATAGGATTCGGCCCCGAGAATCGCCACCCGGGAGCGCGGCAGCCTCCGAGATACGTGGTACTTGGGACGGTTCAGCAGGGCGGTGGTGGAGGCACCGGCAGCCAAGCCGAGCGAGGCCGTCAAGAAAGTCCTCCGATCAAGTTTCATGAGCCACTCGAAATGCGTTGTTCCCTGCGGCACGACCGAACGCGAGCGAAGCGATGGCGAGAGTCGCACAATCGTTGACCTTGCCAGGATCAACGACGGTGGAGAGGTGGTCGGTCAAAAGTTCCGTGGAGCGTCCAAAGGCATCTAGTGCGAGGATAGTCCAGGCAAGGCTCCACGGGGCATAGCATGTCTCGGCGCGTCGCTCGAGCCAGTCAAGGCTCGCGGTCATGGAAGCGCTGAGGGGTTCGCTCAGAAGAGCGAGCAGAGCTACGGCCGTGGCATCAGGATGCGGAGCCAGCGGAGATCCGTAGACGACTCCGTTGCCTGCATTCCAGCCTCCCTCAGGACAAATTCGGTCGTACAACATTTCTACGCCGCGCCGGATACGAATATGTAAGAGGTCCTGTTGCGAAATGCCACGGGAATCCTTCAAGGCGAGGAGTGAATAGGCTGTCGGAACCACCCAGCTGACTGTCTCCGGCATCCAGGGCCAACCAAACTTGTCAGGATCAAAGCGGACGTGACGATCGCTGGCTCGAAACTTCCATTTCCATAGCCAATGTGACTCCCATCCTCGGGACTCTATCAGCCAGTGGATCGCTCGGTTGGTCACCATCCCTTGGGCACAACAGCGGTTAAGAGCATAGAGAACCAGCCCCGTAAGTCCAGACCCTCCCCCGTCGTCACTGCTGAAGGCAGGCCAGCTGCCGTTTGCATTCTGCATGTGAAGCAGCAATCGGATAGCCG
>WNFG01004428.1_pt1 | contig 13469 bp, 6 predicted proteins | sample 5400431 | NCBI WGS metagenome assembly WNFG01 (sample SAMN13153346, study PRJNA577476) | soil metagenome | isolation source: 120 cm saprolite under Douglas fir tree site 2 hole 3 replicate 2 | place: USA:California | collected 2015-04-18
ATCATCCCCGCGCACAGGACCACGGTGATGAGCTTGCTACTCAGGTCGTCGGTCATCGTGTGTTCCCCTCGAGTCGTGCCCGACCAGCCCCTGCACCGCCCCTCCGCTGAACTGCTACCACAAAGGCGAATTTCTAACCAACTGTCCCATGCGTGCCAGTGGGTCAGGGGGCACAATACCGCAACACCTTCTGAGGCACGTTCCGGTCAGGCGTCCCCTAGATCGCCGCCTCCGAAGTCGCCTCCGCCGAAGTCGTCGCTGCCATAGTCATCGCCGGCGGAGCCGCTGGCTGAATCGTCCGAGTCGGTGGAATCGCCTTGCGCGTCCGTATCTGCCTGCGCCTGAGCCGTATCCAGGTCGTGGTGAAAGCTTTCCGGACTGCCCGAAAACCCCCCGAGGAACTGATGGGCAATCGCGGAGCCGATCACCGTCCCGGCAATGCTGCCCAGAAGACTTCCCGCAAGCATGCCACCGAATCCCATGCCTCCCATTCCCATTCCGCCGCCCATGCCTCGGGCGCCGAGCGTCCGTTCGAGAATGCCGGGCTGCCGAAGCTCGGCGCGAGTTGCCATCCGCGCCAGACTCTGTGGATCGGGTTGAGCGGGGACGGCGGGTCGCTCGCTCGGCGGGACTTGTTGACTTAGCTCCTTCAGCACTTGCGCGCGTTGCTCGGGGGTAAGCTGCGCGAAGGCTTCCGCGTGAGCTTGCTCAATCGCTTCTGGTGGTGCGGTCCGAAGAAGGTACCGATAACGCTGAAGCGCCTGCTCATCGGTCAATTCTTTTGCCTGAGGCTCGTTCTGTGATGAGCCAGGCTGCGGCGATCCGCTTCGTCCGAGAAGCCGGTCTAGTAAACCCATCGTTTTTGCTCCTTCAAAGCCTCGGGGGCCAGCATTGCTGCGGTCGTACCATAACCACTAGCGACAAGCTCGGCTCAGATTCCCAGATGGAGGCGAAGCCCCAATCGCGCCGTAAAAGGCTGGCCAATGGTGTCAATTCCAGCGCGGCCCACCAGGTACTGTCGATTGAACAAGTTCTCGATGGCTGCGTAAACCTCCACCGATGAAGCAATGCGCCGGCTCGCGGCGAGGTCAACGATCAAGAAGCCCGGCATGGGCAGCTGGTTGAGGTCGTCCTCGAACTGAGCGCCGACAAATCGGGCTTGTACGGTCGCCGTCAGTACCGTTGGCCGATCAAACGTCAGCGAAACGCTGGCGCGGTGCACTGGATCCTGGGCGAGCCGATTGCCGACCAGTGGCGCGAAGCCGGGTGCGCTCGTCACCCTCGAATCCACGAACGTGTAGGAAAGCGCCGCGGTCCACGACTGGAAGAAGTGCCAGCCCGCGTCCAGTTCGAGTCCCCGAATTCGGGCCTGTCCCAAGTTTTCTCTCATGCGCTGGGAGCCGTCGGGCAGCGGAGCGGGCAGGGTAACATTCGTGATCGGTCGATTGAGTACATTCCAGAATCCGTTGCCTCGAATGACCAAACCCGACCGCGGATTCAGTTCGATTCCCGCCTCGACGCCGCGAAGGGTTTCGGCACCGAGCTGATCGTTGGCCGCCGTCAGGATGGTCCCCACCTGAAAGGGGCGATAGAGCTCATTGAGGGTCGGCGCTCGAAAAGCCGTGTAGCCAGCAGCGCGCAAAGTAAGCCCCTCCACCACCCGATATCGAGCCCCAAGCTTTGGACTGAGCTGGTTGTCGGAGCGGTTCGCGAACGCGGTACGAGTACGCGTTTGGGATCCATCCTGGGTTACCTGGCTTGCATGAAAATTCCGCCATTCGTCGAAGCGCAGCGCGCCAATCAGCTCGAGCGCTGAGGAAATCTGATACGAGTCCTGGACAAAGACTCCGAGGAATCCCTGGTTTCCTCCGGTCTCCCGTCGAAGAAGCGAGCTGGAGGTCATCGCTGCGGGAAACAGGTCCTCGTTGGAAATGCCGTGAATGCGCCGCAGCTCGACGCCGAACAAGAGCTGATGAGTGCCCCCCCAGCGAATCGCTCTTGAGGTCCAAATCAGTGTCAGCCCCTCGTCGTCGCTCGGAACGTCCTGCCGCGCGGCGGGAACTTCGATCGTACGAGCCGGGTTGATGCGGCTTCGATCCTGCTTGAAATCCTGGACGTGACCGAAAAACGCGAGATCCAAGCTCCCGAGCGAGGAGGGCGAGAACGTAGCCCCTGCGCTGTAGCTGCCGGAACGGACCGACGCACTGCTCAGCGGCGTGCCGCCGTTCTGTTGCTCCCAGAAGTAGCCGCCCTTGGCCCAGAGCCGCAGATTTTGACTCGCGTCGAAGGCGAAGCTCGAAGCGGCATTGATATGATCGCTCGGAGCGTCCTGATCAACCGGCCCACGTGCGTTCGGCGCGACGACGGCGTAGCCCGAAGTGGAAAAGCCCTCCGCTTCGAGAAGACCGCTCACCGGCCCAAGGCGATCGGCGGCGCGTGCCGCCAGCGCAAACTGCCTCGGATGGCCGGCGGATCCATCCACATCCAGCTCGGGGCCCACTACTGGCCTGGAGAAGACCTGGATCACTCCTCCGAGCGCATAATTTCCGTAGAGCGCGGACCCACCTCCTGGCGCCACCTCAATCCGCTCGATTCCGATTCGCGGGATTTGCCGCCAGTAGAACCAGCCGCCAAACGCATCGTTGCCGGGCAAGCCGTCCACCAGCACCAGCGTTCGAGAGACGCCTGAGGGTCCAATCCCACGCAGATTGACTCCCTGCGCTGTCGGATCCGAAACCAGGCTGTTGGTCCGACGAAACGTCGCGAAGGAGGGGAGGGTGCGGAGAAGCTCGTCCAGCGTTTGCGTTGGGCTCTGCACGATTTCACCGCGAGGCAGGACCGTCACGCTGGTCGGCACGTCCTGCAGTGGTCTCGGCGTTCGGGTCGCCGTCACCACCGTCTGGAGCGATTCGCCCGAATCGGTTGCCTCAGGCAATGAGGCGCCAAGGGCGCACGGCCCGAAGCTGGATCCAAGCAGAACTGCGATCAAAAGGCTGCGCACCGAGCCGATCAGCGGGCGCAGTTCTTGGGGTGTCAATCAAAAATCGGCGTAACCGGGTCAGCCGGATTGGCCGTAGACTGCAAGCGCGGCGCCTGAGATGTCCTTTGCTGCGTCGGAGAGCAGAAACCCGATCGTTTCGGCCAAAGACTCCCCCGAAACCCATCGCTTCGGGTCTGCCTTGGGCATCGCCGCCCGGTTTGCGGCCGTATCGATGACGCTCGGCATCACCGCGTTCACCCGAATGCCCTTCGAGGCAACCTCAGCCGCAACCGCGCGCGCCAGAGCCACCACTGCGGATTTGGCCGCCGTGTATGCCGCCGCCCCCGCGCCTTTCCAGGGTCGCTCGACGACCTGCGAGCCCATCACCACGATGCTTCCCGCGCCGCGGCGAATCATTGCTGGCAGAAGGGCTTGCAGGCTGCGGCGTGCAGTCTCCAGATTTACGGTGAACATTCGCTGCCAAATCGCGTCGTCGCTTTCGTGGAAAGGGTGTCCGCCCTCCCATCCGCCTGCGAGCAGAGCGGCGCCGCTCGGAGGGCCGAGTACCTGCTCAACGCGTTCGAGGGCTGATTTCCATTCGGCAAGAGAAGTCGCGTCCATCGAGATCGCCAGGGAATTCGTTCCGAGCTCTGCCTGAAGGCCGCGAAGTCGCTCTGCCGAGCGAGGCGAGCCCAATGCCGCAACCTTATCCCCCCGGCGAATCAAGAACTTCACCAGGGTGGGCCCGAATTCACCCGAGGCACCGCTGACGACGATACAGGCCACGGCCGGGCACCCTACCTCAGCGCCGAGCGCGCCACAACGAAAAGCGTGGGACCCAGGGATCCGACGCAGGCTCGCTCGAAAGAGAAGCATTGACCGCGATGCCGCTGGTGCGGGCGGATAACAATCGGACCCTCGCGGCGCGACAGCTCAGGTCAAGCCGCCACGGGCTGTACAACAAACCCGAGACACACGGGCTGCGGCAACATTTGAAATAATTCGCCGATTGCCGACGTATACAATTTCAATACATTTCATCCGTCGTTGAATTGAGACAACAAAATGGGTCTCAACGCACCCCTCGGTCGTAACGGATGATTTTTTCTCGTCACATTACTCTGTGACGGTCGGCTACCGTGAACACTCAACGCCCACTCTGCGTTATTCTCGTTCCGTTCAAGCGACTGCACACCGAATGCTTCGCGCGACCGCTCCATGGATTCCGAAAAGCCGCCTGTAACGGAACGACATCTCACGCTCATCCCGGCCACTGGCGACGACTGGGAACCCCCCAACGAGTTCGACGGGTACCAGCTGCGGGGCTGTATTGGAAAAGGTGCGATGGGCCGGGTGTACAAAGCTTACGAGCACGGCCTCCATCGGCTGGTGGCGGTCAAATTCGTCGAGGCGGTTCGCCGGTCGGAACCGGAGCTCTACGAGCGCTTCTTACTGGAAGCGAGAGCGATTGCGCGGCTACAACACCCGAACGTTGTAGCGATCTATCGGATCGGCGAAGTCGACGGCCGTCCGTACATCGCCTACGAATGGGTCCGGGGCGAGACACTGGACCAACTGGCGCTTCCCCTGCTCAGCGAGCGCGTCCTGCAAATTGGCATCGGGTTGGCCCGCGGTCTCGCCGCAGTGCACCAGCACAACGTGCTCCACCGGGACATCAAGCCCGGAAATGTCATCCTCGCGGACGGCCGCGAAGCAAAGCTGCTCGATTTCGGCCTGGCCAAATTCGTCGGGGAAGTGAACGAGGATCTGTTCGAGCAACCCGCCAGCGTGCCGGTGGCGATGGAGGTGGGCAACGGGACGAACGGCGCCCCGGTTTCGCGACGCGGTACGGAGAGGGGACGGGACATCGATCCCGAAAAAACGCAGGAGCTGCGGCTCGATTCTTCGACCGTGCAGGTGACCGCGACCACCGATCTGACGCAACACGGAGTGTTGATCGGGACTCCGGCATACGTCGGACCCGAAATTTGGAGGGGCGAGCCAGCCACCTTCCGCTCCGACGTGTATTCTGTGGGCGCGCTTTTGTACCAACTCTACGCCGGGCACCCACCGCACCGCGCCAGAGGAATGGATGCGCTGAAGGCGGCGGTCCTGGAAAAGGACCCCAAGCCCCTTCCCACCGCCAGCGACATGGATCGGCAGCTGACCGCGATCATCCATCGTTGCTTGAGCCGGGACCCTGCGGCGCGCTTCGCGTCCGCCGCGGAGCTGCGCGACGCCTTGGAGGCTGCGACGCCGGAAAAGCGGGCGATTACCCTTCCCGAGGGCAACCCATATCGGGGTCTCCAGGCCTTCGAAGCCGACCACCGGGCCCTATTCTTCGGCCGCCGTGCCGAAATTCGCGCGCTGCTGGATCAGTTGCGCCACGACGCGTTCGTCTTCGTGCTCGGACCTTCGGGCGTGGGCAAGTCCTCGCTCTGCCGCGCCGGGGTGCTCCCCTGGATCGGCGACTTCGGACTGGCGGACGATCGCCGCTGGACGACGGTCGTGATGACCCCGGGCAAACGGCCGGTGTCCGCGCTCGCCGCGGCGCTCGCACCCTATCTGGGAGTCGACAAGGATGCGCTGGCCGCCAGGATCCGAACCGATTGGAACGAGGTCTATTCTGAATTGAGCAAGCGTCCGAAGACTCAGGGACCCTTGCTCATTTTCATCGACCAGCTCGAAGAGCTCGTCACTCTGAGCGAGAAAGCGGACCTCGAAGTGATGGCCACCGTTGTCGAGTCGTTCTCGATCGAGGAGCCCGGACTGCGGTTGCTAGCGACGCTCCGGGCGGATTTCTTGGTCCGCTTCGGATGGCTCCCTGGAATCTCCAGCCGAATTACGCGCGCCGCGTATCTGCTCAAGCCGATGACCCCGGACGGGATTCGGGAGGCAATCGTCGGACCGGCTCAAGCGAAGGGGGTGGAGTTTGAGTCGAGCGAGCTCGTGGAGTCGCTGGTGAAGTCGACCTCGGAAGCTGAGGGGGCGTTGCCTTTGCTGCAGTTCACGCTCGCCGAGCTCTGGGATGCTCGCGACACGACACGCAACTTGATCTCTGCCTCGGCGCTCGAAGCGACTGGCGGTGTTACAGGAGCGTTGGCGCGGCACGCCGACCGGGTGCTGTCGCGCTTACCGCCCGATCAGCGCACTGCGGCGAGGCGCCTGCTGCCATTGCTGGTGACGCTGGAGGGGACCCGCGCCCGACACACGGAAAGAGATCTTGGAGCCGAGAACGAGACCGATCGGGCGGCGTTGGCGGCAATGGTCCAAGGGCGCCTTCTGATAGTCAGCGAATCCCCTGAGGGCCCGGCGTACGAAGTCGCTCACGAAGCGCTGATCAGCTCCTGGCCCACGCTGCAGCGTTGGCTCGAGGAAGATGCGAAGCGCCGTGCGCTCCGCGGTCGCCTTTCGACGTCGATCGCCGAGTGGGAACGGCTCGGCCGCAAACGAGAAGGGCTTTGGAGCGCACGACAATTGGCTGAAGTGGCCACCCTCCTCGACCGGCCCGAGCTGCTCCCCCGAGAAGCAGCGTTTCTCGACGCGTCGTACCGATCGGTTCGTTTCCGGCGGCGCCTGACAGGTGCGCTCGCGATTGGGCTGCTGGTGGCAGTGAGCGGAATCTACTTGGGTTTCAAGCTGAAGGCGCAGCACGACCTCACTGCGCAAGTGCGGGCGTTCGTAGACCAGGGGTCGTCGTTCCTGTCGCGTGCGCGAGCGAAGAACGAGCAGACCGAGCAATTTCGGCAAGTAGCGTTCTCGTTGTTCGACAGCAAACACGTTGAGCAAGGAGAAGACATTTGGAGTAAGGCAGGGGAGAGCGCGACCGAAACCGACAAATTGTATCGAGAAGCCGATCACGCTCTCGAAGCGGCTGTCGCCCTGGGAAAGAATTCATCGACCGCGAAGTCTTTGCTGGCCGATGTCTTGTACGAGCGAGCGCTTTTGGCGGAGCGGGACGGAAAGACGGACGCGAGAGAGGAGTTCATTGCGCGCCTTGCCCTCTATGACGACGGAACTCGTAAGGCGAAGTGGACCGCTCCAGGTACGCTCGATGTCGATTCTCTGCCCGCCGGCGCGGAGGTCACGATTCAGCAATACAAGGAGCGCGAAAAAGAGAATCCGGTTCTCGAAACGGTGCGCCCGAATCTAACCACGCCGATTCAGCATCTGCAGCTGCCGCAAGGCTCCTATCTCTTATTGTTCAGTGCGCCGGAGCGGGCGAATGTTCGGTTCCCCGTACTGGTGCGACGAGGCGAGGACCGGAAGATTTCTTTGGACCTTCCAGCCGCTGCGAGTATTCCAAAAGGGTTCGTCTACATCCCCCCGGGCCCATTCTTGTTCGGTAGCTCGCAGGAGCGCAGCATCCGCAAAGACTTCCTCTGCACGGTTCCGTTACACGAGGTTACGACGGAAGGATATTTAATAGCCCAACATGAAAGTACATTTGGAGACTGGTTAGAGTATTTGGATACGCTTAGTCCTACTGAACGGTCGCTAAGAGCAAGTGCCGTCGGCGGTCTGGTCAAAGATTCACTGTTGCTCAAACCTTTCGGCGAGGACTGGGAACTAACGTTGCAAGTTGCGTCCCATAGGCACGTCCTGCGTCTAGGTGATGCGTTTCGCATTTCCGAGAGAAGGGTACGCCAAGACCAAGACTGGCGCTTGTTGCCAATGGTCGGAGTGTCACCGATGGATGTTCACGGCTACCTGTCGTGGTTGCAGGTCTCAAGGAACGTGATTAGGCCGAGACTATGCACTGAAATGGAATGGGAGCGAGCCGCACGAGGAGCGGATGGACGAGAATTTCCGCACGGCGACTTTCTCTCTCCTACTGATGCGAACTTCGATGAGACGTACGAAAAAAACATTGCAGCGATGGGGCCGGACGAGGTTGGTGTTCACCCAAATTCACGAAGCCCTTTTGGCATTGACGACATGTGCGGAAACGCGTTGGAGTTTACAGTATCGTCGTTGAAAGAAGGTGAGTACGTGCTGCGCGGGGGCGGCTTTCACCTATCCCGCGCTGAAGCGCGTACCACCAACCGACAACCAGCTGCACTTCAAAAGACAAACACCCGCGGGTTCAGAGTCTGTGCGGATCCGATGCGCTAATCCGTCCCCAGACAGTGTCAGTGCATAGTCTGAGTCACGGTACCTTCGCCTCCGCCTCCGGCGACGTTAATAAGTTGATCTGGCGTGAGGATCTTGAAGGTTTCTTTCTCCAGATTGAGCTTCTTCGAATTGTTCTTCATGGCACTTCTCCTTTTCTCTCGGAGGGGTGAGAGAGTGAGCCCGGGTTGGCTACAAGCGCTCACCTAGCAACCATCGTGCCCACCGGTGCGTACTGTTAAGTATCTGAAAGGACGAACCATCGGTCGGTAACGCCTTCGTGACATGCTCTGTTTCTGCTCAACTGCTCACTTGGGTTGAGCAGAAGATCGCCAATCTCGCCAAGGCAGTCGGTATGCCGCCGTCGCTTAGAGGAGACCCCCTGGCGCAGTGCACGGCAAAACCTGATCTGCTTGGATTGTCGGCGCTTCGATTGGTCGTGCCTGACTCGAAAATGCGCGCCACTTTTCCTATCCTGTACAGGTTGCGCGTGAGCTGAGTACGTCGCGATGACCGCGTCCTACGCGGCTGAACTTGATTTATCCCTCAAATGCGATGCCAGAAACCTAATGTGAGCGACCCTCCTCCGGGTAACGGAGAAGAGCCTACTGACGATAGCTCCGATCTCAACGTCACCCGCGAAGAGAGATCGACTGACCATATTGCCCCCGTCAAACCGAGCAGAGCTGTCAATCTGCCAGCGTGGTGCGCTGAAGATGCAGAGCGGTACAAGGTTGTTTCGGAGCATGCGCGCGGAGGGCTAGGCAGAGTTATGCAAGCGATTGACCGCCGCTTGGATCGACCGGTTGCGGTCAAAGAGCTCCTGGGAAAAGGCGGCGAGGCACGGTTCGTCCGCGAGGCCTTTATCACTGCCCAGTTGCAGCATCCGTCGATTGTACCGGTTCACGATCTCGGCCGTTGGAGTGATGGGAAACCGTACTACGTGATGAAAATGGTTTCGGGGCGCTCGCTCGCGGATCTCATTAAGGAGCGGTCCTCGCTGGATGAACGGCTCGCACTGTTACCAAATGTTATCGCGGTCGCAGAGGCGATGGCTTACGCGCACACTCAAAGAATCATCCATCGGGACCTCAAGCCATCAAATATCCTGGTTGGCGAATTCGGCGAGACCGTAGTCGTGGACTGGGGCATTGCGGCAGACCTTCGGGAGGCGACTCGAGCGTCGCCGGACATCACAAGGCCATATCAAATCGCGGCAGCATCCTTGACGCTCGATGGTGCTGTGATGGGGACCGCGGCATACATGCCAAGTGAACAAGCCGTGGGGAAAGAGGTCGAGGAACCTGCCGATGTTTACGCAATCGGCGCGATTCTTTATCACGTACTGGCAGGAGTTCCTCCATATCACGGGAACACGTCGACGGAAGTCTTGAGAAAAGTGATTTCCGTGCCGCCCGAACCACTGGAACATCTCCAGCCGAGCGTTCCCAGCGAATTAACCACTATCGTTAGAAAGGCAATGGCCCGAGAGGCTAGAGACCGTTACCAGACGGCATCAGAGCTCGCGGCAGATCTGAAGCGCTTTCAGACAGGTAAGCTCGTATCAGCACATCGCTATTCTGCATTGACGCTTTTACGTCGGTGGACGAAACGGCATCGCGCGATTGTCGTTAGTGCTGCAGCGGTACTCTTGGCCGTTCCAGCAGTTTATTTCGGGGCTCAAGCGAGGGTCAGGCGAAGTCACGATGCTCGGGTACAAGCGCTGATAGTCGAAGGTTCCGAGTCGCTCGGCCAAGCTCGAGAGAAGAACAAGGTCCTCAAGGCTTTGAGGAAAGAATCATTTTTCTTCTTCGACAACAAGCAAACCGAGCGGGGCGAGGAATTTTGGGAGAAGGCGAGCTTGCTGGGTCGCGAGATCGATGCGCTCTATTCAAGCGCTGGTCGCTCACTAGAGGCGGCGTTGTCGCTTAAGCAAGACAACGGCTCTGCACGCGCTTTGGTTGCCGACGTTTTGTATGAACGCGCCCAACTGGCAGAGACGGAGTACAAGAGTGAGAAGAGGGACGAGATTCTAGAGAGACTACCTGTCTTCGATGATGGGACGCACAAAGCGAAGTGGACCGCTCCGGGTAAATTCGACATCGAATCGATACCGACGGGTGCTCAGGTGCGCATTCAGAGATACCGCGAAAACGAAAGGGAAAACCCCACTTTGGAAACGGTGCACCCGAACCTAAGCACCCCGATTCGCGATCTCCAGTTGCCGCAAGGCTCCTACCTTCTGTCGCTCAGCTTCCCCGGGCGAACGAACGTACGCTTTCCCCTGCTGGTGAGGCGTGGCGAAGTACGCAATCTCTCGTTGGAGCTTCCAACCGCAGCGAGGATTCCGAAAGGATTCGTCTACATTTCACCCGGCTCGTTTTTATTTGGGAGTTCACAGGAGGGGAACATCCGGAAAGATTTTCTCTATACCGTTCCGCTGCACGAGGTGAGCACAAGCGCGTATCTAATTGCAGAGCACGAAACAACTTTCGGTATTTGGTTAGAGTACCTCAATGCTCTGAACCCAGCTGAAGCATTAAAGAGATCAGGCCAGGTGAGTGGCCCGAGAAAAGGCTTCTTGTCGCTCAGGCCGGTGGCGCACGATTGGCAATTGACGATGCGCCTAAACTCTCGTTCGTACGTAATGCGTCAAGGAGACATCTTTCGCGTGCCCGAGAGAAAAACGCGCCAAGAACAGGATTGGCGCCTCTTGCCTATGGTCGGAGTGTCGATCGGGGAGATCGACGACTATCTTGCTTGGCTACAGAATTCGAACAATTCGTTCCGACCCCGGCTGTGCAATGAATTCGAGTGGGAAAGAGCTGCCCGAGGAGCGGATGGTCGGGAATACTCACACGGCAATGTCATTTCGCGCGGCGACGCAAACTATGTGGAAACCTACGGAAAAAGCGTGGCGACGGCAGGTCCGGATGAGATCGGATCGCATCCGTGGTCACGCAGTCCTTACGGAATCCATGACATGTGCGGGAACGTGGCCGAATTTACTCAGTCCTCCCTGAAGACTGAAGAGTTCGTCCTACGTGGTGGAGGCTATGCGGATGGTCCCAACGAGATTCGCAGTAGTAACCGACAACCAGTTTCGCCTGAATTTAGGAGTTTGGCCACGGGGCTGAGATTATGTGCCGACCTTAAGTGATCGGCATGTACGAGTGCGTAATGTTAAATCGGATCCTGGGATCCGGCTTCAGGGGCCCTTAAGGCTTCGTTCTCGAGTACCACCAAAATTTTTCGGTGCACCCGCCCATCCGATCGACCCGAACAAAGGCCGCAGCCCAGCAAGTCGCTGCTGTCACAGTGCCGCCCAGATCGTGGCACGACTTCTAGAAATCCGATGAGTTGCTCAGCCGTTCAGAAGTCAACGAACCCTCAACACGAGACAACGTAGTATCCGACTGTCGGCAGCGAATTACGGGGCGGACTCTGAGAACTGCTGCTGATATCTTGCTTTCAGTGCGCTGAGCTCGCGACTCTTGTTGCTGGAGCGATAAGCGTTCATCAGCGCCCGCCAGCAGCCTTCGAATCCAGGCTCCAGCTCGATTGCGCGCTCGAGATGCGCAATCGCTGGCCTCATCTGGCGGATCGCCTCGTACGCCAGCCCGAGAACGTAATGGGCCTGGACGGCTTCGTCGTCGAGCGCGAGCGCGCGCTCGCAGGACTTTTTGGCATCGACGAGACTGCCCGAGCGGTAGTGGATTTCGCGACTCGGTGAAGACTTGCTCTTGGAGCTTCTCCATTGCATCCACAAATTCGCCTTCTCGATCCGGCGGAACCGCGCCCGCGGGACCGGTCCCTAGCAAGCGGCGAGTCCGCACCACCGACCTATGAATCTCCCGCTCTTTTTCGGGGTCCAGCGATCGCTTGGCGGCGTCTTCGGCCCAAGTCAAACATCCGGCCCTGTGAAATAGGTCGGCCAGATACGCCCAGACCCGGGGTTCTGTGGATAATTTCCGAGCCGGCCGTTGCGGGGTCTTCTCCGGCGCGGGGTTGGCCTGCGTTTTGGAAGGAGGCGTTTCCTTCGGAATGGCCGCCCAGGGCGGAGTGGCCGCGTTCGCGGCTGGTGCGTCCGCCATCGGTTTCGAAGCAGGCGCATCTTTACTGGTCGCAGTCGCCGCCTCGGTGCTCGCTTCGACCGTGAGTTGCTGGTGGATCTTGGCCAGCGACTTCACTGCGTTGGCGATGTCTTTGCGTACCAGGTGGACCTCCGCCAGACTGATTTGGCTCTCGGCGTCATCGGACTCGAGGCTCGCGGCTTTCTCGCATTGTTTCGAAGCTTCGGGCGTGAGGGCTCCAATTGCTACTTCCACCTGACACGCCAGGATCTGCACGTGCGCATCATTCGGATAACGAGCGACGAGGGGGGCAATCTCTCCGCGAGCATCGCGGTAGCGTCCCTTCCTCACCGCTTGCTCGGCACGATTGAGCTGACCGGCATCTTGTCTCGACAACTGAGCCCCGCTCGTCGAGGCCACTGCGGAGGTCGCCATCTGATCCACGTAATTGCGCAATTGCTCGGTGCTGGTCGCTTCCCACAAGCCGGTAGGAGCGACGCTCAATAGCGCCTGAAGCTCGGCGCCCCAGCTTTGGACTTCCGCATCGGGAAGGGCCTCGCGCTGCCAATGCCTAAGGGACACCGCGATCAGCTTTGTCGTGTGCTCGTCGAACCGCTCCTGCTTCGAGTCGTACTGTTCGTAGTTGATGAATTCCGGCGAGCGGGCATGGGGAGCTCCGAGCGTATGCGCCCACTCGTGCAAAAAGACGGCGGTCTGGCGGTGCCGGCGGCGGCTGCGGATCAACTGGTCGCGCTCTTGGCTGGAGAGGTATTTGAACGAGTCCTCAATCGCGGTGATCTCTTCGGCGTTGCGAAGGCCTCTCAACACGAAATGGCGGGCGAACATGTAAGCCCTGCCGAGCTGATCATGAGAAGCAGTAACCAACGAGGAGGAACCAATGAAACCGACCACCCAGTGGACGTCCTTGCCGGAATCGATTCGCGCCAGCGAATCCAACGCTGGGGTTAACGTGTCCTTCGCATTGTATGTTTCCCAGCGGCGAATCGACTCAATGTGAAGCTTTGCGCCGTAGAGCCCTTCGGTGATTGACGAGGCCTGGTCGACCAGGTCTTCCAGTTCCTTCTGCCAGTTGGCCGATTCCCTTCGGTAGTCCCGGTCCACGTAGATCCGAACTTGGTACGTCGCGTTCACTCTCGTCCCGTCTGCCGGTGTCGGAATGTCCGAAACGCGTGCTGGATCCGCCTGGTTGTCGATTTTGGGCGGCGTCAATCGCCGGGCGCGGTCGCGCTCGATGTCCCAAGGGGTTCGGCACGCGGCGCTTACCGCAAGAAGGCCGACGAGCA
>WNFG01003301.1_pt1 | contig 13468 bp, 11 predicted proteins | sample 5400431 | NCBI WGS metagenome assembly WNFG01 (sample SAMN13153346, study PRJNA577476) | soil metagenome | isolation source: 120 cm saprolite under Douglas fir tree site 2 hole 3 replicate 2 | place: USA:California | collected 2015-04-18
TCCATGAGCAAGCGGTTCATCTTGGCGCGCCCGACTTCCTGGTGGGCCATTTCGCGGCCGCGATGAAAAATCATGGCGCGCACTTTGTGGCCTTCGCCGAGGAACCGCAGGATCTGGTTCTTGCGAACCTGATAGTCGTGCTCCGCGGTGGCGGGCCGGAACTTTACTTCCTTCAACTGCGAGCCGCGGCTGCTCTTGCGCTGCTCGTGGGCCTTTTTGTTGGCCTGGTAAAGATATTTGCCGTAGTCGGTGATCTTGCAAACCGGCGGATCGGCCGTGGGCGAAATTTCCACCAGGTCGAGCCCCTTTTCCTTCGCCAGCTTTATGGCTTCAAACGGCTGCATGACGCCGAGCTGGCCGCCTTCTTCATCAATCACCCGGATCTCGCGAGCCCGGATTCGTTCGTTAACACGAATGCGGTCGCTTTGCCGGAAGCTGCGTTCTGCGATAAGTCCCCCTCAAGCACTTCGTTATTCGCGGCCAGGAAGCGGCCCACAGGCACTTGCTTTCCCTGTACGTCCTGGGTCTGGCCCCGAATTCACAACCCACCCCACCCCACACGGCGCAAAAGCGCCAGGGGACGGACTTTCAAGTATAGCACGTGGCCGCACGCACGCGGCAAGAGGCAAAAGTCTAGCGTGGCACGAGGCCAGTGCCGGGCATCACGTGAATAAGCGCGCCGAGAGCAACCAGGACACCAACGAAGTAGGCGGCGATCGCGGGACTGGGCTGCGGCGGCAAGTCCTTGGTAAAAAGGCGGTAGGCCACGCCCGCAGCAACGAGGAAGAAAAGTCCTTCCCCGGCAAAAAGCCAGAGGACAAGACAAACGGCGAGTAGGATAAGGCGCTCCGCTTTACCGAGCGCTGCCGCCGCCTGGCCGCCATCGAGGATCCAAACAGGAATGAGGTTTAGAATATTCAGCCCTGCCGTCGAACGTGCGAGAGCAGCCCAAAGACCATTACCGGTGCGATACCAAAGCGCGGCGCAAACTGCGGCGCCGAGAAATCCGGCCAGCGGACCTGCAAGACTGACTGCCGCGCGAGTCTGGCGGGTCACGCCGAGAGCCTGCCAGCGTACGTAGGCGCCAAGGCCGGGGAGGAACACGGGCATGTCGGCGGGCAGGCCGCGGCGGCGGATATCAATATAGTGACCCATCTCGTGAACAAGTATGAGGACGGCGAAACCGATGCCGAAGGCGGGGCCGAACAGCGTCCAGTAAACGCCCATGAAAGCGAAGAGGCTGAAGAGGAATTTGAGTTTGAAGATGGCGAGCAGAAGAGTCTTACTTTTTGCAAGGAGTATGGCGATAGGAGCGAGGGGACCGAGCTTGCGGGCCCAGGAATGATTCTGCTCTGGAGGAGGCAATACCTTCGCGGCGAGTTCGAGTTTGTAAACCTGGCCACGAATCCACTCGGCCTGGGTGGAATTTGACGGGAGAAGAGGAAGAGCCTTGAGCCACTCTTCGCAAGCCTGGAGAAGTTGATCTTGCTCTTGAAGTGACTTGGCGCGGGTCGAGATACGCACAAGTTCCTCGCCGTGGACGAGAGCGTGGCATTGATCGCAGGCAAGAGCGGCGAGCGGCAAGGCTGCGCCGCAGTTCTGGCAATTGCGAATTCGTTCGACGTAGGCGGTAGACACGATAGGCCAGGCGAAGCCGAGTTAGGTTGACGGTGGCGAAGCGGGGACGTCGGCAGCAAACGGGCCTAGGATGTCGATCTTGGGACCAGCCGCGAGCCGCCATGCGATGTTCATACCCACAAGAAGAATGACGAGGCCGATTGCGCCGTTGACCGGACTTTGCAGTTCTAGAAAAGGCGAAGTGAGACCTATAAGAGCAAGGAGTCCGAGCTCTTTCAGAAGATTTGCGGGTTTGTCCGCGGAGGTCGGCTGAGACGGAGTTTCGGCGGTGGCAGCTGGGGGGTCCTGGCTTGGTGTTGCCCGCCCCGGATTGGATGAGGGAGCCGTCTGGGTTTGCGCTGGTTTCCTCGCTTCATCTTTATTCGCCTGAGAAAAATAGATGGGAATGGCGGCCATGGAGACGGCCGCGTAGGTGAGCGCGACCGCAGCGAACTGGTACCGGCGTCCACCGATACCCCTCGACCCCAATTTAATGGCCTTAGCAATGAGCCAGCCAACGGCAAGCGAGACATAGCCAATTTCAATGCCGGTGATGATGGTGAAACCGGAATATAGAATCAGCCCGAGGATGGCGCCCCCGAGTCCGAAGGCCAAGCCGCGAGCAAAGACAGAGTGCGTATCCTTTGGGATTTGACTCTTGAGCTGATCGACACAGCTCTGGCAGGCGAGAGATCCGTTGACGCGAAAGTATTGACTCGCGATCGCCTGGTTGCAAGATTTGCACACGTCGGCGCCGGTTTTTGGCGCGTATTCCGCAGTGCCAAATTGAGGAGTGGGATTGCTGAAATCTTTGTCCGCCATGGGCGGGAGGGTAGCACAAAGGTCATATAGTCAGAAGCAAATTTCGCGTTGATAGCGGCTCCCATGAAGTGCCCCGAAGATTAAGCAGAAACGGATTTGTTGCGTGAGGAGCTGCAGACGGCAACTTGATGTGAAGTTATTCGGTCATCCTTGAGCCTAAAGCCTCAGGTGCTCAGACCAAGGTCGCCCTTTGGTCCGCTGATGAGGGCGTGAAGCCGGGCTTTGTCGCTTCGCTGGACGGGGAGGTCGAGTCCGATGCGTTTGAGAGCCATGGAGAGTTCCTCCGGATCCGCGCTCATGATTTCAAAATACTCCAAGCGGCAACCTGCGGGAGCATCCTTGGAAGGGTGGACGGAGTCCGCGCCCCATTCGATGAAGAAAGGGAGAAGGCCGTGGCGATCGTCGGCGAGGTTGATGGTTTTCCAGGTGAGGACGCGGCCATCCGGGCGCTTTCTGGACCCGTCGTCCGGGCCCGTGAATTCGACTTTATTTTCGCGGAGCTGCTTGGCGATGGCAGCGATGTCCGGAGGATGGACGGCCCAGCCGACGAGGCGCGGATCGGTCATGGAGCGGAGTTGCGGGTAGTGGGCGATTTCCCGTTGCGCAGGGTCCGGGGCGATGATTTCCAGGTTGCGGCGCTCTCCCAGCGAGAGGAGTGCATTGCGTGTGCCGCGGCCGGGATGGACTCCGCCGAGCGTGGCGCGGACGCCGGTGCTTTCTTTGACGAGGTCGATGCCGCGGTCGAGATCGTTGCAGCCGATGATGATGTGATCGAGCAAAGCGGGCACCTCGTCGTCAGCTTCCGCGTCTGTGGCGCGTGCGGCCCAGGATAGCGAGGGCGTGGCGAGCGCGCCACTGGTTAGCGCGAGAAAAGTGCGGCGTGAAAGCGGTTGTGGCATTGGAGGTCTCCCGAAGAGCAGGGCCTTGAATGGGGCGACATGCGAAGGCGACTCAGGATGTAGCGCGCGCTTCGACTTCGCGCTGGAGTGATTCGACGACTTCGGCGAGGGGCTTGGGGCCGAGGTCGCCCTTGCTGCGATGACGGACGGAAACGGTGCCGGCTTCGGCTTCCTTGGGGCCGACGACCAGCATGTAGGGGATTTTTTGCAACTGCGCGTCGCGGATTTTTGCGGGGAGCTTTTCGTTGCGGTCGTCGAGATGGACGCGGAGGTTTTGGCGCTTCAGAGTTTCGGTGACGTGCTTGGCGTAATCGGCGACTTTTTCGCTGACGGGGCAGACTTCCACCTGCACCGGCGCGAGCCACAGCGGAAAGGCGCCGGCGTAGTGCTCGATCAAGATGCCGAAGAAGCGCTCGACGGAGCCAAGCAGTGCGCGATGCACCATGAGCGGCTGATGCTTGGCGCCGTCGTCGGCGACGTACTGTAGGCCGAAGCGCGCGGGGAGGTTGAAGTCGAACTGCACGGTGGTGAGCTGCCAGGAGCGGCCGATGGCGTCGATGAGCTTGACGTCAATTTTCGGGCCGTAGAACGCGCCTTCGCCTGCTATTTTTTTATAGGAAATGTTCATGCGCGACAAAGTGCTAGCAAGAGAATCTGAAGCGTGTTGCCAGTCTTCGGCCTTCCCGGGGTAATTTTCCGGATGCTCGGGATCCCAATCGGAAAGCTCGACTTCAAATTTATCAAACCCGAAATTTTTCATGACCGCGAACGCGAAATCCATGCAAGCTTCGACTTCGGATTCAATTTGCGAGGGCATGCAGAAGATGTGCGCATCGTCCTGAGTGAAGCCGCGGACGCGGAGCAAGCCGTGGAGCACGCCGCTGCGTTCGTAACGATAAACGGTGCCGAGCTCGGCGAGGCGGACGGGCAGGTCGCGGTAACTGCGGAGTTTTGATTTATAGATCAAAATGTGGCCGGGGCAATTCATGGGCTTGAGCTGGTAGTCGGCTTTTTCAACTTCCACTGCGCCGAACATATTGTCCCGGTAAAAATCGGTGTGGCCGCTGGTCTTCCAGAGGTCGAGGCGCATGATGTGCGGCGTGTAGACGAGGTCGTAGCCGCGCTTGAGCAACTCGTCGCGCAGCCAGCTCTCGACGATGGTTCGAATCAAGCCGCCCTTGGGGTGCCAGAAAATCAGGCCGGGGCCGGCTTCTTCCTGAATGCTGAAGAGGTCGAGTTCGACGCCAAGCTTGCGGTGATCGCGGCGCTTGGCTTCCTCGATGCGGTGCAAATGCGCATCCAGCTCTTTCTGCGTGAAAAAAGCGACGGCGTAAATTCGCTGGAGCTGGGGATTGCCTTCCTGTCCCTTCCAGTACGCGCCGGCGACGTTCATCAGCTTGAACGCTTGAATGCGCTTGGTGGAAGGAATGTGCGGGCCGCGGCAGAAGTCGATGAACTTTCCGGTGGTGTAGAAGGAGACCATCGGCTCGGTGGCTTTTTCTTCGACGAGCTCGCATTTGAAAATCTGGTTGCTCTTCTTGTAGAGGTCCAGAGCTTCGGGCTTGGGAATGAGCTTGCGTTCGTTGGGCAGATCCTGCGCCGCGAGCTCGTGCATTTTCTTTTCAATTTTGGCGAGGTCTTCCTGAGTGAACGGCTCATCGCGCAGGAATTCGTAAAAAAAACCGGTGTCGATCGGCGGACCGATGCCGAGCTTCACGTTCGGATACAAGTCCATCACCGCCGCTGCGAGGAGATGGGCTGCGGAATGCCGGAACACAAAGAGCGAATCGGGATCTTTTTCGGTGAGGATTTGCAGCTTCACGTCGTGATCGAGAGGGCGGCGCAAGTCGATCAGTTCGCCTTCGCCGTCGTTGGGCGCGGCAATACGCGCCACAAGCGCGGCATCGGCGAGCCGCGGGGAAATACTTCTCGCGACGTCGGCCGGTGTCGTGCCTTTGGGCACCTCTTTTACGCTGCCGTCGGGCAATGTTACGTGAATCTGGTCCATGTGCATGTTCACCCGGAAGGAGAAACACTAAGCTTATCGGCGGCGTTGCACCCGGTCAAGGCGCGGGAGGCGAGCTGCCCGCGATTCGAAACGGAACCCATTCTGTGACTAAATCAATCTGGCGACCGGAAGCCCGGAAAAGCGCGTCCGGCGCGATTAGCTCCGTCGGCTGCGCCTGAGCCGTCGCGTAGATAATGGCAACCAATATCGGCAGTTTGAACTCAATACTCAGCTGAGCAGCGGCCAGCGCAGTCGTATCCGTAACGTCCGCGATTCTCCGCCGCAGTGCTTCGGAAAGAAAAACATTCGCCGCGGTCTTGCCCGCTCGAAGGAGCAGAATCTCAAAAACCTCGTGGAGAGCGATTGTGGGGACGACGACTTCGGCGTCCCTTTGGAAGGCTGCTTCGAAGGCATCGGCGTTTTCATCGCCGGTGATGTACTCCAGCCAGCGTGAAGAATCCACCAGCACAAGTTCAGAAGCGGTCATTTCGATCCCGGTAGTCATCCTTCCATTTCATGCCTTAGGCGATTCCACGCAGTTCCTGGATCGAGCGTGGCTTGCTGAATCGAATCGTCCAGGATGTAAACAATCAATTCCAGGCCGGGATGTAAATGGTTTGTGCGGTGCGGGATAGCAGGCATGTGCTTGACTTGGTACCGGGAAAATAGGCGAGGCCGGTGACCCGAGCTTGACGCGAGAGAACGCCGGGCGTATGGTTTTGCGCAGAGAGCGAGTTTGGATCGGAAAGTCCGGCTTAAAGTCTGATGGCTGCGTGTGTGTTAGTGCCGAGCGGAGGTGCTCGTGACAACGGACAAGTCGGGCCCGGAGGTACCGGTTTCAAAGGGAAAAAACAGGAGGAGTGACCGTTACCCTGTAATAGTTCCGGTGAAGGTGAAGTGGTTAGAGCCCAGTGGCGCAGGCGTCATCGAGTTTGCTGAAGCCAAAGAAGTCAACCAGCACGGTGGGCTGATCGACATGAAAGGCCGCCCGGCCATCGGCAGCGTTATCGAGTTGACTAACCTTAGCTCAACTAAAACAGCATCCGCGCGAGTGGTATCCCTGCGTCCCTCCAAAGAGAGCCAGGTGTTGGGAGTGGCCGTCGAGCTTCTTACTCCCAGCGAAACTTTTTGGGGCGTGACGTTCCGGCTGAAGATGGCGATCGACGACCTGCTGAAACTGGAGAAAGCCATCCGGCCGGGTGGGATGGATACACGCGTGCTTCGTGAGTTTCGCGATGCCGTCGATTATGTACGCAAGACCGCCTGGGCTCTTCAAGAATTGGAGGAGCGCCACTCTCACCAACGGGATACCGGCACGGTGCGCTCCTTGCTCACTGAGGAGCGTGTTCGCCGTGCCACCCAGCTCAGCAAGTCGCTGGCCTCGGATTTGGACTCCCATGAGGTGACCGACGGAACAACCGGGGCTGCAGATCTTTTTCGAGCCATCGAAGGCCTGTATCAGCGCCTGGCAGGTTTGTTCAAGATCCGTGAATCCCGGTAGCTCTCCCCGCCTGGAATCCTCCAGAAAACACAACGCGAAGCCTCTATCGCAGCCTCTTGCGAACTGCTGATTACTCGGGTTGCGGGACATGTCCGGCCTGCGCGTTCAACGGGCGTTTGAAGTTGCATTCGCGCTGGATGCGGCGCAGGCCACGAAGAGGCCGTAGACGAAGTTACCGGAAGCGAAGCCGGCGCGCATGGCCCGGAAGGCCTTGAGATAGGAGACAAACGCGGCGCCGTATTTCGCGGCGAGCTCCCAAAAAGCTTTGTTGCTAATGATGTCGAGACACAGATCCCACGTTTTGGCGCAATTCTTGTTCAGAATAGCGCGGTGCATGATTTGCAGGCCGTTGGAAGTCAGGAAATGCTCATAGTCATCCATGACCTGCAGTTCCACGAGCATGCCTTTTTCGATGGGATCGATAAACTTCCTGGTCTCCGCGCGGGTCAGATTTTCTTTTTTGAACCAGTCGGTGATCGCGAAGAGGCCGCCGGGCTTCAGGAGCTTAGCGGCAGAAGCAAAGAACCCTTCGCGGCGCTGATAGTGGGAGATGGATTCTATAGACCAGAGAAGGTCGAATTGCTTCTGAAAGTGCATCGCTTCGGCGTCCATGAGGAGAAACTTGGCATCGAGTTGCGCGCTTGCCGCAGCGTTGGTGGCCATTTCGACCTGTATCGGGGAAATGGTTATGCCGGTGACGGCGGCGTTATAGTTCCTGGCCAAATAAAGACTGCTGGCGCCGAGGCCGCACCCAATGTCAAGAATATCCGAGCCGGGCTTTACCTTTGCGAGCTGAGCGAGGTGCTCGATGAGCTGAAGCTGGGCCGTTTCCTTGGATTCATCCCCACGAATCCAATAGCCGTGATGCAGATGATCTCCCCAGAGGGAGCGATAGTAGGGACTGACGACGTCGTAGTGTTCGATGATTCTATGCTTATCGTTTGAACGAGGCATGGTGGACATGTGCATCCCGGGGATGTTTCTAATTCTTGGGCATCGGGCTTGTTGCCATTGTACGTGTGGAGAAATTGGAAACAAAAAACTAACCCTACCGGTGGCTGCGGCCGACGCGCTAACGCAGGGGGGCTCAGCAAGTTGAGATTTACTCGGGGCGACACGGTGCTTCGCCGCCCGATCTTTGTTCAGCTCGGACAAAATTCCTTTGTTCCTTGACGTCAGGGGGTACCCCACCCCCCCGTGTTTTGGCCAAAGAGTGCGGAAGCGCTTGAAAATAAAAGAGTTGATATTTTTGTGAGTGCAAAAAAGTGCAAAAGAGTGCGCAACAATTTGAATACAAAGGGGATAGGTCTGAACATCGTGTGAACGTTTGAAGGTCTGAAGGTCTGAAGGTCTGAACATTGAAACGTTGAGGACACCCCCCTATACCCCCATCAATGATGGATCGTTATCAAAAGAAAGGACTTGCAAAATGGGCATTGCGCAAGTGGTTGAAAAGAAAGATAGATGCGCGACGGGATTTTGGGCGGTCTGTTTGTTGAAAGGTAACGGGGATGGACGCCTCAGCTCAACCCGGGGCAGGCTTGCAGCTATTGAAGGAGTGAGAAGAACAGCGTGGCGGGGGCGCATGGTTCGCAGGGCACGGAAGAATCGTGCCGGATTAACGAAACCATTATAGCATATTGGTACCGTATGTCAATGATTACTTGTAAGTGGTTTGGATGCTGAGGGATAGCAGGCAGCCTGTTGAGCTGGCACCGGGAAAATGGCCGAGCGCACCTCTGTTTGGGAAGGGGTGCTGCGCCTCGGAGGCCGATGGAAGCGGCCGAGGGAAGAGCAAACTACACGTCCAGCGAGCTGTCGATGTCAGAGGAGAAGTTGCACAGCGCTGGAATAGTTTCAGAGTTGCCGACCACTCGTCCATAACCCCTTCCACGACATGTTTCTGCATCCTGAGGCCAGCCCGGTCGCCGATGGGGAAGGGGCGATTTTTACTCGCGTCTACCAGGTTGCACGTGCTAATTGCAAAAGAAACGCGCTTCTTTCAAAAATCTAATGTGTGTCTTCTTCTTCGTTTTCATCATGCAGTCGCCTAAAGTGGTGCCGGAGCATCTGTTTGACTACATTGTGCCCCAACTCGAACCCTTCGACCAACGAATGGCGATAGTGAAAGCCTGCATAGATGCGGGCCCCAAATACTTCTTCCTCAAGGCCCTTCATGTTAGTAAAAGTGTGCGTCGTATTCGTAACCGTACTGCTGACGATCAGGGTTACTTCGCGCGTGCGGAAGAAACCTTCCAACGTATGCGCGACCGAGCCAGTAACGCATCCGTGGGCTGCCGGAAATTCCGGGTGATTCGGCGTGATACCGAGTGGAGTCCACGTTGGATCTGCAATGGTCAATGGGTTTCCGGCGAGTCCCGCGTTCCCAATGGCCGTCACTGGCCGCCAGAAGCTGAAATGGTATTTCGCGTTCATACAGCCGATAAATGAGTCGGCGAATCCAGTCCAGACCATCGCGAATAGTCGTGCAGTGTCCGAGGTATCTAGACCCCGGGCCGCTGCCAGGGCCCGAAATGCCCGCGCGTACTGTCTGGTCGTATGCTCTGTCCAGAACAGGCCAATCTCGGTCTGGGCAGGAGTCCTGACGGTGCTGTTGATTGCACCGAGAGTCTTGGTCTCGTTGAAGTCCTCAGCCCAATCTTCGGTTCGTAAATCCGGAGGAGGTTCATCCGGAAGGAATTGCGAGGCGCTACTCATGGTGAAGGGCACCATCTGACCGACCCAAGGGGTTTGTGGCAAAAGGTGCGCCGGCGGGGTCGGAATCCAAACTCCGGCTGTTGGTACGGACGGAAAAGTGTAAGGCACATTCGCACCGCGACCGTCGCCCGCCCGCATGGCAATCATTGAATTCGCGGCCGCCTTCCCAACTTGCACTCCGTCGTCTTTCGGCTGGCCATCGGGGATGAGATTGATCGCCGCTATGTACTGTCCAGTCAGAAAAGCCGACTGATCGGGTAAATAGAAAGAGAGTGTGTTGTAAGCCGCTGAAATGACTGCGGCATCGACCGATGCTCCCGCCGGCGCGGGGATTTCTGGGCCATAGGGCTGAAAACGATGGTCAATCGCGTTCACGGCGTCATAGATAGCGAGGTGCGTATAAGCCAGATAGAGGCTCGTACCACCAGCGGTACTTGAACCGGGAGACATGGTCTGATTTGCTTTCAGTGCCGCGGTGACGGCTATGTCGTTCCAAGCGATGACTGGATTTTGTGCGGTCGCCACACCACAGAGTGTGAGTGCAAGCGAGACGATCACGAATGTCCGAAATCCAAAATGCCTGGAAGCGACAGACTTTTGAGGGTTTTTCACGATGGGTCTCCTTTTGAAGGTTTTCTTGTTGTGCGAAGAGCCGCAAGCTCTTCGCACCGCGCCCCGAGATCGCGACATCGCAGCCCTCTTCTGTGCATTGAGCGCCGCTTGTTGCGCCGAAAATATTTTGACCGGTACCCGATGAATAGCTGCTCCTTCTCGCGTTTGGCCGTGTCGGGCAACTCGGGTTGCTGAACTGCGGCCAGCCTGATGGAGTCCGTCGGGTCCGTCAATGCAGGGAAGCTCAAATGTTTGTCGATCCATAAGCCGCTGAATTAGCAAGAGTTCGCGAAGACCCTCCGTCGCGAGCCGGATCTTGTCTCACACACGCGCAATGGTAGACTGCTCGAAAGCCGAGGTCCACGCATGGCAGAAAGCCTGAGTTCTTCACAACGGATTCTCCGGTTTGGCACCTTCGAGGTGAACCCGCGGTCCGGCGAATTGCGGAAGGGCGGAGTGAGAATCAAGCTGCACAGGCAGCCATTCGAAGTTCTCGCCATGTTGCTCGAGCGGCGTGGTCAGGTGGTCACGCGCGAAGAGCTGCGACTGAGGCTCTGGCCGACTGACACGTTCGTGAACTTTGATCACGGCGTGAACACGGCTATCAACAAGCTGCGCGAGGCACTGGGCGACTCCGCGGATAATCCTCGCTTTGTCGAAACCTTGCCACGCCGTGGCTATCGCCTGCTCGCGGGCGTGGAAGGGGCGGATCAGGCAACCGCAGCCGAAGCAGTCCTGCCAGTCACAGGCAAGCGCGCCGTAGCCGTGCTGCCCTTCAAGCTGCTGACTCCAAATCCGGAGGACGATTACCTGAGCGTGGCGCTGGCCGACGCCGTGATCAACCAGTTGGGCGCCAACGGCGAGCTGCTCGTGCGACCCACGGGCGTCGTGGCATGCTACGCGAAGCAGGCTATTGATCCCTTGACGGTCGCGCGTGAGCTGAATGTGCAGGTGATTGTGGAAGGCAGCATCCAAAAGTTCGGTCAGCGGCTGCGGCTGCACGCTCAGGTGTGGAATGCGGCCGACGGCTCGGCGCTGCTCACGGTGAAGCACGACTCCGAAATGGCGGACTTGTTTGCGGTACAAGACAAGATCGCCGATGCGGTCGCGCGGGCTCTGGGTGCGCAGACAGCGGCGTCGCCGGAGGCACCCGCGGCTGCGCACACAAAGCATCCGCTGGCGTTTGAGTTATTCTTGCGCGCGGTCGAGCGGCTTTCGCGGGTGAATCTCTGGGACACCCACACCGCGATTGAAATGCTGGAAAAGGCGGTCAAACTTGACCCGGGCTTTGTCGCCGCCTGGGCGCGTCTGGCGGAAGCCTATATGGTGATGGCCGTGACCTTCGAGCCGGGCGTTCGCTGGGTTCGGCGGGGAGATCGGGCGATCCGTCGCGCTCTGAAACTCGATCCTCGCAATGCGGAAGCCCACTGTGAGCGCGGACGCGCCCTGTGGACACCAGGCAGAAATTTCCAGAACCGCGCCGCCTTGCGCGCGCTCAGTACCGCTCTACGGCTCAGTCCCGGGTGCCAACGGGCAAAGACCTGGCAAAGTGTAATCTTTCTCCATGTCGGCATGCTGGAAGAAGCCAAGGAAGGACTGCTCTCGGTGCTGAACACTGACCCGGAGAATGCCTTTTCACTTGTTTTTTTGGGTCAAATCGCAATGTACCGATGGGATTATGATGAAGCGGAGGAGTACCATCTGCGCGCGTTTCACGTCGATCCAACCAACATATGGGCCCACCTTTTTCATCCAACGATTGCGCTCTATCGAGGGCAGTTAGAAGAAGCGTCCAAGAGAATTCGAGTCGCGCACCAGCTACTGCCAGAGGATCCCTGGCTACGAAGTTGTGAAGCTCTGTTGTGGGCTAAGCGCGGCGAGATCGGAAAGGCGGAAGAGTTGGCCCGCCGCGCCCTGCGAGGCGGCAAGCCGCTCCTACACACGCATCATCTGTTTCACACTGCCGCTGCGGTCGATGTGCTTCTTGGGAACCCGTCCCGTGCGATTGCATTGTTGCGTAAGGCGAGCAGTACGGGTCTGCCGAGCTACCCAGTCTACCGCGAGGACCCGCACTTTCGTTCGCTGCGCGAGCAGCCTGAATTCTTGAGTTTAATGGGCAAGCTGAAGCGTGAATGGGAAGGTTATCGCCAAGAGTTCGGCCAGCACTGAACCGACTCCGAAGAAGAGTTCAAGCGGGCGGTTGAACTTAACCCTGGCATGCCGCCGCGCACAGATGGCCGGTATGTCTAGGCATCTCTTCGGATTCCGCCCGACGGGCTACTCGGAAGTAATGCGCTTGCCTGTAAAGCGCGCTGAGCGGAAGCTGAGGCGCTGCTGCAGATAGAAGCGATCATGGGGCTATGCCTCCATGATCTAGAAAACGCGGCGATCAGGGCGAGACGGGTTCAGCGGTGTGCTGATCGCGCGCAGCGACGCGATACTCGAGGAATCCGCGGGCGGCGAGGAACGCGGCGTTGAGCAAGGCGGCGCCAGCGGTCTTCGTGGACTACGCCTACCGGATTGGGTCCGTTGCGTCATGGCGGTGTGTGCTCAGGACTACTTGCCGAGGCTAATGTCGATTCCGGCGAGCAGCAATGCGAGCTTAAGGCGCGGCAGCTTGCCTACGCGCGAAGTGAGGAATGCCTTATCCACAGTGACGATTTGGGATACGTTGGCCACGGAATCCTTGGGCAACCCCGTAAGGCGCGCGGAGAACTGTATATTCCCGGGGGCCGCACCCCATTTGAGATTAGTGGTTAAGGGAACGCAGACAACGGTGGCGATGCGGCTCCGATTCAGCGCATCACATTGAACAACGACGACAGGTCTTCGGAACCCGGGACCGGAGCCCGCAGGCGGGGGCAGATCCGCCCACCAGATTTCGCCTTGCGAGATTACCACTCGCTGCGCTCAAGAACCGTCCGGGCGGCAGAAGAGGCGAACGAGTCTTCCTCTTCGCCGATTTGGGCGAGGGCACTGTTCATGGCCTCGGTTACCTTGTCGGGTGTGTGGCGCGCCAAGTACTCCTTCAGCGCGTCGCTAAACAGGCGGCTCCGCGACCGATTGGTGCGCCGCGCAAGGCGCTCCGCCCCCTCAAAGACGTCATCGGGAATGGACACGGCCGTTTTCATACCCTGAGTATAACCGTAGGATGATCGCCAAGCAAGCGAAACTGGCCTAGCGCGAGACGGGTTCGGCGAGTTGGGACTCGCTCGGGGTGGCGCGGTGCTTGAGGAAGCCGCGGGCGGCGAGGAGCTCGGCGTTGAGCAAGGCGGCACCGGCGGCGCCGCG
>WNFG01003303.1_pt1 | contig 13467 bp, 6 predicted proteins | sample 5400431 | NCBI WGS metagenome assembly WNFG01 (sample SAMN13153346, study PRJNA577476) | soil metagenome | isolation source: 120 cm saprolite under Douglas fir tree site 2 hole 3 replicate 2 | place: USA:California | collected 2015-04-18
CCTTGATTCCGGAATGTGACGACAGGCTCAGGTAGTCTTGCGAGGCAAAATTGACGCCATGCATCTTGTTGCCACTATCGTCCTGTGCCCCGCAAACCGTGCTAGGTCCATCTTCGGTCGCGCGGGAAAATGGCCAGAGACCATTCTGACGACGCAGATTTTGCCACTTGAAAAACCCTTCGGTGCGCCCGAGGAGGTCCGCCCCACCGGGCACGCGGAAGTCTCTCATGCTGCCGGTCAATGCGGCAGGCGGAATATAGGCGTTGGTAATGTCTGACATTGCTATCCCTGTTCGGCGTTTTCTTTGAATAGATTTGTTGCCGTCTGGGAAAACGATGCCCGAGCAAAATTAACATCCGATTCCATGTCGGTCGGTTTTTAGATGTTTATTCGCCGATGTGAGTCTTTGGTTCCCGGCTCATTAATTCGACGGGCGTACCGGAGCGTGCCTGGCGACGCTTCTGATGCCGCTCGACATATGAAAAGAAGGGCCAACCCGAAGCGGTTAGCTGATCCTTAACCATAGTCGCTGCATTCTCGAAGCAGGTAACGCGTTGTCTGACGGACCGTCAGACCGTTCCAAACATTCGAGATACGATGCTCGGCTCACTGCGAACATTCGCCGCACGAACCACATCTAGCCCGACTTCTACCGCAACGCTCACGGCGCTGGCGCTTCTCGCCGGCTCTGCTAACGCCGCCGATTTTGCAATGCCGATGAAGGCGCCTCCGCCGTTGCTGGTTTTCTCATGGACCGGCTTCTACATCGGCGCCGACGTTGGATATGCCTGGGGCAAAGACACCACAACAGAATATCTGACCTCAACCAACACATTTACTGGCTTCAATCCGACCTACAAGATAAGCAGTGCAGTCGGGGGCCTTTACGCGGGCTACAACTACCAGATCGGGAGTGCGGTGCTGGGCGTCGAATCCGATATTGAGGCAGCCAATATCCGCGGATGCTTCATCGATCCAGTGGTGGGCGGAGCTGGCACCACGCTCCTCGACTGGCAAGGCTCGTTGCGAGGCCGGCTAGGCTTCACTGCCGACAAAGTGCTGTTCTACGGCACCGGTGGTCTGGCATTCGCAGACATTAGTCACACTTATCCGAATTTGGTTACGGGTATCGCTGAAACCACCGCGGGCCTCCGCACGGGCTGGACCGCGGGCGCTGGAATTGAGGTTGCCTTGATGCCAAATCTTTTGGCTCGGGCGGAATACCGGTATACAGACTATGGTCCCTATCGCTACGATTCGGTGACATCGTTTCCAGGCTTCACGGGCCAGCAAGAGCCTCGATTTAGCACCCTGCGTGTTGGCGCCGCATACAAGTTCTAACGAGCTAACGAGTTGGCAGTGGAGTCCTGATGGAAGTCAGGCGACGGCGGTTTCGCGTTCCGCGGCGGGGAAACTAGCTCGATTTTTGCCGTGAAAGCTACGCTCGGAAGAGACGTGAGGGATCAGATTGCGGCGCTGCCGGAGCAACCTTCAACTCCAATGGTGAATCTACGTTGAGCAGTGAAGAGTACCCCCGCGACTTGTGGACACGTCTATAATAGTTTGTCTTTTGACTTTTTTAAGAAAGCCGCTAGCTTTTACTTAGGTGATTCGCGAGCGCGCTCGTGCTGCATCGCTAACGGCAGTTGTCGTTGAAGTCGTTGTTAGCCTTTGGGCTCCGGCGCTGCAGATAGTAAAATTTCCGTTAACGTCAAAATAAGTAAGGTCAGAGATGCGATGATCCGTCGCCTAGCGAATCAAAGGTGGGTGGTTCATTGAGATCAACGCTGGGGCTTTCATGATCAATTCAAAACGTATGCTTTCGGCTGCCGTCGCAATCAGCGCAATACTCGGAATTGGCGATGCATCGGCTGCTGATTTAGCGGCTCGCCCTTTCACCAAGGCGCCGATCTATGGCGCTCCACCCATCTCTTGGACCGGATGCTACATCGGCGGCAACATTGGTGGCGGCTGGGACCGTTTCAGCGCTGGGGAGGTAGCTTTTGCGGGCGTGCCGACGCCTTTTGTTGATTATGGAAGCAACAATGGTAGCAGCGTCGTTGGCGGAGGCCAAATTGGCTGCGACTATCACTTCGCTTCGAACTGGGTTGTTGGCATTCAGGGTCAGGCCGAGTTCGGAACTATTAATTCCTCCAACGCGGTTGCGGCCTTCCCGGGCATTACTGCCCAATTCAAAGTAAAAAACATCGAGACCCTGACGGGGCGCGTTGGCTATACAGTTACGCCGGCGGTTCTGGCGTATGTGAAGGGTGGCGCAGCGTGGGCAAGTGCAAGCGGGGCAGCCGTAATACCCAATGGTTTAATTGGTGAATCGGCAAACTTCACTATGACTGGCTACACGGTTGGTGGCGGTCTCGAATGGATGTTCGCTCCGGGATGGTCGGTGTTTGGCGAATATAACTACATGGATTTCGGAACTAAGAATGTTAATTTTCCCTCCACTGGATTAGTTGCAGGGTTTGGTGCTGCCGGCGCGTTGGCAGATACCAACGCCATCAAGCTCGCGACCCAGACGGCGATTGCGGGCGTGAACTACAAGTTCAACTGGGGCAGCCTGGTCGTTGCAAAGTACTAATGCTAACGAGCTAGCGATCCGACGACGCCGTCCTGACGGAAGTCAGGCGACGGCGCTTTTGCGTTCTTTGGCGGGCAGGCAGGCTCGAATTTTTCCTAGCAACCGCTGCATATCGACCGGCTTTGTATCAAAATCGGAACATCCAACCTCGACGCTCTTGTCGCGATCGCTGGCCAGAGCATGGGCGGTCAACGCGACGATCGGGATTGTGGATGTTGCAGGATTGGCCTTGATCAATTGGGTGGCTTCCCAGCCGTCCATTTCGCCCAGCGCGACATCCATCAGGATTAGATCCGGCATCTCGCTCGCGGCCATAGCAACGCCCGCAGCGCCATCGTGGGCGCAACTGACCGAAAAACCGCGACGCTGCAGGCGCCGCGTCAGCATGTCCCGGTTGATCTCATTGTCTTCAACAAGCAGGATTTTATGCATTGGTCGTTTCCGCGGTCGATTGCAGAGCAAAATCGGAGGTCGCAGGGACGAGCGTCGCGGAAGCGAATACATCCCCCTTCAGCCTTCCAGTGAGCAGCGGCACCCGGATCGTAAAGCGGCTTCCCTTTCCGAGTTCGCTCTCGACGAAAATCTCGCCGCCCATCAGCTTGCAAAGTTTCTGGCTGAGCGCCAATCCAAGCCCGGTGCCGCCGTATTTGCTGGTGCTGGAGTCGTCGGCGACTGTGAATTTTTCAAAAAGGTTGGTGATCTGATCCGAAGCGATGCCAATCCCGGTGTCGATGACACGGATCACAAGGTCATCACTTGATCCATCTAGCTGGCGCTCTGCAACAAACTCGACCTTGCCATTCCGGGTGAACTTTACCGCGTTATCAAGCAACTGTCCGGTCATATTGCGGAATTTGCTGGCGTCGCAAAGGGCCGTTCCGAGATCCGGAGCGATGGCGCAGAAAATCTCGTTTCCGTTATTCTTGGCCGCCGGTCCCGCCGCCTGGACAATCTCGCCAAGCAATTCGGCCAGATCAGTTTCCTCCAGGTCCAGTTCCATTTTACCCGCCTCGATCTTCGACAGGTCGAGTACCTCGTTAACGAGCTTGAGCAGATGCTGGCCGGCGCTGTGAATCTTGTTTAGATCGGCAATGCTTTCGCTATCACCTTCATCCTCGGCGTTTTCAAGGAGGATCTGGCTGTAGCCAATCACCGCGTTGAGCGGCGTGCGTAATTCGTGGCTCATCTTGGCGAGGAATTCGGCCTTGGCTGCGCCCGCCCGCTCGGCCTCCTCGGTAGCCAGGCGGAGCGCCGATGCGGTCGCCATATGCTGCCGCATTTCGCTTTCAAGCTCGGTCTGCGAAGCCTGTATTTTCGCGTAGTAGAGCGCCATCATCGCCACGTAGAGCGATGCAGCGACGGTCGAGACAAGTCCCAGACCTTGCATTGCCGAGGTTGAAATTTGATGCGGGGCCGGATCACAAAACACATAGAATGCAACAAATGCAACGAGGTTGACCGTAAACAAAGCAAACGCGATCAAGCGCAACTTAGACGATGAGCCGAGATAGAAAAAAGCGAGGATGGGGATAACAAGAACCCAGGGCAGCGTCGGTGAGGAGACGCCCCCATAAAAATAGCAACTCCAGAGAATGCAGAAGATAAGATTCTGGATGGATAAGAAGGCGAGCGGATTGTAGGGAGCGCCTGCGCGAAGTGCGGATGGGAATACCCAAAATAAGGTAATCGAGGCCGCGAGCACGGCCTCCTTGTATCCTGGATTGGGATCAAAGAGGAAAAGCGCCGCGGGCACCACGTTCCCGATAAATGGACCCAAGATGTGGCTGACGAGAAAGACGTGGGCCTTGTTGCGGGCATCTCGGTCGGCCACGATATCGGGTGGAATGAAGAAATCTACCAGACGGTCAAGCAGCTCGATGGCCTTGGTTAACGAAACGCTCATAATTCCAGCTCTGCTCCAATACCATCGCTGCGATCTAAAAGTGGCCAAGTTCGAAAGGAATTTGCGGACACGCGAAACTGTCTGTTGTCGGCTTAGATTTTCATCGCGCGATTAAGGTTGAGTTAACTTGGAACCACATGCACCTTTTCTTAAAGGCCCCTCCGGTAAGGTTGCAACGGACATACCTCCAGAACGGCGGACAATGGAAATGTGGAGTACGGGCCTCAAGCTCATCGATTGGTTTGTTCCGGAGTCGGCAAAGTCCGAACTCTCTGAGCTAAACCTTGCAAGAAATTTTGTATTTACTCATTTAGCCGGTCCCACTCTCTCACAGCTCATAAGCGTGTTTTTGTACCAAAGCGATCCGGATCCGGGGTTCGCTTGCTGGACAATGATTGTCTGCATCTGGTTGTTTCTCACGCTCCCATTTGTTTTCAAGTGGAGCGGCAACCTCTGGCGTACCGCGTTGATCTCGGTTGAGCTACTGGCCTTTACCTCGCTGTTCGGTGCCTATTATTACGGCGGAGTAAGTTCGCCGTTCCTGCCCTGGTTCATTGTCAGCCTTTTGCTCGGCTTCTTTTATCTGTCTGATCGCCCGATGCTGGTCGTCGGCCTTTTCATTGGCAACATCTTGGTATTCAGTGCTGCCTACGCGCTAAATGGCTTTCCACAGCGCGTTCCTATGGAACAGTTGACCACTGTGGGCTGGGTGTCGATCCTGTCGGCGACGATCTACATGTCATGGATGGCGATCTATTACGCCAACATGCTCTCTCAGCGGTCGGAGCTTGAACGCGAGTCAGAACGCCATAGGGAAACGACGGCACGATTGCGGCAAGCGAAGGAGATGGCGGACACAGCCAATCGATCCAAATCGATATTCCTTGCCAAGATGAGCCACGAATTACGCACGCCGCTCAACGCCGTCATAGGCTTCAGCGAAATTCTTCTCGAAAACGTGGAGTTGAGCGAAGGAGCGGAGCACAAGAAAAACGACTTGAAACGAATTAACGCCGCGGGCAAACACCTGCTGTCTCTGGTGACCGACGTACTAGATCTTTCGAAAATCGAGTCAAACTCCATTGAGGCGAAGGTTGAAACGTTCGATCTGAACGAAGTGGTTCATGAGATCGTCAATACTGTGCGGCCTCTGATTTCCAAAAACCGAAATAGACTAGTGGTGAACTCTGCGACGAAGCTTGGATTAGTTTCAACCGACCCGAGTTGGGTGCGGCAGGCAGTAATGAACTTGATTAGCAATTCCGCAAAATTCACAGAAGGCGGGGTCATTACCCTGGATGTGCGGCGCGATAGCAACGACATCGGCGATTGGGTCGAACTCCGGGTGCGGGACACAGGAATCGGCATTGCGCAGTCGGAAATTGGGCGCCTGTTCAAGAATTACGGCCAAGCCACGCGTGGCACATCCAGCAAATATGGCGGAACCGGCCTTGGCCTAGCATTGAGCCAAAGGCTCTGCAATTTGATGGGCGGCGATATTTCCGTCGCGAGTGAACTGGGGAAAGGATCGTGCTTTACAATCCGTATCCCAGCTCAGATGCCCGAAGATTTCGCGACTGCTCGGCCTGACGCTCCGCAGGGTGCTCAGTTCGCGCCAGTGCTGGCCAGCTGAGGAACCGCACGGATGTCGACAATATCGGCGGCTCAAATGACAACGGCGGTTGCGCCTCGGATCGACGCGCTTGACGACAGCGCGACGGCGGCTGGTGGCATTGGACGTTTGTTGATCGTCGACGACATCAGCGATAATCGAGAAATCCTTTCGCGGCGCTTCCAGCGACGCGGCTTCGATGTCGTGGAGGTGGATAGCGGACTGAAGGCACTCGAAATGCTCGATCGCGAGCAATTCGATCTGGTGCTTCTGGACGTGATGATGCCGGAGGTTGACGGTCTTGAAGTCTTGCGGCGGATTCGTACCCGCAAATCGCGATCCGAGCTCCCGGTTATTATGGTGACCGCGAAATCGGAGAGCGATAACATCGTCGATGCGCTTGAGCTTGGAGCGAATGACTATGTGACGAAACCCGTTGACTTCGCCATTGCTTTGGCGCGGGTCAGCGCTCAGATCGAGCGCAAGCGCGCCGAGGAAGAGAAGGCTGGGGCCTACGCCGAGCTGCACGAAACCAACAAGCAGCTCGAACAGCGTGTCAGCGAACGCACGGCTCGACTTCTCGAGGCAAACCGGAAACTCGCGGCAGAGATCGCGCATCGGGAAGAGTCGGACGCGCGCTCCCAATATCTAGCTTACCACGATTCCCTGACCGGCCTTGGCAATCGGTTGCTGTTCAAGGAGCAGCTTGAGCAGGCGATTGCCGAAGGCGCGAACATCCAGTCATCTCTGGCGGTTTTGTTTATCGATCTGGATGGTTTCAAAAGCATCAATGATACGCTGGGACATTCGATCGGCGATCTGCTTCTCAACTCGATCGCGAGCCGTTTGCGGAACGCTCTGCAGGAGACCGACCGCATTGCCCGGTTTGGCGGTGACGAGTTCGCTATACTCCAGTCAACGGGGCAACAGCCTCAGAACGCCATCGCTCTCGCTAGCAGCATCGTTGATCTTGTAGGTTCCGCATGCGTGATCGAGGGCCACCAGATAACGGTGGGAGCCAGTATTGGCATCGTCACTGAGCAGGCTGACAAATGCGACCCCGATGATTTGATGAAGAGCGCCGACCTAGCCATGTATCGGGCCAAATTGGACGGGAGAGGCACCTATCGAGTGTTTGATCTCGAGATGGACACTCTCGCCCAGGCCAGGCGATTGCTTGAAATCAACCTGCGAAACGCGTTTGTGTATAACGAGTTCAGCCTGGTCTACCAACCCTTGGTTACGCTAAACACTGGGAGGGTGACCGCATTCGAAACACTGTTGCGCTGGCATCATCCTCAGCGTGGAAATATTTCTCCTGCAGTATTTATACCCGTTGCCGAAGAGATGGGACTTATCGTGCAGCTGGGCGAATGGGTTCTGCGCCAGGCCTGCGCAGAGGCCGCAACATGGCCGGAAGAAATCCGGGTCGCTGTCAATCTGTCGCCGGCTCAATTTTCCAAGGGTAAACTTGTGTCGGCGGTCATAAACGCGTTGGCCGCAGCTGGCTTGTCGCCTGACCGGCTTGAGTTAGAGATTACAGAGTCCGTGCTTCTGGAGAAGAGCGATCACAACTTTGCGGTGCTTGATCAACTGCACGCTCTGGGCGTGCGGATTTCGATGGATGATTTTGGAACCGGATATTCGTCGTTGAGCTATCTGCATCGATTCCCGTTCAACAAGATCAAGATCGACAAATCCTTTATAGATAACATTGCCACCAAGCCACAAAGCGCCGCCATTGTCCGGGCAGTCATTGAAATGGCAAAAGCATTCGGCATTTCAACAACCGCAGAAGGTGTCGAGACCTCGGCCCAGCTTGCGGAGCTGAGAGTCTTGGGCTGCACCGACATTCAAGGATATCTGTTTTCGAAGGCTGAACCCCCCGATTGCGTGCCGGCGCTATTGACGCGACGAATGTCCGCAGACGGCTCGGATGATTCGACGTGTGGACTTTCTTTGGTCGGCGGTGACCTAATTTCCAACAATATTGGCTCAGGGATTAGGGTGTCGAGATCATGATTGGCCTCGCTCTTGAAGAGATCGATCTCGACTATGCAACGGCGTTGGCAGATCGAGCCATCCGTCATATGGTCCAACACGGAGTGACTCCGACACCGAGTAATTTTGCCGTTTGGTTTAGCTATTCGCGCGGCGCTTTGCCCGAATTAAAGCGGACTATTGATATTCTGATTGCCGGCAAGAAGAGATTTGATTCGATCACGACCCGGGAATTATTTTCGACATATTTGGCCCCCAACTCCACCGGCACGGCTGTCGGCGAAATCCCGGAACAGTTGAAATCTATCATGACCGAGGCGAAGCGGTTCGTAATAGATGCGATCGCTGACAACCGCACTCAAATTCGGGCAATCGGCAACGTCGCGGAAAAGGCTGAAAGCGGTATTGACCCGAGATCGTTGGTCGAGTGTCTATTGGACGAGCTCACCAAAGCCGCGACGCGCGCCTCGAAACTCGAGATGAATCTCATCGAGACCTCGCGCGAACTGGATACAATCCGCGAATCATTAAACAAGGCGGAGCAACGAGCCAATACCGATACGCTTACTGGTCTTCCCAATCGCCGGGCTTTCGATGAATTTCTGTGCACTTCCCAAATCTCTGCGATGAAAAGCGGAGAGCCCCTCAGCCTATTAATGATTGATATCGATCGCTTTAAGCAATTCAACGATAGCTTTGGGCACGGAGTTGGGGATCAGGTGCTACGATTGATGGCAAACGTGCTGCGGGAGCGTCTGCGCGAGAAGGACCTGCCTGCTCGATATGGCGGGGAGGAATTGATCGCGGTCCTTCCAGGCGTGGAACTGACCGTTTGCGAGGCAGTGGCCGAACGAATCCGTCGGTCGGTTTCAGAGTGTCGGATTACCCGTCGTTCCACTGGTGAGCTCCTTCCGGGTATCACTGTATCGATCGGCATCGCTCAGTTCCGGCCCGGAGAATCAATGGCTCAATTGATAGAACGGTGTGACGGCGCGCTTTATTTGGCAAAACGAACCGGGCGAAACCGTGTTGTCACGGAGAATCGACTAAAAGGCCGTTCCGTTGCTAATGCCTAATTCCGCGAGGTGAATGAACGGGATTGGTTGCGCAAATTACTTGGAAAAGCTAGCTTTACGCAAGAGATGTCCCAGCAGATACTGGGCCGCGTAAATTACCAACGCCCCCTATGCGAGACGTAAGGCGTATGGACATTGTCCCGAGCTGGCCGGCGCGTTGTTCGGCGGCACATTCAAAAAGTCCCGCATCGACAGCCTCGTCGTTAAGATTCTAAGGGGCGTTAATTCGGGAGACATCCCCACCAGCAGACTAAATTTGAGCTGATGATCAATCCCAAGCCGCGCTTGCCACAATGTCACTGCTATTTCTTGGCGCGAAGGATCACCGTATCACCGCACAGGACTTCTCTTCCCATTCTGATCCGCGCGGATGCAACTACCTACCGATCAGCGTTTCCATAGCGGTCTCAGGGCGCCTTAAACGAGATGGAAGTCACTCTGATGAGTCTGCAATTGAGCGAGAGTTATTCCAGTGAGCGTGATCATGTCTCCGTGTCCGTCATTGATGATGGCGCCGGCGCTGCCGGCGGTTGTGTGGTTTAGTAAGTCGTTGACGCTCGCGAAGATCGATTTGTCGAACTGAAGAAAATCGTTGTTGATATTAAAATCTTTGATGACGTTCGTCCCGAAGTTGGGACGGAAAAGGAACGTATCCGGACCCGGGCCGCCCGTCAGCGTGTCGCCGTTGCCTCCGATCAGGACATCGACATCGTTGCCGCCGATCAGCACATCATGCCCAGCTGACCCATCGAGCACGTTTTTCCCATTTACGATTCCAGTGAGCGCCTTGTTCATCCCCGACTGATAGGTCACATCTGGGTTGGACACCACAATGCTCAGCGTCGAGGTGTTTGTTCCGCCGTGCCCGTCGGAGACCGTATAGTTGAACGTGTCCTGTGCCACGATTTGTGAAGGCAGAGCGCCTTTGTTGGCGGTATAGCCATAGCTGCCATCGGCACTGAGCGTCAGCGACCCGTATGTGCCCTTCACCACATGTCCAACGTTCGATCCCGATCCGTTCAATGAGTTGACGGCAAAATGATCGTGAGCATCAGGATCGGTGTCGTTCGTCAACACACCGGCCGAGGCCGCTACCGAAAGTGTCGTGCCCTTTGCCACGCCATTGCTATCGGGAAGCGCGGTGGGATTGTCGTTGGTGCCATTGATGAATATGGTAACCGGCTCAATGGACGTTGCACCGTGGTCATCCGTAACTGCGATGTTGTATGTCGCACTTAACGACTCACCGGCCGCTAGGAAATCGAAATAGTGATCGGCGGCACTGAAAGTCCATGAAGTCTCGCCAATATTTCCGTTCGTGCTGTCACTGACGAGCGCGGCTTGAACAGCATGGATAAGAGCGTTGGATGCTTCAATTGGGAGCGCAGTCGATGAGACAGTTCCGTCGGCATTCATCCATTTGATTGAAGATTGATCAACAGCTGCGCTAACTTGGTGCGTTTCTGAGAGGTCTGCATCGGTAAACAGCAGCTTGCCGCCGATGATGTCCGGATCGTTGCTGCCGGTCTTGCCTGTAACTTCAGTAATCGAATGAGACGCCACGTTATCCGTCGCGAGCCATGGCGCGTGGTTCCCATTGGACGGTGGCACGAGCGCATTCGTAAGGTTCGAGCCTGTGAATGCGTTGACCACCAGATCGAGGAGGCCTTGGTCTCCCGCTATTTTCTGAAGCGCATCCGACACAGCTCCCTGAGCAAGGCGTTCGATTCCGCTCACCGCATCAATCAGAGCCTGGCCTGTCAGCTGCGAACTGTTCTGTTCTAGAGCTGAATTGCTTGCGGCCACAACACTGGCCACAGACGAGACGAATGTCGGATCAACTGATTGGTGCAGTGCGTCAGCTGAGGCAGTGATAAGCTGGATAAGAAAGGTGGGATCCGTCAAATTAATTGGAGCGAGTGCTTGAGCGAGGGATGCCAAGACATCGAATACTTGAACAGTATTTGGCACGATCGGGCCGGTGAGCGCCGATGTGATCATCGTAACAGTGTTCATTATCTCGGCGCCTGCAGAATAGACCTCAGCGGCGTCGGGGTTATTGCCATGCAATGCTGCTATAGGATCAAATGTCGTCAGGTCTACCGAAGAATTGATCCCGAGCGCGACAGCAACTTGCGCTTCCGCGTTTAAAGAACCTTGACTTTGCAACAACGAAACGAGGGTCGTTAAGGGTGTGATGGCAGTTGAACCCGTTGGGGCTTCAAGAAATCCCTTGAAAGGCAACCCCGTGGATGTATCGATTCCTCCATAAACCACTAATGGACCAAGTCCCCCAATCGGCTCGAAGTTGCCGTCGTGATCCGTGGTCGCGAAGAGCTCTCCTGGATCGAGCGTCCCGTTGTTGTTGTCATCGGCGAATACGATGGCACCAGAAATATAGCCGTCGATGGCCTTTGAAGGTGGCTGCCACAGTAGGTACGGATAGCGCCCATTCCATAATACATTTTCAGCCCACACTGCCGGGTCGAATCCGACGGGAAGGGTCCCTAATGTTAAAAAGAAAGTCGGCTCCGGCACTCCTCCCGAACTCTTCAGCTGACCCGTGCTTTGGTAGTCCCAATAGGAACTCGTTGTGAAAGCACCGTTCTCTGCAACGAGCCCGCCGGCGATGGCAAACGAGCCGGCGGTAACTTTTCCTGTCGCGTAAGACTGGCTGATCGTGCCACCATAAGAATGTGCGACGAGGCCACCTACGTCCGTACCAAACGTCCCGGTCGCGGCGCCCTTCGCATACGATTCGAATATTGTGCCCGAGTTCATTTGTCCGACGAGGCCGCCAGCATCCCCGCCATCACCGACGGTGGCCGAGCCCTTTGCAAATGATTGAACAATGGAGCCGCTGAACTGAACTCCCACGAGGCCGCCGACCCAGCTGGGCCCGCCCGCGCCCACGGATCCACTTGCGTAAGATTGAAAAATTGTACTGTTACTTATTTCTGCCCCCACGAGGCCGCCAGCTGCGGTGTTCGAGCCGGTACTGATTATTGGGCCGGTGGCGTATGAGTTTTCAATAACCCCGCCCGTTCCGCTAAAGCCGAGTGCCCCGACCAAGCCGCCAATCTCCACAAGGCCGGAGCCGTAAGCGCCGCTATGTCCGCTTATGATCCCGCTAGCGTGCGAATGGTCAATTGTGCCGGTATCGCCGCCGGCGAGGCCACCCAAATCCACGAAGCTGGTGCTGTCGCTGGTGATATTCGCTGACGAACGCGAATCTCGAATTGTACCGAAATTCCAGCCAGCGATGCCGCCAATAGCAATGCCGGTTAGGCCAGGAACGAAATTTCCTGCGGTGCCGCTAACTACTCCAGTCGTGTAGCTATTCTCGATTGTTCCGAGATTACGACCTACGAGCCCACCAACATCGTAACCACGCGACGCCGAGACGGAGAGGTTCGTGAGCCCTAGATTCTCGATTGTTCCGCTAGCTCCAACTTCCGCAAACAGGCCGACATAAATGCCATTCCCGGCGATGTGGAGTCCATTAATGGTGTGACCGTTGCCATCGAATGTGCCAGTAAAAGGATTGCTTGATGAGCCAATCGGAGCGACGTTAAGGCCTGTCGCATCAATATTTGCACCGAGGATGTAATGGCCAGAGAGATTGAAGTGCTGTAGGGCGGCCAACAAATCTGCGCGGGTGTTGATGATGACGGATCGGGAGGTAAAACCGAGAACACCCAATACGTCGATATCGAGAGTAGTGAGTGTTGTGGTCGAACCACTGACACTAGCCTCGAACGGATCATCCCGGTTATCAACCGTTTGGAAATCTCCATAGTCGCTACCGGTTGTATCAAAATTGGCGAGGCTTCCGAGGCTATGTTTGCCGCCATCAATCGAAAGGTAAGCAGGAGCTCCTCCGACCCATTGCAAGCCGGAGCTATCATAACGAAACAGGTCCATAATGGTTGGAACGGGTGCAACTAATCCAGTGTCTGTTATTCCAGATACGCGCCCGAGGGCATGGGCTATTTCGTGCAGAGCCAACTCTTGCCATAGTGCTGGACCTCCAATTAACGGCCACCCAGTGCCGATCCCGAATCCGATAGAGCCATCTATAACGTTATCGTTTTGGGGGAACAGCGGGTCTAGCGCCTTTAACTCGGCGCGGGACACCAAGACGGCGTCCACGCCGTCGTTATCAGGTGGCAAATAATAATTTGGCTCCTTTGCCGCGAGCCATTGCCGCACCATTGAGTAGGCCACTGGTTGGGGTGAGCCGATCGGATCAGGATCAGGATCATCTGGCGTGGCGTAA
>WNFG01003304.1_pt1 | contig 13466 bp, 11 predicted proteins | sample 5400431 | NCBI WGS metagenome assembly WNFG01 (sample SAMN13153346, study PRJNA577476) | soil metagenome | isolation source: 120 cm saprolite under Douglas fir tree site 2 hole 3 replicate 2 | place: USA:California | collected 2015-04-18
AGCGGTGCCAAGTCGACCAGCCAGACGCCGTGTTCATAGCTGGCGATCGCGCGCTCGGCGACGGCGAGGGCGACCGTGGTCTTGCCGATCCCTCCGGGCCCGAGGACCGTCACCAGGCGCTGGCGCGAAAGTCGCGAGGCGAGCGCCGCCACGGCTTCCTCGCGGCCGATCATCCGAGTTACCGCGAACGGCAGATTGTGCATCGCTGCCGGCGCGGCTGTCGGGGGTAGCGCGGCCTGCGATGGCTCCTCACGGCGTACCCGGGCGACGAAATTGTAACCCCGTCCTGGAACGGTGATGACGTAGCGGTTCCCGCGCTGGCCATCACCAAGGGCGCGGCGCAAGGCGCTCACCTGGATCTTGAGGTTCGATTCTTCGACGAAGGTTTGCGGCCAGGCTCGGGCGATCAGTTGCTCTTTGCCGACCACCTCGCCGGCGCGCTCGACCAGAGCCGCCAGAATGTCAAAGGCGCGGCTGCCGAGCCGCACCGGCTGGTCGCCCTCGAGCAGAAGCCGCTGCGCTGCAAGGAGCCGGTACGGGCCAAACGAGATCGTGTGTTCGTCCATGGGGCATGGTCGCCTGATTCGCTCTTTCTATCCAATTTTACTTGGCCGGCTTGCGCCTGCCCCTGACGTAACAGCTTGGCAAGCTCGACGATGTCGGCTTTGGGTCATTTGCGACCGGGTCGAGCCACCAGCAAGTCCGGCAATGTCCGCTATGCCGCCAAAGGCAGAAGTAAATTCAGAGCATTCGCGGAAACGCCATAGGCCATTGCGGGTTGATGGCGCCGCCCGAGTCGTGATTCAAGCTCCAAAGCCGGAGCCTCGAATCATGCGCCGGGTGCCCTTAGCTGTCGTCCTGGCCGAAGCCTCGCGCAGGGCGGGCTTCGGTCGGGACGACGGTGAGGCTATCACCGCCAAAGGCCGCCAACAGCGCCTGTGGCGCGCCGTTGGCGGCGTTAGATGGCGCGTCAGCCCGGCGTCGCGCCCTGAGTGTTCACATAGACGGCGTAAAGCGACTGGCTCGCCGCCATGAACAGGCGGTTCCGCTTGGGGCCGCCGAAGCAGATGTTGCCGCAGATCTCCGGCAGGCGGATGCGGCCGATCAGCTTGCCTTCCGGCGTCCACACCGTGACGCCGCTGTAGCCGACCGAGCGGCCGGCGTTGCTCGACGACCATAGATTGCCATAGACGTCGCAGCGCACGCCGTCGGGCCCGCATTTGACGCTGTCGATCATGCAGTCGGTGAACAGCTTGCGGTTGGAGACCTTGTTGTCGGTGCCGACATCAAAGGAATAGATCTCGCCCTTGCCGCCCGGACCGGTATCGCCCGGCCCCTTGCCGGTGCTGACGACATAGAGCTTCTTGTAGTCGGGCGAGAAGCAGAGGCCGTTGGGATCGGGCACCTGGTCTTCGCTGACCACCAGATCGATGCGGCCGCTGGGATCGATGCGATAGCAATTCGTCGGCAGCTCGCGCTTGGCCAGCCCGATGCCGGCGGCCTGGCCGAGGCGTGGATTGATCTTGCCGTCGGCGTTGCTCGGCCCGCCGGCCGCGTCGGGCGCGCCTTCATAGAGCTGGCCGCCATAGGGCGGATCGGTGAACCAGTAGCTGCCGTCGGGATGAGGGACGACATCGTTGGGCGAGTTCAGCTTCTTGCCGTTGTAGGCGTCGGCGAGCACGGTCACCGAGCCATCGAGTTCGTAGCGAACGACCCGCCGCATCAGGTGCTCGCACGACAGCTGGCGGCCCTGGAAGTCGAAGGTGTTGCCGTTGCTGTTGTTCGACGGGTTGCGGAAGACGCTCACTCGCCCGTCGTCCTCGAGCCAGCGCAGTTGCCGGTTGTTGGGAATGTCGCTCCACACGAGATAGCGACCCTGCGCGTTCCACGCCGGACCTTCCGACCACAGGGCGCCGGTCCATAGCCGCTGGATCGCGCTGTTGGGCTGTCGAAGAGAGTTGAACGACGGATCGACCGAGAGGATGTCCGGGTCGGTGAAATAGGTGGTGGGCGCGCCGTTGCGGCTGAAATCGCGCGGCGGCGATGTGATCGTCGAGGGCGGTGCGGCGGGCGTCGGCGCCGCCTGGGCAAAGGCCCGTCCTGCGGCCAGTGTCACGGCGGCCGCACCGGTTGCGCCGACCAGAGTGCGACGGGACATCGATGCGGTCATGAGCGTCACTCCCAGCGGTTGTGTCGGTGGACGGACTCTTAGCAAAGCTGTCGAACGGAGAAAGACAGCATCACGAACTATTTCGCGGTGCTATCGGCGATTCTTCTCCCAGCGCGCCGCGGCGGCATCGTCGCCTTCGTGGGCGCCGACCCATTTCTCGCCGGCAGGAGTCTCTTCGAGCTTCCAGAACGGCGCCTTGGTCTTGAGCCAGTCGACCAGGAATTCACAAGCCTCGAAGGCCGCTTCGCGGTGCGGCGAGCCCACGGCCACCAGGACGATGCGATCGCCCGCTTCAAGCCGGCCGTACCGATGCACAATGAGTGTAGCCTCGAGCGGCCAGCGGCGGCAGGCCTCGGCTTCGATCTCTTCCAGCGCCTTCTCGGTCATGCCGGGATAGTGCTCCAGCGTGAGCGCGTCGATGCGCTCGCGGTGCAGACCCTCGCGCACGTGCATCTCGCGCACCAGGCCGACGAACACCGCCAGCCCGCCGATCCGCCGGTTGCCCTCGATCAGGCGATCGAGCTCGGCGCCGATGTCGAAATCAGTCTCCTGCACGCGCACGGTCATGAGGTCAGCCGCCCGTGAAAGGTGGAAAGAACGCGACTTCGCGCACGCCGGCGAGCGGCGCATCGAGGGTCGCGGTGCGCTTGTCGACCGCGGCGCCGAAAGCGGCGCCTTCCGCCAGCGCCTCGGCATGACGCGGGCTGCGATGGCGCAGCCAGGCGACCAGATCGCCTACCGTCTTGACCTCGACCGGCAGCGTCACCTCTTCGTCGGGCACGCCGACGGTACGCTTCATCCAGGCGAAATATCGGATCTTCATTCCGCCCCTCCGGCAGTGGGGCGATCCTCGGCCATGTGGCGCAACCCGGTGCGCAGGTAGTCGTAGCCGGTGATCAGGGTCAGCACCGCGGCGACCCAGATCAGTGCCAGCCCGATCTTGTCGATGATCGGCGGCACCGCATCGCCCAACAGCAGGAAGGCGATGGCCACCATCTGCGCGCCGGTCTTCCACTTGGCGAGCTGGCTCACCGGTACGCCGACCCTGAGCTCGGCCAAGAACTCGCGCAGGCCGGAGACCAGGATCTCGCGCGCCAGGATGATCAGCGCCGCCAGCACGTTGAGGCCGCTCAGTTGGCCGTTTTGCACCAGCATCACCAGCGCCGCCGCGACCAAAAGCTTGTCGGCGATGGGATCGAGGAAGCGACCGAAGCGCGAAATCTGGTGATAGCGCCGCGCGAAATAGCCGTCGAACCAGTCGGTGATGCAGGCGATGGCGAAAATCGCCGCCGACAGCCACTGCGCCCAGCCGTGGTCGAGCCAGAAGCAGGCCACGACCAGCGGGATTGCCGCGATGCGCGACAGGGTGAGCAGGTTGGGAAGGTTGAGCATGGCTGACTAGTCTTAGCGGCCGCCCCGGAAGTGGTCATGGATTTTCTGGGCGAGGGCGTCGGAGATGCCCGCCACCGACTTGATGTCCTCGATGGTCGCCATGGCAACCGCTCGGGCGCTGCCGAAATGGTGCAGCAGGGCGCGCTTGCGGCCGGCGCCGATGCCCGGCACCTCGTCGAGCGCCGAGCGCGTGATGTCGGCCGCGCGGCGCGTGCGATGCGTGCCGATGGCGAAGCGGTGCGCCTCGTCGCGCAGGCGCTGCAGGAAATACAGCACCGGATCGCGCGGCTCGAGCGAGAACGGCGGCTTGCCCGGCTGGAAGAAGCGTTCGCGGCCGGCGTCGCGGTCCGGACCCTTGGCGATGCCGACGATGGCGATGTCCTCGAGGCCGAGCTCGCTCAGCACCTGGCGCGCCACTTCGAGCTGGCCTTGCCCGCCATCGATCAGCACCAGGTCCGGCCAATGCTCCTCGCCGCGCTCGGGATCCTCGCGCAGCGCGCGGCCGAAGCGACGCGACAGCACCTCGCGCATCATGGCGAAATCGTCGCCCGCGGCGCCCTCGGTCTTGATGTTGAACTTACGGTAGGCGTTCTTGGTGAAACCGTCCGGCCCCGCCACCACCATGGCGCCAATCGGTGCGCTGCCCTGGATGTGGCTGTTGTCGTAGATCTCGATGCGTTCGGGCGGACCGTCGAGGCCGAACACCCGCGCCACGCCCTCCAGCAGCTGGCGCTGGGTGCCGCGCTCGGCCATGCGACGTGCCAGCGCCTCGCGGGCGTTGAGCACGGCCTGGTCGAGGGCGTCCTTCTGGTCGCCACGCCTGGGATGGCGGATCTCGACCTTGTGGCCGGCCGTCATGGCGAGCGCGCGTTCGAGAAGGTCGCTTTCGGCCACGTCGTGGCTGGTCAGGATCAGCTTGGGCGCCTGGCGCGATTCGTAGAACTGGCCGATGAAGGCCGACAGCACGGCGGGTTCGTCGAGGTCTTTGGTATGGCTCGGGAAATAGGCGCGGTTGCCGAGATTCTGGCCGGCCCGCAGGAAGAAGACTTGTACGCAGACCTGGCCGCCTTCGGCGTGGGCGGCGAAGATGTCGGCCTCGTCGATCGAGGGCAGGCTGATCGCCTGATGCGACTGGATATGAGCCAGCGCGCGGATGCGGTCGCGCAGCACCGCTGCGCGCTCGAACTCGAGGCCGGACGAGGCCTGCTCCATGCGCTGCGACAGCGCCTGCTGGACCTCGCGGTTGCGCCCGCCCAGGAAGCCGCGCACTTCGTCGACGATGGTGCCGTACTCGGCCTTGTCGATGCGGCCCACGCAGGGCGCCGTGCAGCGCTTGATCTGGTACTGCAGGCAAGGCCGGGTGCGGGTCGAGAACACGCCGTCCGAGCAGGAGCGCAGCGGGAAGGCGCGCTGCAGGGCATAGAGCGTGCGATTGACCGCGGTGGCCGAGGCGAAAGGGCCGAAATATTCATTCGCCGGCTCGCGCGTGCCGCGGTGCTTGGCGAGCTGCGGCCATTCGGTGTCACGGCGGATGACGATATAGGGAAACGACTTGTCGTCGCGCAGCAACACGTTGAAACGCGGCTTGAAGCGCTTGATCAGGTTGTTTTCGAGCAGCAGGGCCTCGGCCTCGCTGCCGGTGACCGAAAACTCCATGGTCCGCGTGCCCGACACCATGCGCACCAGCCGCGTGTCGAGCCGGGTCGGCTGGGTGTAGGCCGCGACCCGGCTCCGCAGCGAACGCGCCTTGCCGACATAGAGGACCTCGCCGTCGCCCGCGATCATGCGGTAGACGCCGGGCTTGCGCGGCAGGGTATGCACGAACTCGCCGATGATCCGCATGCCGTCGGCCAGGGAACCCTCGGCAAGCGAGCCCTCGCTCGGTCTCTGGTCGATGTTGGTTTGGTCGCTCACAGGGTCCCTCGAAGGGCGCGCACAATGGCGACGCCGGCGCGTGCGGACAAGACGACGGGCCCGAATCCGGGCCTGTGTGGGGAAGTCTGTGAACAAGCCCGCGGTCAGGTCACCGTAGCGTCAGCGTCACTGTATTGACTCAATGTAGGCACGGTGGCAGGCGATCGCCACTTTAGCTCTAAGCAATTGAAATAGATTGCTTACTTATGCTGGGGATGGCCGATACAAAGGGCTGGAAGCGGCAAGCGTTCTCGATTTGGTCTGTTCGTCTGCCGCGTTCCGATGTGTGGGTAAGTTCAGTCGCTTCACAGCACCGACAGCATGCGGCCGACCAGCGGATGGCGGACCACGTCCTTGTCGGTCAGGCGCACCACGGCGACGTCCTCGAGCGCTTCCAGCTTGCGACCGATGGTGTCCAGGCCGGACAGCTCGGGCAGCAGGTCGGTCTGGTCGGGATCGCCGGTCATGACCATGGTCGAATGCCAGCCCAGCCGGGTCAGCAGCATCTTGAGCTGGCCGTAGGTGCAGTTCTGCGCCTCGTCGATCAGCACGAAACTGTTGTTCAAGGTGCGGCCGCGCATGAAAGCCACCGGGGCGATCTCGATCGTGCCGTCGTCGAGATGCTGGCGCAGGCGCTTGGCGCCCAGCCGGTCGTTCAGCGCGTCCCACAGGGGACGCAGATAGGGATCGAGCTTTTCGCGCATATCGCCGGGCAGGAAGCCCAGGTTCTCGCCGGCCTCGACGGCAGGCCGCGACAGCACGATGCGCGAGACGGTGCCCGCGTCGAGCGCCTCGACGGCGGCGGAAATCGCCAGGTAGGTCTTGCCGGTGCCGGCCGGCCCCAGCGCCACTGTCAGCGGTTTGGCTTCTATGGCCTCCATCAGCATGCGTTGATTGTCGCTCCTCGGTCGGATCTTTCGGACGTAGCTCTGATCGCGGTCGTTCGCCGGAGTATGATCGAAGACGAGACTGTGAATACGGGCGCTATCGATGGCGTGCAGCTTGGCGCGGCGGGCGGCGCGTTTGGCCATATGCATACTCCGGGGTCTTGGGCAGGAGAGCGGGGGCCGGTCGCCAAAAAGCAAAAACGCCCCCGCAAGCGGAGGCGTCGGCGAACGGCGGCAGGACTGAAGGTGCAGCTTGGAGGGCACTCGGTGGGAAATCCGCCGGTGATCCATGTTCCGTCGGGGCGCAATGTCCTCGGCCGGATAAGCAACCTCCTTCAGCTACCGGGAGAAAGCGTACCCTGATTGGGGCAGGCCGGCCACCATATTGTGGGGCGCCATCCAAATTTAACACTAGAGGCAGCGCGGATGGTCCTCTCGGAATCCCGTTTACCCCCTCAATGGTGCCTGCTTATTCCCCTCTGCCCGGCTGTAGACCAGGTGGCCGGCAGTGTAGGTGGCCTGCACGGCGCGGTCGTCGCCCAGGGTCATCTGGATAAAAAGCTGCTCGGTGAAGTCCCTGGCCTGGTTCATGCGGAAATCGATCAGGGGCGTGGAGCGCATGTCGAGCACCACCAGATCGGCCTCCATGCCCGGCGCGATGCTGCCCACACGGTCGTCGAGATCGAGGGCGCGGGCGCCGCCGCGGGTGGCAAGATAGTAGGCGTGGCCGGCCGACAGGGTCTGGCGGTTGAGCTGGGCGGCTTGGTAGGCCGCGCCCAGCGTGGCCAGGATCGAGAACGACGTGCCGGCGCCGATGTCGGTGCCGAGGCCCAGCCGCACCGGCCTTTCTTTCTTCAAGATACGGGAAAAATCGAGGGCGCCGCTGCCGAGGAAGAAGTTCGAGGTCGGGCAATGGGCGATCGCCGCGCCGCACACATGCAGGCGCTGCAGCTCGGCCTCGTCGAGCCAGATGCCGTGGCCGAACACCGCGCGTTCGCCGCACAGCCCGTGATGATCGTAGACGTCGAGGTAATTTCGGCGATCGGGGAACAGGTCCTTGACCCAGGCGACCTCCTCAGGGGTCTCGGCGATATGGGTCTGCATCAGGCAGTCGCGATGCTCGCGCCACAGCGCGCCGGCGGCCGCGAGCTGCTCGGACGAGCTGGTGCCGGCGAAGCGCGGCGTGATGGCGTAGAGCAGGCGGCCTCGGCCGTGCCACTTGGCGATCAGCGCGCGGGACTGGTCGTAACCCGACTGGGCGGTGTCGCAGAGCGCCGCCGGCGCGTTGCGATCCATCAGCACCTTGCCGGCAGCCAGCCTGAGGCCGAGCCTTTCCGCCTCCTCGAACAGGGCGTCGACCGACTGGGGATGGACGGTGCAGTAGACACAGCTCGTGGTGATGCCGTTGCGCAGACTCTCCTGCAGGAAGACACGGGCGACGCCGCGGGCGAAGTCGTGGTCGGCGTATTTGAGCTCGGTGGGGAAGGTGTATTTGTTCAACCAGTCGAGAAGCCGCGCGCCGTTGGCGCCAATCATCGGCGTCTGCGGGTAATGGACGTGGCTGTCGATGAAGCCCGCCGAGATCAACGCATCGCGGCCCCAGTCGCGAATCTCGACGCCGGCGGGCAGCTCGCGCGAGACGCGGTCGGCCGGCCCGAAATGACGGATCAGGCCATCCTGCATGGCGACGATGGCGTCGGGCTCGTGCACCATCGTCGTGGCGAGACCATCGCGGAACGGATCGCCGCGGAAGGTCAGCACGGGGCCGCGCACGGCCGTGAGACGAGGCGAAGCGGCCCGCCCGGTCACAGGAAGGTGACGCGCGCCTCGCGTTCCAGCATCTGCGGTATGGTGGACGGATCGTCGAACTCGATCTCGGCCTCGACCAAATGGGCGCTGCCCTGGCCGAGATCGGCCTTGCTGCGCTTGACGCGCGTCACGGTCATTGGCGCGCGCACAATCTTGCCGCCATAGACACGCGAGTTGCCACGGAAGGTGATTTCGACCCTGCCGCCAGGGACGAGGCGCGGCAGATGCAGCTCATCGACCTCCGCCAGGACGCGCAGTTGCCGCATGTCGACGATCTTGGCGATGCCGGGGTGGCCTGGAATCAGTTCGCCCTGGCGGGTGTAGATCTCCGCCACCAGTCCATCGACCGGTGAGCGGACGAGTGACGCGTCACGGTCGGCGCGCGCGGTTTCGAGTGTGGCCTGCGAATTGTCGATGTCGATCTGGTTCGCCGCCAGATCGTTCTTGAGCGCCTGCTTCTGAAGCTCCAGGGTGGCCTTCTGATTTGCCAGGTTTCTTTCGGCAATGCTCACCTCCAGCTCTTTCTGGTCGGCCGGCCTGGCCGAGCGCAGGCGCTCGAGGCCCTTGAGCTTGTTCAGGTCGATCGTCGTCCGGACGGTCGCCTCCTGCATGGCGATCCGGGTAACGCGGGCTCCCGTCAGCATGGTCTCGCGCTCCCGCTTGACCTTCTCCAGATTAGCCTCGGCCATCCGCACAGTGATGTCCGCCCGCGGATAGTTGGACAACACGGCGATGATCTGGTCGCGTTTGACCGTCTGACCTTCCTTGATACGCAACTCGATGACCGTCTGCCCTCCCAGCGGGTCGCCGGCGATGACAACCGTGCCGTTCGCAGCGTCGGTGTAGCCGCGCGCGATGAGAGGCCGGTTGTTCGCCTGGTCCCTGTCCTGGGCGCTGCTCCTCTGCCGGCTTGGCGTGAGCCACAGAGCGAGAGCGACAATGGCGATCATCGTCACCACGCCCAGTGCCCTGCCTGTCAGTCCGTTCAGCCGCGCCATGCGAGGTCGCTCCAAAGCCTTCTGCGCCCGTGGTCATTCGACATGAGAAGGCGCAAGGATATCCCCATCATCTTGCCACTGCCTGCCAAAAATCAAAGGGCCCAGCGGTCGCCCGCCAAGCCCTTGATCTTGTTTGGTGGAGCCAGGCGGGATCGAACCGCCGACCTCTACAATGCCATTGTAGCGCTCTCCCAGCTGAGCTATGGCCCCGAAACCCTGAGCAGGCGGCGCGAGGTATAAATCCTGCCCTTGTGGCTGGCAACAGGGGGCTGGCAACGGCAGCTAGCGGTCGCTTTCGCCCTTGTCGTCCTCAACCTCAACCTCGACTTCGATGTCCTCGGCTTCGTCGGCGAGATCGTCGGCATCGGCCAGCGCCTCGTCACCTTCGACATCGGGCAACTCGTCACCCGCCAGCGCCGCCTCGTCGGACTTCTTCTTGGCCGCCAGTTTTGCGGCGGCCGCTGCGGCGGCGGCCGTCGCCGCTGCCGCCGTCGCCGCGGCGGCGGAACCGCGACCCCGTCGGACCTTCACGAAGTCCTCGCGGTCATGCTCGCGGCCGCACTTCGGGCACTTGATCGGGCCTTTGTTCAGATCGTAGAAGCGCGCGCCACAGCTCTGGCAGGTGCGCTTTGTACCCCAGCTCGCCTTGACCACGCAGAAACTCCCGGAAAATCCGCAGAAATCGGCCGATCGGGCCGCGAGGGGGGCGTATGTCACGGGCCTTTCACCCTGTCAAAACCAAATTCCGGCATGCTACGAGGACGCCGCGCCGCATTTTTGCCGTGCTTCATGGAGTGTGCCCTGACCGCAACAGCCGCCTCGGCCAAGCTCGTCGCCCGACCCGTCGCCCGCCTGCACGGCCGCGTCCGCGCGCCGGGCGATAAATCGATGTCCCATCGTGCGCTGATGTTCGGGGCTCTGGCCTTGGGCGAAACCACGGTGCGCGGCCTGCTCGAAGGCGAGGACGTGCTGTGCACGGCGGCCGCGCTGCGGGCGCTCGGCGCCGAGATCAGCCATGAGCGCGAGGCGGGCCTATGGCGGATCCGGGGCTTTGGCGTCGGCGGCGGGCGCGAGCCTGCCGATGTGCTCGAGCTCGGCAATTCCGGCACCGCGGCCCGCCTGCTGTCGGGCATCCTGGCGAGCCATCGCTTCACCAGCTTCATGACCGGCGATGCGTCGCTGCGCAGCCGGCCGATGCAGCGGGTCATCGAGCCATTGTCGCGCATGGGCGCGCGCTTCGAGGCGCGTGACGGCGGGCGCATGCCGCTGGCCGTCATCGGCACCGACGAAATGGTGCCCGTCGAATATCGCCTGCCGGTCGCCTCGGCGCAGGTCAAGAGCGCCGTCCTGCTGGCCGGCTTGAACACTGCCGGCGAGACCACGGTGATCGAGCCCGAGGCGACGCGTGATCACACCGAGCGCATGCTGCGCCACTTCGGCGCCGAGGTCCGCGTGACGGCGGCCGAAGACCGCGGCAAGCGCATCACTGTCGTCGGCTGGCCCGAGCTCACGGGCCGCGACATCGTGGTGCCGGGCGATCCGTCATCGGCCGCCTTCGCGGTCGTAGCGGCGGCGATCCGGCCAGGCAGCGACGTCACGGTCGAGAATGTCGGGCTCAATCCGTTGCGCGCCGGCCTCTATCAGACCCTGCGCGAGATGGGCGCTGACATCGCCTTGGAGAATGCCCGCGACGTGGGCGGCGAACCGGTGGCCGACCTGCGCGTCAAAGGCGGCGGTCTCGAAGGCATCGAGGTGCCGGCCGAGCGCGCACCCTCGATGATCGATGAATATCCCATCCTCGCCGTGGCCGCGTCGTGCGCCAAGGGCACGACCCGCATGCTGGGTCTGGCCGAACTGCGCGCCAAGGAGAGCGACCGGCTGGCCAGCGTCGCGGCGGGACTGCAGGCCAACGGCGTGAAGCACGAGATTGGCGCCGACACCCTGGTGGTGCATGGCAGCGGTGCGCCGCCGCCAGGCGGCGGCCTGGTGGCGACGCATCTCGACCACCGCATCGCCATGTCCTTCCTGGTGCTGGGGCTGGCGGCCCGCCAGCCGGTCGCGGTCGATGACGGCTCGCCGATCGACACCAGCTTTCCCGGCTTCGCCGCGCTGATGAACAGCCTCGGCGCCAAAATCGAGGCGGCGTGACGGCCCCTCTGATCATTGCCATCGACGGGCCCTCGGCTTCCGGCAAGGGCACGCTCGCTACGCGGCTCGCTGCCCATTTCGGGCTGCCCCATCTCGACACCGGCCTGCTCTATCGCGCCGTTGGCTGGGCGGCCGAACGGACCGGTGAGCCCGCCGCCAGCGTTGCGGCCGCCCTGCGGGCGCGCGATCTCGACAATCCCGATCTGCGGACCGATCAGGCGGGGCAGGCCGGCTCGCGCGTGGCGGCAATCCCGGAAGTTCGCGCCAACCTCTTGAATTTTCAGAAAAAATTCGCATATCAGCCGTCCGGAGCCGTGCTCGATGGGCGCGACATCGGCACGGTGATCTGCCCCGACGCGACTGTGAAATTCTTTGTGACGGCAAGCCTGCAAGCCCGGGCCGAACGCCGGTACCGGGAGTTGCGCGAACGGGGGGTCGACACTATAAGACCGCGCGTTCTTGCCGAGATGGCGGAGCGGGACCGTCGCGACAGCGAACGGGCGGCTGCACCTTTGAAAGCCGCACCCGATGCTTACCTTCTCGATACCAGCGACATGGATGCCGACGCGGCCTTCGCCGCCGCCTTGGCGTTCATAGCGAGCAAGGGCTTTCGATCGGCCGGGCCATAAGTCGCCGCCGGCGGATCGAAGATTTTTAATGAGCGGCGATTGCGTCCGGGCGCGTGGTCCGGCGTTGGTGTTCTCAAGGCAATGGATCCGCCGGACTTAACCGGTTGGCCGACGGGCGGCAGCGTTTCGCCCGGGATCGATGAAGGAGAGTATTTCATGCCGAAGGGCAGCGCCCTACGTAAACCCGCGAACGACACTTCAAGTTCAGAGTTCGCAGCACTCCTCGACGAATCGCTGGGCGGTTCGACGAGTTTCGAAGGATCGGTCGTCAAAGGCACGGTCGTCCGCATTGCCAACGATTTCGTCACCATCGATGTCGGGCTGAAGTCCGAGGGCCGGGTCGCCCTGCGCGAGTTCGCCAACGGGATGGGCGCGCCGGAAGTGAAGGAAGGCGACGTGGTCGACATCTTCGTCGATCGCATGGAGAACAAGGAGGGCGAAGCCGTCCTGTCGCGCGACAAGGCGCGCCGCGAGGAAGCCTGGACCCAGCTCGAGAAGGCGTTCAACGACCAAGAACGCGTCATGGGTACGATCTTCGGCCGCGTGAAGGGTGGCTTCACGGTCGACCTCTCCGGCGCCGTGGCCTTCCTGCCGGGCAGCCAGGTCGATGTCCGCCCGGTGCGCGATGTCGGCCCGTTGATGGGCCAGGCCCAGCAGTTCGCCATTCTCAAGATGGACCGCCGCCGCGGCAACATCGTGGTGTCACGCCGCGCCGTCATGGAAGAGACCCGCGCCGAGGACCGGACGCGCCTGATGGGCGCCTTGTCGGAGGGCCAGGTGCTCGACGGCGTGGTCAAGAACATCACCGACTACGGCGCGTTCGTCGATCTGGGCGGCGTCGACGGCCTGCTGCACGTCACCGACATCGCCTGGAAGCGCATCAACCATCCGTCGGAGGCGCTGACCATCGGCCAGCAGGTCAAGGTGCAGGTCATCCGCTTCAACCCCGAGACGCAGCGCATCTCGCTCGGCATGAAGCAGCTGATGAGCGATCCGTGGGACGGCGCCGGCGCCAAGTATCCGGTCGGGCTGAAGCTCAAGGGCCGCGTCACCAACATCACCGACTACGGCGCCTTCGTCGAGCTCGAGCCGGGCGTCGAGGGCTTGGTCCATGTCAGCGAAATGAGCTGGACCAAGAAGAACGTCCATCCGGGCAAGATCGTCTCGACCTCGCAGGAGGTCGAAGTGATGGTGCTGGACGTCGACATGTCCAAGCGCCGCATCTCGCTCGGCCTCAAGCAGTGCATGGCCAATCCGTGGGAGAGCTTCGCCGAGAAGTACCCGGCCGGCACCGAGCTCGAGGGCGAGGTCCGCAACATCACCGAGTTCGGCCTGTTCGTCGGCCTGCCCGGCGACATCGACGGCATGGTCCATTTGAGCGACCTGTCGTGGGACAAGGCCGGCGACGAGGCGATCCGCGACTACAAGAAGGGCGACCAGGTCAAGGTCAAGGTCCTCGACGTCGACATCGACAAGGAGCGCATCTCGCTCGGCATCAAGCAGCTCGAGAACGATCCCT
>WNFG01004491.1_pt1 | contig 13466 bp, 15 predicted proteins | sample 5400431 | NCBI WGS metagenome assembly WNFG01 (sample SAMN13153346, study PRJNA577476) | soil metagenome | isolation source: 120 cm saprolite under Douglas fir tree site 2 hole 3 replicate 2 | place: USA:California | collected 2015-04-18
AGTATGCCATCTGCGGTTCTCTTTCTTCCCCGCATGCCGGACAATAAATTCTTCGAAAAACCCATTCATGCGCGCAGAGCATGCAAAGCAGCGATTTTTTCGCACCATCACCTTCGCTGCGCAATACGCCGACGATAGGCTTACAGCCGCAAAGCGGGCAGGTCGATGGAGTTCCATCCACAATTTCGATTTCGCGGTGATCCGCAAGATATTCAGCATACGGCTGCAGAAAAATCCACGGGAGCAGCCGATCGAGAGAATTCGCATTTTGCGAACCGCCGGCCCGGGCTGGCTCAACGTCGTCGCGGGCAGCGGCCAGTTCAGGATCTCTGTGCCAGAAGTTTTCAATCGCGTGCTGCCATCCCGCTGGACCTTTCTGCGCCAACCCCGCAGCGGCCTGTGCAAGCGGCACTGGCGCAATCTGCTCGATCACCGACAAGAATCTTGGAAACTTTGGGAGGAGTAGGAAAAGATCTAATTCGTCTCGCAGAGGGCGATCGGCAGAAATCTTCGGGGAATCTGCGAGAGCTTTCTGGATTTCCCCGTAAAGGCTTTTCTGAAATGTTGCCACACGCGAGTAGAAGCGCAGTCCTTCCGCGGCGAATGGGTAAGAAGAAGTTAGTTCATTCGCGCGACGGATGCGACGATCCCACATCGCATGGATCATTGCGTGCGTCGGGATCCACGGCTCACCTGGTCATACCAGGAGCGATGGAACGTCCAGGCCCAGGCGCTCGTCACCTTTCCGTGAATCATAGAGGTTAGGCTGCCCTCTTCGAGAATCGCGCTCATGTACACATGAATCAGAAACAGGCCAATCGTGATCAGCGCTACGCTTGCATGGATCAGGATTGCAGCATAGCGCACAAACCGCAGGCTCCACGGCAGCGCTTCCGTGTACCACAAGGCGATTCCAGAGAGCAGCAGCAGGATTACGCCGTAGAAGATTCCCCAGAAAAAGAGCTTCTGTCCGTAGTTGAAACGTCCCACCGGAGGCAGTTTGTCATCCTCGTTCTCGATGTAGTAGGGAATGGCCTTCGCCCACGCCCGATCGCTTTCATCCATTTGCATGTCGCGGCGCCACTCTTTAAACGTCCAAAAGACTGATGCCGCAAAAATTAGCCCAACCCACGGATGCCAGGAGCGTGCCACCGGCCCGCCACCCACGACAGCAGCCAGCCAATAGAGATACGGCGACCAGAACGCGAGGCCGGTCATCAGCAGATACGTGTAAGTAAGCGCACCGATCCAGTGATTCGCGCGCTCGGCAAAGGAGTACCGAGGGATCATCTCATCGTTATGGGCAGCACTGGAGCGCGAAACGGCGTCAGTTGTCATTGCCGCCTCCCGTCATCATCCGGCTTGATCTCTTCTTCCTTCTTCGGCCCAAATCGCATGTAATGGAATGCCATGCCGACGATGCCGCCGACCATTGCCAGATTCCCCAGCCACTTCAACGGCCCTTTCCACAGCCGCACCGATAAAGGGACGTGCGGATCCTTCGGCAATCCACCATACAGCTCCGGATGCTTTGCATCATGGAGGACGTAGATCACGTGTGTTCCGCCGACTCCCGACGGATCGTAAACTCCCGCATCGGCGAACCCGGACTGCTCACGAAGTTGCTGCGCCCGCGTCTCTGCCAGTTCCTTCATCTCTGGCTTCGTCCCGAAATGCAGGCATCCTGTGGGACACGCCTTGATGCAAGCCGGTTCGAGTCCCACAGACACTCGGTCGTTGCACAATGTGCACTTGAAGACTTTGCGTGCCTTCGGACTGAATTTTGGAATATTGAATGGGCAGCCCGTCATGCAATAGCCGCAACCGATGCAGTTCGCTTCCTGGAAATCGACGATGCCGTTGGCATACTGGACGATAGCTGCATCCGCAGGACACGCCGCGAGGCAGCCCGGATCGGCGCAGTGCATACATTGATCTTTGCGCATCAGCAACATCAAGGTGCCGTCTTCGCGCTCGTGCTCGTTAAATTTGATCAGGTTCCAGTAATTCCATGCCGTCTCCGGCATCGTCTGGTAGGTATTATCAAAAGTGGTTTCACTGAATGGGTAGCCGTTCCATTCGAGGCAAGCCACTTCACACGCTTTGCAGCCAATACACGTAGTGGTGTCCACCAGTTTGCAAACTCGGGATTCACGATTTAGCCCGGCGCCCGGAACGGCCCCGGCGTGGCCTGAGATCCGGATGATTTCTGTTGAGGCCTGGCTCATTGTCGTTCCTTTACGCCTTCTCGACTTTCACCAAGAAGCCTTTGGATTCGGGGGTGTGAGCATTCGGATCGGTGACTGCGGGCGTCAACAGATTTGCCGGCGTCCGTGCGTCTCTTCCTTCATCTTCGGTGATCCCGCGGAAACCCTGGTGAATCGGCAGCCCTATCTGGTAAACCTTCTTGCCATCGATCATCATCGGTTTGAGCCGACGAGTCACGAACGCTTTTGCGATGTAGGTTCCACGCGCGCTGATGACCTTGATCTTGTCGGTTCCACGAATTCCCTTTTCCTCCGCCAACTCCACCGGAATCTCCACAAACGGCTCCGGGATCAACTGGACATTCATCGGATTGTTTTTCGTCCAATAGTGATACTGCTCGGTCAATCGGTACGTGGTACAGACAATGCTGTACTCCTCTGGAGTTCCAAACTTGTCATACGGCGTGCTGAACTTCTTGACCAGCGGATTAGTCGAGTGATCTGGGTGCAGCGGATTCTTGATCGGGCTTTCGATGGGTTCGTAATGTTCCGGGAATGGGCCATCGGCGAGCACTCCGATGGGCGCGAACAGCCGCCCAACGCCTTCCGGGTTCATGATGAATGGACCCAAATGCTCCCTTGGCGGCGAATCCGGCTTGAAGTCGGGCACGTCATTGCCGGCCCATTTCCCCGCCGCCTCGAGCCACCAAACCTGGGGGCGTTCCGCGTCCCAGGGTTTGCCGTTCAGATCGCACGAAGCGCGGTTATAGAGCACGCGCCGGTTGGCCGGCCACGACCACGAGAAATTCGGATAAATTCCCAGGCCCGAGATGTCATCCGTACCCCGCCGTTGGATCTGCGCCCCCGCCTCCGTCCAGCAACCGGAGTAGATCCAGTTGCCGCAGCTGGTCGTCCCATCGTCTTTCAGCCACGCAAACCCTGGCAGTTGCTGGCCCGCTTTAACCACTTGTCCTGTCTTGTCGTCCTTCAGGTCCGCTATCGCTTTGCCGTTGATTTCCATAGCCACTTGGGAAAGTGGCGGGTGAGCCGCGTCTGCGTATGCCCAGCTCAAATTCAGAATGGGATCGGGGAATTTCCCGCCCTCTTTCTTGTACAGATCCCGGACAAGCAGGAAAATCTGCGCCACGATGTCCTGATCAAGCCGCGCTTCTCCGGGAGGCGGAACGGCGGCATACTTCCACGTCACCCAGCGCGCCGAGTTGGTCATGCTCCCGTCTTTTTCCGCAAAGCCCGCGCATGGCAACCGGTAAACCGTCGTCTTAATGTTCTTCTGTTCATCTGTCGTAATGCCCGGCGCTCTCCAGAACTCGCTGGTCTCATCCGGATAAATTTCGCCCACGACCAGCCAGTCGGCCTTCTTCAGCGCGTTGATGTTCTTGTTCGTGTCCGGGCCGACCATCACGCCGTTCATTCCGAAGGCCATCATGCCCTTGACCTTGCCGTTGTACATGTCGTCCCAGATGTGGGTCCACGAGCAATCGCGGCCCGGCTTCGGCAGATAATCGAACGCAAATCCGTTTTCCTTCGTCGCTGCAGCGCCATACAGCGCCTTAAGGAACGAAATGAAGAATTTCGGAGTGTTCGAGTAGTAGTTCATCGAATCCCATGGTGCAGGCTTCGACGCCGTCGGTGTGACGCGCTTCAGGAACGTTGCCAAATCCGTGTCGGCGGGAAGCGGCACTTTCAGATACCCGGGCAGGCTGTCGAACAGCCCGGCCATATCCGTCGCGCCCTGAATATTTGAATGGCCGCGCAGCGCGTTCACTCCGCCGCCCGCTCTTCCGACGTTCCCCAGCAGCAGTTGGATCATCGCTGCCGTGCGGATGATCTGGGTTCCGAACGAATGCTGCGTCCAGCCGACCGCGTAGATAATCGTCGCAACTTTCTTCATGTCCCCGTCCTTGCGGACGGATGTAAACATGTCGGCGGCCTTCAGGAACTGGTCCCTCGGGATGCCCGTGATCCGCTCGACGGTTTCCGGCGTGTAACGCGAATACTGCTGTTTCAGCAATTGGAACACACAGCGCGGATGCTGGAGGGTCAGGTCGTAGGCGACATTGGGAGGAAGAGAGAGTGGCGGTGCTGGTCCTTCTGGCTGGCCATGCGTGGGTTCAGGTGCCTCGCCGCCAATCGCTGCGGGGGTGCACATCTTGCCGCTGGAGGCCCCGACCGCCTGATAATTCCACGTGGACTTATCGTAGGTACCCGCCGCTGAATCAAATCCCGAGTAGAGCCCGTCCTCCGGAAGCTTGAAGCCCTCCTGCACGACGAAGGCGGCGTTGGTGTAGTTAACGAGATATTCTTTGGCGATCCGGTTGTTCTCGATCGCGTAGCGGATCATCCCACCGAGAAACGCGATGTCGCTGCCGGCGCGAATTTGCAGGAAGAGGTCGGCGGTAGAAGACGTGCGGGTGAATCGCGGGTCTACGGAGATAATCTTGGCGTTGCGGTTACGCTTGGCCTCCATCGCCCACTTGAATCCGCAGGGATGGTTCTCGGCGGGATTTCCGCCCATGATCAACATCATGTCGGTGTTCTTGATGTCGATCCAGCCATTGGTCATGGCCCCGCGTCCAAATGTTGGTCCCAAACTTGAGACCGTGGGGCCGTGTCAAACACGGGCTTGGTTTTCTAAATACACCAAGCCCAGACTCCTCATGGTCTTAACGACCAGATAATTGAACTCATTTGTGTCCGTGCAGCCGCCGATAAATGAAATGCCTTCGCACCGGTTCACGGTGCGCCCGTTCGTGTCTTTCTCAACGAAGCTGTCGTCGCGTGTCTTCTTGGTCCAGCGCGCAATCTCATTCAGGGCGCTATCCCAGGAGATGTCCTCCCACTCGGTCGCGCCTGGACGCCGGACTTGCGGCTTCGTGAGCCGCCGCGGGTTGAGCATGTCCTGTTCGAGCGAAGAGCCCTTCGGGCACAGCGTTCCCCGATTGGTGGGATGATCGGGGTCGCCTTCGACGTGGATCACCTGCGGCGTGACGTTCTTCGCCCGGTCACCAATCGTGTAGATAAGGACGCCACAACCCACCGCGCAATAGGGACAGGTGGAGCGCGTTTCGGTAGAACGTGCAATCTTTAACTCTTTGAGCTGGGCGTAAGCGGGCTTGAGGTCGAATCCAAAGATGGTGGCGGCGACCCCGCCGACGGCTGCTACCCTGAAGAAATCTCTGCGGGACGTTGGCATCGGAGGGACCTCCGCATACGGCTCAAGAATGCCTGGATTCCTCTTTCATAGACTTCTATGATTCATTTGTCAAGCGACAGGACCGCAGCGACTGAGGTGCGCGATGCCTATCTCTCGGACACATCTGCTTGACAGCACAGCCTGCTTGTTCCGTGTTCGAGCCCCGTAACCGACCCTTGTCGAAGAGCCAGCGATTGGCGTCCGTCGGATGGATATATCTCATCACACAAATCAAAAACGTCTTTCAGGCGAATCCTAAATTCGTCAGCCTACGTATTGCGTTCGAGCTGAGTGACGTCCGACTTTTCAGTATCCATGCCCCTCTTCCGGGCGCACCTTGCCACGAAACATGCGATACACAAAAACGAAGTAGCCGAAAGCGAGGCCCATCCCCAGAAGCGCACCGATTCATTGTAGGCTTCGTTGCCAGTGCGGATGGCGAGTGTCTTGAGCACGACGATCAGCGGCGCCAGGCCCATAGTCAGTTGCGGGAATAAGTAATGAAAGGTGATGGTGAAGGCAAAATGAATACGGTGGAGAAACAGTGCGTCGTTCACGTTTGCTCCAGACCTGCGGTTGTGGGTAGTTCGCAGATCGTAACGTTTCTTAGCCGGAATCTACTTTGTTGACTTCACAAACCTCTCCCCAGTTTATACACATCTCGCCTGCTCGCGACATATTTCTGGATTGCCTACCGCCATGTAAGTCTTTGTCAAGGGGAAACACAGTTCTTCACAGGGCGCTCGGGAGAGCGCGCACACCGAGGATGCGGAACCTCTCGCTCGCAGAGAGCTCATCAAGAGTGCGAATAGAAACCCGGTGGAGAACAACATGCGTCGCAACCCCAACAAGAGTAAAAGCGAAGCCCTCTGAAACAAAAACCAAAAACAAACCTTGACTCCAGTGGCCTGCTCATAGAAAACGCGCTTCTCGGTACCTAATGTGCTCGACAAAGCGATCATTTTGGAGTCGCCGACGATCCACGGGCAACGGCAGCGAATGAAGAACTCCCCACGGTCATCGAGAGTGGAGATTTGCTAAAGAGGCTGTGGGTTCTGATGTCACTGCCACGCATGCATGTCATCTTGTCAGCCAAAAATCTATTGATAGCGCACCACTGCCCTTGAGGACGATGACCAGGAGAAGTGACAGGAGCAATACAAAATACTCAATTCCTTCTCCCTTTTTTGATCCAAACCAATTCAGTGTCCACCCATCCGGCAGATGAACTATGAGTGCACCGGTGAAGATGATGAACAGTCCACCGGCCGCGACTCTTCCTAAAAAGCCGGAGATAAGCGCAATGCTTCCGAACGACTGTCCGATGATAATGAGCCAGGCAATAAATTTAGGAATACTCCTCGCTGTGATCTGTGCAAGAGAGGCCTTAATTCCTGGGGCGCCAAATCCCGGGGCGCTAGACCATCCGAAGAGCTTTTGCATGCCATAGGGAAAGACGATGATTCCCGCGATGATTCTCAGGAAAGTGTAGACATGATCTGAATCGGTCTGAAGAAGGGTTTTGATCATGGTAGTCAGGAGGTTTTCCCACTGGTTCAGGAAGGTCATGAAGGTCCTGGAAATCCATCTCCCCAGATATTAGTCCCGAGACACGGGCTTCCGGGAAGTCAGGTCGGGGGAAAATCCTACGAGCGATGCTCGCTGTAAAAAAGAGGGCGGTCGGCCGAAACCGCCCGACAAACTAGAACGATTGTGAGAACCGAGCTTCGAGGAATTCTCCCAGCTTGGCTGTCGCCCTGAACTGCGGGATGGGATACAGTTCCTTGAACGCAGAAGTGAACGCGTTGGAGAGGCTCCAGATCGTGCGTGGCCGGAATTCCTCGTACTTCGGTTCGAAGTAGAGGTCGTGGACCGTTCGAGCCAGATGTTTCGGAGCCTCCAACTTGCCCTCGACAAACGCTTCGTAGATGACCACCTTGGCCGTGACGTCAGTCAGTTCACTTCTCTGCCAAGCTCCCACTTGCTTTCGCATCGGCTCAAAGTTTCGCTGCATTCGATCAACACCGACTGAAAGGCAGTCAACTAGCGAGAACGACTTCGAGTGCTTCGCGAGCACTGGCGTGAACACGCCTGGGACAACGTGACAAAGTCATTCCTGGCATCGATTTTGGAGCAGAAGCTTCCGCTGGTTCAGAATTCCAGCCGCACCTGGGGCATCGCGATCTCGCGCCGTCACAGATTTTCCTGAGTTGAGTGTGCTCCTCTCTATCGCACGTGCGACCGATACTCCCAGTTGCGCTTTCTTGCTATTTGAACAGGATCTTGGCCATCATCCCCTTATCCTCGTGATTCAGCAGATGACAATGAAATACCGACATACCCTTGATGACGTGGTCGGTAAAGTCCAGGATGACGTCGACGGTGCCGCAGTACGGAACGTTCACGGTATCCAGCCACGCAGGATCGGGGAGTGGCGCGCAATTTTGGGCATAAGCTAAGAAGTGAACCTGGTGAATGTGGAAAGGATGCAGTTCGGCAGTTGCGTTGACAATGCGCCAATGCTGATACGTCCCGACACGAGCGCTTGTCATAGGAGGAGCATCCGCGGCAAAGTCGCTCCGATGAACATCAAGCCACCTACATGGCTGCTACTAGGTGCTCCGCCAATGAACCTAACCGGGAACTCGTCTACTCTGGCAAGAGCCGCAGAGCAGCAATGAAGGCACGCTGTTCGAAGCTGTTCGAAGACTTTGTTGGCCGGGCGCGATCAGGTCGCCGTCAGAGACCTTGCACGATTTCCGACAGGAACCACGTCCGCCCCTCGGTTTGGTCAATCCAGACCTCGATCAGACTGGCGGTCGCCACATCATTGTATTTCTCGCAAGTTTCATGTGCAGAACGGAAATAACGCGTCAGCGCCTGATTATCTGCGTTGAGCTCTGCGAGCATTACTTTCGGGGTAACGCTCTCGTCGTTGTTGTCCTCCAGGCGTTGATGCCGTGAGATATCGCTGATCGAGCGCAACGTGGTTCCTCCGATTTTGCGGGCACGCTCGGCAATGTCATCGGTCATAGCGAAGATCTGGTCCGCGTGCTCGTCAAGCAAGAGGTGATAGTCCCGGAAGTGCTGCCCCGTCATGTGCCAATGGAAATTCTTGGTCTTCAAGTACAGTGCGAATGTATCGGCCAACAATCGGCGTAGCGCGGTTGTAATCTCGGCGACGCCTTCGGGGTTAAGGTCAGTTGGTATTTCGTGCGTTGCTTGCAGTTTTTCTTTGACCTGAGTTGCGGCTTCCTTTAGCATGATACGTCTCTCCTTTGTTTGGTTTTAAGTAAAACATTCAGCTTTAATGCTCGTGCCACACCATCCCTGTAGGTAGGATCGGCTCTTCTGAGAGTTGCTTAGATCGAACCAAACACAGTCGGCGTTCCACTGAGCGCCCACTGAGGGATTTCTTAATCCTTCTACTGCGATCCGCGAATGACACTGCGCAAGTTCACGCTTTGAACTTTGGATCCTTATCTGCCAGTACCCTCACATGGAGTTCCTCTGTGATGAGCTACGCCTGACATAGGTCTTTGCAGCGTCGGCCATGGTCACTATGGCGGCACCCAGCATGATGCAGTCCTTCACGATGAGCCGCCCTGCTCCTGAGAGATATGGGAAGCCGTGATGCGGATCACCGAATGCTGGCACCCATGCTTCGGGTGTGGTCACAAGGAATGAAAGTGTTGTCAGAGCCATAAGTATCAGGAGGAAACTGCCCACTGCGGAGACCTGGGGCCATGTGGGGTAGAGCGCGATCATGATTCCGAGAGAGACGATAATGACGCCTTAGGCCATAGGAAACCCGATATGTACCATTCGATTCGTTCCATTGTCGATTCGCAGGAACTACCTCACCTTCCTTGTTCATGTGTTGGCGGTATTCAGGGGCCGGGTAATGATAAAGAAAGCTCATGAACGGGCTATTCGCCACCAAAGGAACAATGCCGTCCGCTTCGTAGCTAGCAAATTTCAAGCCACCAATCCACACGAGGACTATGACCAATCCCAGCCGCAACATACCCATGGCAAAGCGATCAAGACGAGCCGCTTTGAGGTAGAGACGTCTAATTCCGGAAATCGGTAACTGCAATGATTCAGTTGTATATGTCGCGGAATATACAGACTCGGTCAGCATAACTCTGTCTCCTGATCAGCCGGCGTTCCACTGAGCGCCCGCTCGTGTATTTCCTAACCCTTCCACTGCGAACCGCGGATGACACTGCAGAAGTTTATGCGCTGGAATTTTGGATCCTTATCCGCTAGTACATCTGCCTTCACATTGCCGAATGTCGTCTCAGGCCTGCGCTTGATGCCGTCGTAAAAGGCCTGGATGATGTCTTCTTTAAAGTGCTCAGTGCGCGGATATGCGGCGATGATCGCTTCGCGATCAGCGTCGGAGAATTCCGAATAGGCGATTCCGAGAACATCCATCTCGACACCATTGGTCAATAGCGCAACCACGGGATGCATGTACTGCGGAATTCCCGGTGTAGTGTGCAATGCAATCGCCGTCCACACTGTATCGATCTCCTGCTGAGAGATATTGTGCTGGCGCAGGAACCCTCTCGCGGCGTTCGCGCCATCCACTTCGAACCGGTCCGACTTACTGCTATACCGCCGAGTCAGTCCCATGTCGTGGAACATCGCAGCGATGTAGAGCAGATCGGGATCGAACTTCACTTCCCGCCTTTTCCCTGCTAGCGATGCAAAGTAATACCCACGAGTCGAGTGGTTGAACAGCAAGGAAGGCTCGGTGTCACGCACCAGTTCCGTTGCTTCTCGCGCAAGTTTCGTGTCGGGAACCATCACCCCTGAGATCGAGATTGCTTCTGATGTATCTTTTGCTGTAGTGGGCATATTTGAATCTCCTTCGAAACGCAGTGCATGTTCTATTCCAAAGGCCGTCTCCCGTAGGGGCGTGTGAGAACCTTCACGGTTTCCTCAAGCAATCGCCTCGCTAACCTGATGAAATCACCCACGAATTCGCGGCCTTGTTTCGTTCGGCTGACCAGTTCCAGGGGTCTACTGATGGACTTGGTGTGTCGAAATAGGGACTTGCTCTCGAAATATGCACTCGGCAAAGTGATCTTCGTCTCAAAGAGTGGACTGTGAGAAAGCAATGAGGAGGCGGCCCCCAGGGTTGTTTCCCATGTGTCGCACCACGGCTTCAAATAGCCAGGCCTCGAATAGCGAGAGATCCCTGCGTCGCACCAGGGGATTAGATGACGCCAAGTTGGAACCCTAAGCGCATGCGGGTTCCAAAGTCCAATGAGTCGGCTGTCCTTTGTGCATTCCTCGTGTTATTCGTCCAAATCGATTCCTGAGAACTCCTTGGAGTGTGGTGAATGCCTACAATATCCTGGAGGCCTTCGCCGTTTAAAGGCGATAGCGTCGGGTGTGGCTCGCATATCTGGAGTCCCGACCTCCAGAATAATTCATCTCACACTTTCGGTATTCACACTGGACCTTGCCCACCATCGTCATCGTGTTTTGTTTGCTACGGACTGTTCCAATCCCGAAGAACGTTCGTAGACATTGTGATCCGACGAAAACGCTTCCTTGCGGGAACTCAGAAACTGGAAGCAAGACAATTATGACGCAGTGCTCCGTCGGTAGCGCGCGAATTGCCGTCAAGTGTGCGAGTACGGAGGTGATGACGAGGAGACGAACTCCCGCCTATCTATTTTAAGCGTCTCAAGCAGGCGTCAGCGCACTTTGTTCCATCAATTTCTCATCCTTCAGCTCGGCCCAGAATTCAGCCGGAATTCTCGTTTGCGCGCTGACGCCTTGCCTGCAGACAGAGCGGGGGACTCAGACGCCGGCTGTGGCAAGTTCAGCCCCGGCTCGACGTGACCTCACGATCCCGTGCGGGTCCAACACGAACTTCTTCGCTGCACCCTTGTCGAAGTCACGGTAACCGCGCGGCGCGTCCTCCAATGGTAATACCGTGACGTTGACCGCCTTCGCGACATTAACCTTGTCATGCAGGATGGCCATCATAAGTTGGCGGTTGTAGCGCAGCACGGGACACTGCCCCGTTCCGAAGCTGTGGGATTTGGCCCAGCCCAGCCCAATCCGCAGGCCCAACACGCCCTTGCGGGCATTGGAGTCCTTGGCGCCGGGATCGTCGGTGACATAAAGACCGGGGATTCCGATGGCTCCGCCAGCGCGAGTTAGAGCCATCAGCGAATTCAGCACAGTAGCCGGTTGTTCTGTGCCGGCCTGCTCGGCTTGACCTTTCGCCTCAAAGCCGACGCAGTCAACGGCCGAATCGACTTCGGGAACGCCGAGGATTTTCGGGAATCATATCCCCGACGATGACAACGGCCGCTCCCAATAACTGACAGGCGGCGGCACAGGCGAGTCCGACTGGACCGGCACCTGCCACGTACACGGTTGAACCGGTCGTCACTCCGGCCTTAACCGCCCCGTCGTACCCGGTCGGAAAGATGTCGGAAAGCAGCGTCAGATCCTCGATTTTCTCCAGCGCTCGGTCTTTGTCGGGAAATTTTAGGAGGTTGAAGTCGGCATACGGAGCCATCACGTATTCGGCCTGGCCACCAATCCACCCACCCATGTCGACATACCCGAAGGCGCCACCGGCGCGATCTCCATTGACGTTTAAGCAAATTCCGGTCTTGCCTTCACGGCAGTTGCGGCAGCGTCCACACGCGATGTTGAACGGCGCCGAAACCAAGTCACCCACGTTCAAGAATTCGACGTCCCGGCCCTTCTCGATAATCTCGCCCGTGATCTCGTGACCGAGGACCATACCGGCCGGAGCCGTGGTGCGGCCGCGTACCATATGCTGGTCGCTGCCGCAGATGTTAGTGCTAATCAGCTTGAGAATCACACCATGCTCGCATTTGCGTGAGCCCAGCGCTAACTTCGGAAAGTCAATCGACTGGACTTCTACTTTTCCCGGCCCTATGTACACAACTCCACGATTGTTTGCCATACATTTTCTCCAATTAGAAAAGTTAGAACACCATCGCGCCAGCTTCCGCCACCGCGTGATCCTGTTCACCAGAGCCGCCGCTAACTCCCACTGCGCCGACGATCTTTCCACCGCGTTTCAGGGGTATGCCGCCGGCGAAGACCATGACGCGACCGTGATTGGAAACGTGAATTCCGAAGAATTGGCCTCCAGATTGTGAATGTTGCGCGAGATCCTTGGTCGAGATATCGAACGCGCGCGAGGTAAAGGCTTTGTTGATCGCAATGTCGATGCTGCCGATCCATGCTCCATCCATGCGGACATGGGAAACAAGATTGCCGCCTTCGTCGACAACTGCGATGTTCATCGGCTGCCGAATTTCAGCCGCTTTCTTTTCAGCAGCTGCGATAACCCTGCGTGCTTCATTCAGTGTGACCATTCACATCCTCTGCGCATGACGAGCGTTGCAATTGTCGGCCCAAACATACCCTCCAATGGGCCCTAAGTCGCGGACAAGCAGAAAGGGATTACGTGCGCTCCCACATATTTACTTTCAGCTTCTCAAGCAGGCGTCGGTGCATTTTGTTCGATCAATTTCTCGGCTTTCAGTTCAGCCCAGAATTCAGCCGGAATCCTGGTTTGCATCGAGGTGTAGTCGGCGAGAATCTGTTGTTCACTGCTGGCGCCGACCACCAAAGCCGCCGCTACGTCCGGTGACGCGGAGAACTGAAGAGCTGCTGTACGAAGGTCTACTCCGTGATTCGCCGCCACTTCACGCAATCTTTTTCGTTTTTCTAAAAATTCGGTGGGGATCTTGTACGACTCTTTTCCATAGTTGTAGCGAGGACTCCCCGAGATGAATCCGGCGTTCAGCGAGGAACCAACCACCAGAGAGGCGTTCTTTCTTCGGACCGCAGGAAAAAGTTCGTTTAGCGCATTCTTGTGATCGATAAGGGAATACTGCGATGCCATGAGGCAGACGTCCGGATCGGCTTCCCTTAAAACTCGCAGAATCGGTTCTAGCGTATTGACGCCGATTCCCCAGCCTTTGATCAATCCCTCTTCCCGCATACGCGTCAGTTCTGGAAAAGCACCCTTC
>WNFG01003305.1_pt1 | contig 13464 bp, 6 predicted proteins | sample 5400431 | NCBI WGS metagenome assembly WNFG01 (sample SAMN13153346, study PRJNA577476) | soil metagenome | isolation source: 120 cm saprolite under Douglas fir tree site 2 hole 3 replicate 2 | place: USA:California | collected 2015-04-18
CCTGATAAAGTTAATTGCGGATGACGCGAAGAAGCAGGGCCTTCATTTGATGTAACGGTGTTCTTGACTAAGGTGAACCAACCGAAGGTGCCCGCTTTGTCCGATTACCGGCTGGACGGTTTTTTTGTCAGACGGCTCAGGAATTTTGTTATAGCCCTAGACCGTGACGCGGAGACCGTTATTCCAAATAGGCCGGCTCGCACCCTCTAGTTGGTGAATCTACCGTCTGCCTTCTAAGTGGAGGCAAACTCAATCTAAGTCGTTGCTCCGGTTGCGCTTACCAGTTCCGAGCCATCCTTGTGCTGCTCCTAAGTTGATCCAAGGAACTCGGATCCAGTCACCGCAGTGTCCGGGCCGGGTCTGCGGAATCCGTGAGTCGAAGCCCGTGACGGGCGAAGTATTAAAAGTCCAGACGGCGTCTGGACTTTCGACTGAAAATCGGGAAACACCGCTTCAGCGATCTTCCCCGCCATGGTCGCACTAGGTCCGGGTGCATGCCATGGAGCGCAAACAGGCTGCCACATCTGATCAAATTGAGCCATTCAGGAAGGATAACAATTTGCCCCGCCACGGGCGTGTAGCTCTTCCGGGAGAGCACCTGCTTTGCAAGCAAAACAATTCCCGCGCTAAGTCGTTGCCAAGGTTGCGCTGAGGTGAATAGAGCGTCGCGTTGGCTGCTCCAATCCTGCTCCAAGATATGTCAACGCTCGGGGAGTCCTTGGCTGCTCTGCGATTCTGAGCGAATTCTCGCTCCGCGCGTGAATCGCATCGGATGATTCACCCGACCATGGCATGTTCGACATGTTCCAAACTCTCAAGAAACGAAGGTCGGTTTAGGCACTTGAAAAATCGGGAGAAGTTGGCTTCCCGGGGCTGGATTCGAAGTAGTAACCCTTCGGTTAGCAGTAGTTAGGCAAAAGCGAAGATAAAAACTAGAACCCATTGACAGCGCGCCGCGTAGAGCAGGGAAACACCAGAAATTAGCTCAATAAACAGCTGTATTTCGGGCGCGAAACGGGGTGCGGATTTTTGGAACGGCTAGCCGGGCAAAAGGTGACCCTGCAATTGTCCCTCAAACGCGCCAGGGGACGCCAGGCGGAACGCTGCTAAAGCGTCTGGGCTTAGGCACGTGATTAAGAAGCCTCCGAAACCCATGTGGATGAAAAATACAGAAAATTCCTCGAAAAACGTCCTGATATTCTGCAAATCACTGAAAAGCCGGATGACTATCAGCAGCGGGGAGCCCAAGAACCAACCAAGGAATAGTAGCGTCGGGAGATTAAAGGTCCAGATGGTAAAGATGTTATTCGCAACTCGCTATCGCTGGCACCCTGCGCGCTGCGGCGAGCCCGCCAGGCCACCAGTTCCAATCGCCTGCAATACGAAGGAGCGCCGGACCGATCACAATACGAACAAGCGTCGCGTCAATCAACACGGCGACCGCCAACGTAAATCCGATCATCTTGACCACTAGGAAATCCCCGAAGGTGAATGCCGCAAATACCACGATCATGATCGCGGCGGCGCTCGTAATCAGGCCTGCGGTTCTAGCCAGACCCTCCGGGATCGCATCCATTTCACTCAGTCCGCTCCTTCTGGCTTCGAGAACGCGTGCGACTAGAAATACCTCGTAATCCATGCTTAATCCGAAGACGATGGCAAAGCCGACGATCGGAACAAGGGGAAACACGCTACCGGTCCCCCCAAGAACTCCCAGGAACCTGCTTCCGTGTCCAACTTGGATAACGAAAACCAATGCTCCGAAGGACGCCGCGACCGAGAACAGGTTGAGTGCGATGGCCTTCACGGCAGCGAAGATCGATCGGAACCCGCAGAGCAGAGCAAGGAGCGTCCCCCCCACTACCAGTGCCATTACCGACGGAAAGCGGTCTCTGATAATCATTTCATAATCGGCGTTGAGTGCCGGGATGCCCCCAACGAGAAGGGTTGCACCAGGCACTCCGGTGAGAGCTGGCGCACCGGTCTTACGAAGCTCGCGCACCCAGTTGACCTGGTCGCGCAGGGAGACCGAACTCGCGGGTAACACCTCAAGCAGCGCCGCTCGTCCGTCACTACTCAGGAACGTTCGACGCGTCTCCCGCGAGAGGTCAGGGAGGGAAGACCGGTTGCTCTCCGCAATCGTAGTGATAGAAATCACGCGGTCACAGCGAGGGTCGCTCGCGAGGCGCTTGGTGAGACCATCCAGCGCATTCCACCCCGCGTCGGTTTGCGCGATGGAATCCGTTGGAAGTTCCACAATGACGCGCAACGATTCAACAACGCCACCCCGATCCATCCGTTCAAGGGTGTGGAGCGCATGGACTGATTCCGCCGCCTGCGGAAGCCAATCCCCTCGGGGGAGACTGGTATCCAGTCGTCTGACCTGCCAGGCGAGCAGAAGCAAAGGAGTACCTGCCACAAAGAGGGCAAGCCAGGGATGCGCGACAATCATCTTTCCCCATTGCCGCCAGCGATTTCCCGTACGTGCGGCCCGATGCGCATCCAACTTTGCAGTAAAGGGCAATCGGCCAAGATCAATCCGCGGACCGAGCAACACCAGCGCTGCCGGAACGAGGGTATTTGTAAGCAACACACTCATTCCCGTCACCAGGAATCCCGCGACACCGATGGAACGGATTTCGCTGATCGGAACCGTCAAGAGGGCTAGAAATCCGATGGCTACCGTTGAGGCTGAAATCAAGAGCGTGCGACCTGCCTGACGTGCCGCCATGACCGAGGCAGCGTGTCCGTCGTGCCCGACGGAAATCGCTTCCCGGAAGCGGCTGATCATGAGGAGCGCGTAGTCGATTCCCAGGCCCAGGCCAAGCATGGTGGCCAAATTCTGAACCAGAATGGACAAGTGCCAGCGCTGGGCCAGGAATCCCGTAATCGCCAGAGTGGTCGCGATGGCAAGCTGGCCAACCGCCAATGGAATCAGGGCGGCGATCAGGCTTCCAAAAGCCACCAGCAGAAGCGCGAGGGTCGCGGGGATCACCAGGCTTTCGCCGCGATGCACGTCGGCGGCGCTCGCTTTCCGAATATCGAAATTCAGTGGAATCTCGCCTGTAAGTTCGAGCTTCACCGCGGGATAACGGCCCCGCAGTTGATTTTCAAGCGAGCTTGCCAGCTGGTGAAGCTCCGGAACAAGCGACTCGACTGGACCGCCGGTCGACGTGAGTCCCACGAGAACAAACGTTCCCCCTCCCCGGCCCAGAAAAATCGGATCGCGCAACTCGAGATAGGACACCACTCCTGAAACCCCGGGTTGCTCTCTCAGTCCTGCCACGATGGTTTCTAATGCTTGCCCGCCTTCCTCCGAATCCGCAGGTGGGACTCCCTCGATCACCAGGACAACGCGGTCGACAAATGGCGACCGAAAGCGACTGGCCAGCTCCTCCCGGACAGTTTCAGCTTGGCTCCCTTCGACGCGGGTTGCAGTCTCCAGGCGGCGCTCCGCGCGAAAAGAGAATGGAAGAAGTGTTATGGCTGCTGCGAGGACGATCCCTGACACCCAAAAACGGCGCACATGCATATCTATGATGATTTCATATCACAGAAGATCGTCGTCACCAAAACTCTCCGGTGGCGCCTAAGAACCACAGGGGCGAAAGAGGTGCTCCGTCGAGAACCGGTTCGTACGTTTGCGCTTAGTTTCGCGAGTTTACACCTGCGCAGGACTCACTTACGGAGCTATCTGAATCTGATAAACTCTGCCGCATCGATTTAGGAGGTTCAATTCGTACCTTACTTTTGCTCGGCCTGCTTGCCGCCATCCAACCTGGAGTGGCAGACCCGCGCCTTGGCTGGTGGACGCTCATCTCTGCGCGGTCTAGTCTGGATCCTCCGAACCGGCTCTCCATAACACCTCTGCATGACGGGGTGCATGTAGTCATGTCCGGCGAACCCCATCTCGATTTCACAGCAAATTGGAACGGACACGATTCGTCCGCCCCAGGCAATCTCGCATTCAATCAAATTGAGCTGCGCAGGATCGATAAGCGGCAGGCGGAGGTCAAGGAGAAAAAGGACGGAGCTATTGTGGCGACGGTTCGCGAAAAAATTTCGAATGATGGCAACGAGCTGACGACCACGACTGCGACCGGGGGCCACACCGATGAGATCACCGTGTGGACGCGAAGTGGAGGTACGAAGGTCCCGAGTGACCTCTTCGCAGGCGAATGGACACAGGATCTCAGCAAGACCCGTTTGCGGCAAGGTTTGGTGCTCAAAATCGAGACGGACGCAAGCGGCGGGATCCGTTTTCTGGGTGACTTCAGCTATACCGCCCGTTTTGACGGAAAGCAATATGATCTAAAGAACTCGCGCAACGATACCGTGACGCTTGAACTTGTCGACCCTCACATGGTGGATGCGATCTATCGGAGGGACGATCAAATCACTCAAAAGGATAGGTGGGTGATTTCCGCGGATGGGCAGCAGATGACACTATCCACCACAGGCACGTTGGAAACGGGCCAGCGGCTAACGGAGGAGCTCTTGTTTAAGAAGCAGTAGCGGATATTGCATCTGTCCAGTCCACAAGCCCATCGCTCGGTGACAACGCGTTGATCTTACGAGCCGCGACCGAAATGATCCCCTTGCGATACATGAATTTCAGAATGCCGTTGACCGTATCTTCCAGAGACGGATCTGCTTTGCCCCACGCCGAGGCATCGCGGGCCATTTGATAACAAGAGCTGTCATAACGTTTGAACTCCATCGCGGAGATGTTGTCGACAGAGCCCACCAAAAAATCCAGCAGCGGAAAGAGAAGATCTTCCTTCCGGCATCTCCGGATCAGCTCGGGAACGAAGTCGGGAAGCCTGAATGTTTCGAATTGCCGGCCAGTCGCTTTGGTAATAAGCCCGGTAATATCCATCATGTTCGAATAATCGTCCCGCGTGACATGGTAAGTCTTATTAGTTGTACCGGGAGTGGTAGAGATCGCAACGATGTTGTTCGCCACGATGTCGGCCGGAACAAAGCTGACCTGGTTGAGAGTATCAACGCCAATGCCGTGATTCACCATGAAGGCAACTAAGCGAACGGCGATATCGAAGTTGTTACCTCCGCCCGTGACGGAAGGACTCACGAGAGCAGGCCGGAAAATCCGCGCGGAAAGTCCCCGGTTGCGCGCGTCGACAACCACCTGTTCCGCTACCCATTTCGATTGGCTGTACCCAAAATCGAGCAGCTCCATATTCTCGTTCAGGTCGGTCTCATGCAGGACTGATTTGACCGCCCAGCCAAACACGAAGGTAGTCGAGACATAATTGAACTCTTTGGGCCTTCCCTCGAACGCCAATCTTACGACCTCATTGGTTCCCAGCACGTTCGCGTCACGCATCAGGTCGTAGTTGAACAGGTAGTTCACGGTTGCACCGTTGTGGAACACCGTGTCGATTTCACTCGCGAGGAAATCCCATACGTCCTGCGTCAGGCCCAGCTTTGGCTGCCCTAGATCTCCGCAGACGGGGATCACCCGAGCTTCGAACATCTCCATCAGACCCACCCCGCAGGGTCCCATTGACTCCATCGCGGCTCTCAGTCGTTGCCTACCCTGCTTTTCGTGGGAAGACCTGACGAGAACATGGATCTTCGCACGTGTCTGTTCCAGCAAGCTTTTCATGAGGAATGGCCCTATGAAGCCGGTCCCGCCCGTGAGCAGCACCTGATTCAGCACCGGTATCTCCGGCATGGGCAAAGGCACCGGAGGCTCGAAGATGAGCTTTCTGTCGTTGCTCATCATCTGCTTCTCAGCGGCGCACTGCTCTTCACGGAAAGCCGCAAGGGAATGACGCAGATGAACGAGTGCCTCTTCGGGAGCGCGCTTCAACTGTTCGGCTAGTCCAAACAGCTCGGCTACGCTTACACGCTGAATGACACCAATATCTACCTGCCTCGCCAGCATCTCGGCGCCTTTATCTTTCAGGAGTTCCTTTAGCTCATGCATGAACACAACAAGATCCAGGGAATCCAGGCCGGCTTCGACGAGGTTGTACGATTCCAGACCTGTCAGGCTGTACCTGGCCTTCAATTCGGCGAAAGAGGAATGCATGTCGGAATCGGACGGGGAGTTCCCGGCGTCCTTCTCCCGCGAAAAGTCGGAAAGAACGGTGAACTGACCTCGCAGCCACATCTGCTTGGTCTTATGGCGCATAATCTTCCCCGAACTCGTTCTCGGGATCGCACGAGGCGCGATGAGGGAAATCACCGCCACTTCCACGTTGAGATAATTCCGGACCGCGGCGGCAATCTTTCGTGCGTCGGGAAGCGCCCTAGGATTTTTGACTTCGGCGACGATTGCCAGCGCAGGTTCGCTGTCTTCCTGAATCTGGAACGCGGCGACGCAGTTGTGCCGGATCAGACCGGATGATTTCTCCACGACGTTCTCAATGTCGTGCGGGTAATAGTTTTGCCCGCGGAGAATAATCATGTCCTTGATGCGGCCGCAGACGTAAAGTTCGCCGTCGTGGAAAAATCCTATGTCGCCGGTCCGAAGGTAGCCGTCATCATAGGGAGTATCGTCCACAAGCCGCGCACGAAACTGCTTCAGAGTCAATTCGGGATTATTCCAGTAACCTCGGCACTTACCGCTTCCGGCGACCCAAATTTCGCCGGTGCGCTCTGGCTTAAGAGCGAAATGCCCTTCCGGATCCACGATCTTAACGTCGAGACCCGGAAGCGGCGCTCCACAACTGACAATCTGCGTGGCCCCGCCGATTTCAGAGACCTCCGTCGTCATGTGGGCCATCCCCAGGGCGAGGGCACGTTTGTTGACGGAAACGATGTTGCGACCGCCCAGTGAGACCGCCAGAGTATTCTCGGCCAGCCCGTAGGCGACATAGAAACTCTCGGACTTGAGTCCATAACACTGAAACGCTTCTAGAAATCGGGTGTAGGTATCCGGCTTTACGGGTTCCGCGGCGCACATCAAAACGCGAAGCGAGCTGAGATCACAAGCCTCCAGGCTCTCCTTGGAAAGCCTCCCGGCGCGCAGGCAATAGTCGTAGGCGAAGTTGGGCGCAGCCGTCGCGGTGGCGCGGTAGGTCGTCATCGCATCGAACCACAGGATCGGCCGCTGAATGAAGTCCGTGGGAGAGAACCCGTACGTCGTGCCACCTTTCAGCGCTGGATATAGGTAGCACCCGATCAGTCCCATATCGTGATATTGCGGAAGCCAGGAAACGACGACCGGCGCGGGATGGTCGATCACGAGCGGACACGTATTCAAAATGTTTTCGTGCATCACGATCACGCCCTTGGGCTCCATCGTCGAACCCGACGTGTACTGGAGAAACAAGATCTTCGAAGGATCGACACCCGGTCGGTCCGAAATCGCATCCGCGAAATCTTCGGTGGCGATCCACGGAAGACCGGAAATGTAATCTACATCGACGCCGCACGCCGAGACTCCACTTCTGGCGAGATTCGTCTTGAGCGATGCCTGGTAGTCTCTGCTCGTTAAGATCCCAGCCGCCTGGCAATCCTTTGCGATGTGGACCATCTTGTATAGCGCGCTCTGGAAGCCACGCGAACTAGGGGGATACACCGGCACGGGGATCAATCCTGCGCGCACACAGCCAAAGAATGCACAGATCATTTCGAGCCCCGGCGGGTAGGCAAGCAGCAGCCGGTCGCCCACCGCGAAACAACCCTCTTTCCACAAATGTCCGGCGATAGCCTCCACTCGCTGGAGAAACGACGCGTACGTGTAGCTCTCTATCGGATTGCCGTTTACATCGAGGTACGAATAAAGAAGTTTGTCCGGGTGCTCATCTGCCAGCCTATCCAGGTGGCCTAAAATTGAGGCCTTCATCAATCAGCGATCCTCCAATGTTGAATAGAGCGCAAGCCAGTAAACGAAACATCTCTCCCCAGCAAGCGAGGTGATCGGCGATTGAGTTTGAAAGTGCAGACCTGAAATGTAGGCAGACGGTGAGAATGTTCGCTTAATTTTTTCTCAGCATAAGCGTCGCTCGACGCTTTGGGCAGCGGATGTTTTCCTTTTTGCCGCACAGGGACGCGAATGGGACTTGCGGAGCTTCGCGGACCTTCTATGGTCTCTTGCAGGAACCCCGTTTCGTTATGGTTCATTGATGGTTATATATTAGCGAACCGTTTTGGACAATGCCATGCGTCGTCGCTTCCATTGTTCACATACTGCAACCAGGCATCATCCGTTCCGAATGTCCTTGATTGTCTTTACGGGCCCGCATTAAAATCGTGCTGCGAGGCTATCGGCACGGCACCAATTTCGCTGAGGGTCAGAACCCCGGATGCGGCGTATGGAACGCGTCGGGCCCAATTAGCATGACCGCGGAGGTGCCGGTGACGTTCGAATCCGAAGTGTTGATCACTCAAGATCCGGAGACTCCGGATCTTGTACCATCGGAATCCTCAACGGCGTCGATTACCGAACCCGTCGGTGCATCTTCCTTTCCTAAAGTCTTACGTCGCCGCCTCGATAAATTTTTTGCCGACCAGAACATCACCCACAAAGCCGACCGTACCATGTGGGTCAAGATCGCTGTGGGTCTGGCAGTCCTCGTGGGCGCCTGGATTGCTCTGTATGCTCTGCGGCCCGATTCATGGAAGTTTGTTGCCCTCTACCTTTTAGGCGGCCTCGCGCAGACATTCCTTTTGCTGAACATCGCCCATGACAGTAATCACAACGCCATCTCGTCCCGGCCCCGTGTCAACAAAACCCTGAACTATGTCTTCGATTTGTGCGGAATCAGCTCGTACATGTGGCGTATCCTCCATCATCGGGGTCATCACTCCTGCATCAATCTCCACGGCGAAGATGATGCGCTTTCGGGACGCGGCATCTTTCGCTTTACCCCCCACGAATCCCGCGCGCCGTGGCACCGCTTTCAGCACATCTATGCGCTGTTCCTTTATGCAATGTTTTCTCTCGACTATGTGTTCTTCAGGGACTACGAGAGCTTTTTCTTCCCGTCCCACGATTATCTGAAACGCGCCAATCATCCTTTGCGCGAATATGCCATTCTCATCGCCGGCAAGGCCTTCTACCTCACTTACATGCTTGTCTTGCCGGTGATGGTGCTGGGGAAATCACCGCTGCTGGTTGCCGGGGCGTTCCTCCTGGTCCATTTCTTCGTCGGTTTAGCTGTAACGCTTGTATTCCAGACGACGCACATTATCGACAGCACCTGCTTTCCCACGGACCGCGGTGAATTTGACAATGGCGTGTATCACATTTTCGCGACAACGGCCGATTACGCGACGGAAAACCCGCTCGTCGGTTGGCTCGCGGGCGGCCTCAACCATCACATCGTCCACCATCTGTGCCCTTTTGTGTGCCATACCCACTATGCTCCGCTGACCAGGATTGTGAAAGAAACCGCCGAAGAGTTTGGAGTTCCTTATCGGCAGCACCCCACCATGACTCAGGCAATCCGCCATCATCTGATACTCTTGAAGCAACTGGGGAACGAAAGCTGATTCTGAACATTTTATCTTTACCACTATGGCCCCGCTACCCCTTCCTACAAGTGACATGAAATCACCTGCTGTTCGCGGCCAGTATCAGGATGGCTGGCTATGACCTCATCCACTCGTATCCCCGTTGTTTCCCGATTTCGCTGCTTCGCGGATTCTCGCGCAATGTTCCGCAATCCCGTGCAGGTTTTGTCTAGCTACAACGAAATCTTCGGCGACACATTCCGGCTCTATTTAGGTGGTCTGAAGGAGGCCATCGTCACGATCGATCCCGCCGTCATTCAGCACGTGTTAAAGACCAATTCGGAGAACTACCAAAAATCCGAAATTCAAGTAAAGCGCATGGGCCACTTCCTTGGGAAAGGTCTCCTCACCACCCACGGAGAAGCCTGGCGCTCGCAGCGGCGTCTCATCCAGAAAGGCTTCGATCGAACGCAACTCGATGCGCTGTCCTCAATCATGCAGGACTCCCTTGCCGAGTCGCTGCGGGATTTCGGCAGACAGGCCCGTAGTGGCCCCGTCGATATCTACCCCCAACTGATGAAAATTACCTTCGCGATGGTCGCCCGATCGCTATTTGGCGCACGCTTGAAGGACGAAGACATCGATCTTGTCAGCCATACCATCTGCACCGTCCAGGAATTCATTGTTCGGCAAACCCTTCAGCCCTATCTGAATCCCTGGTTCGCCGTTTCGGGGGAGCTGCGCAGGCACGAAGACATGCGAACCCGCGCGGACGCCGTTCTGCTCGAATACATCAAGAAGCGCCGCAACGAACCGCCCGGCCACGATCTGCTGCAGACTTTGATGGATGCGCGTTACAGCGACGGCGAAGGCATGAGCGCTGAGCTCATCCTGAGCGAGAGCATGCAACTTCTGGTCGCCGGCCATGAAACATCGTCGAATGCGCTTTCGTGGCTTTTTTATCTTTTGAGCTCGCGTCCGGATTGTCTCGAAAGGGTAAGGCAGGAATTTGATTCCGTGCTCGGCGAAGCGCCTCTGAGCTACACCGATGTTCCCAAATTCGAATTTACGACTCAGGTCATTCAGGAGGGGCTCCGCCTTTACCCGCCGTTTTGGATGATCGACCGCATGGCTGTCGCGGACGACCGCGTAGGCGACCTCGCCATACCCCGCGGAACAACGGTCATTGTGTATGTGTACGGTGCGCACCATGCTCCGCGCTACTGGCAGAATCCGGAGAATTTCGACACGGAGCGTTTCACCAAAGCGAACGAGAAGCTTCGCACGCCCTTCACCTTCCTTCCCTTCGGGGGCGGACCTCGAGGCTGTATCGGTGGAAATTACGCGATGCTGCAGATCCTCATGATTTTGAGCGATCTGCTCAGAAGGTACGATTTTCAGCTGGCTCCGGGCCAACTGATCGAAGCTCGTCCGATGGTCATTCTGCGGCCGAAGCACGGAATCCGCATGACGTTCACTAATACCATCGCGCCGGCCCCGTGCATCGTATAAGACGCGATCCCGTCGGAAACGAAGTTGAGTTGTAATGCGTGAAACATTGAGACAGCATTTGTTGGAATCACGTGCCCGAGTTTTTGTACCAAGCCTAGGCGGGCACCGTACGCTTCGGATCCTTCTCTGTGTATTTTCAGAAATGACAGTTACTGCCAACACAAAATCTGACCCGTTCGGGCCGCTAAAACAGAATCGCTTGTCCCGATTCGAGCTCTCAGTTTCCTTGATTAGTCGGGCGTCCAAAATCACGAGCACGTTCTACCTCAAGATTACGAAATAAATCTGCCGTCCGTGATTGCAAAGATTACTCGGGGGAGAGCTTCCGGATGGCATTGGGACCAGCATAAAGAGGTCTGATCCCCGGATGACGATGAATCGCACGGATTCGATGCCGGAGGCGAAATCGCGCGAATTATTTTGCAACTCTAAAGGCGGCGCGCATCGTTCCGCAATCTGTAATCGCGGCTACCGCACTCCACTAGCGACACTGCTCACGAGGCAGGCGCTCTAGCGATGTTCGGCAAATCATAAACAGAGCGACCAACAATTTCGACTTTTATTGTCGCTTGCAAACGGCGTCGGCAATAAGCGTCTGCCACCGGAGCAGAGGCTCATTGACCCAAAACAGAGTGCGTGCGAGGCACAAATATCCTAGAATCAACGCAGTGCGCCCGTAGCTCAGTTGGATAGAGCACCTGCCTTCTAAGCAGCCGCAAAGTCAATTCAAGTCGTTGCTCTGGTTGCGCTTACGAGTTTCGAGCCGTCCTTGGCCTGCTCCAAAGTTGCTCCAAACATCCACAGATGAGATTCTCAGGTTATCCGGTTTTGGTCGCAAGCGGAGGAGGCAACACGCAGAGCCCTGGCTGAGAGGCTGAAGGCGGCGGTTTGCTAATTTTACCAACCCTGTCCTTGCTCATTTGCTGTTCCCGGTATTGTTGGAGTTAGGTGCTCTGGGCTGCAAATGAGAAAAACTGAACGCAACTCATTGACCAGCAAGTGGCCAGGGGTTATTTCCCGTCTACGCCTGATTGGCGCCCTTGACCTGTCCTTCATAAATCTCCATCTTGATCTTGAATCGCGCACCAATTCGACTTCCGCTCCAATTCCCTTCGGTGAGTGCGCACTGGCTGCCTCTCTTTGCCCCTTCGCGATTTCTGGCCTTCGCTCGCCACCCATACCGAGAGTCAGTTACCTCTTTCGGCGACCCGAAGCACAAACGTCTGGATGTCCGCTCTGCGGTTCTATACAATGGATTTGCACGAATGCGGGGTTCAAGAACTGGAGAAACACCATGGCTGAAGGTTCCTATACAACAAGGCGCGCCAATCCGCGGTTCTCGTTTTTCGCAGATGCCGAAGTTACCGTTCGCGACGGAACGTGCGTTCGCGCACAGCTTTCCGAATTGAGCTCGCGTGGTTGCTATATCGATACGCTCGAACCGATTCCCATTCGTACGAAATTACGTCTCCGCATCTGCGATGGCATGAGCACGTGCGAACTGCAGGGCAAAGTGCTCTATATGCATTCTGGCGGCGGCTTTGGAATTTTCGGCATGGGCGTAATCTTTGAAGAGATGGGTGCCGAGCAGCACTCAACAATCGACGCGTGGCTGCGCGAACTCGCCGGGCGTCCTGGTAGAGATTTGGGAAAGAACTCCTTCTCTCAAATCAGAGGCTAAATCGCACAGAATCAACGGGCCGAGTTGTAATCGGACATGCTTATAGGACGAAGGTCGATTCGCAAGAAAAGATTCGGTCTTCAGATCTCCGCTTGGTTAAACCGTCCCAACCACTGAATTGTGCTTATTCCGCGAGGCGGAAGATCACCTAAACATCGTAAATTGTGCAGGTTGCCGGGTATATACGTTTCTGCCTAGATTTGTCCCCTTTCTAACGAGGTCTTAGCGACGCCGATAGACGTCGTCCCTTTGTATCCAACAGGCTAATAATCCGTCGGCTGCTTCCTACAAAACAGTACGAATGACCCATTTTGGGATACAGATCGCTCCGGCATAAATGGCAGGTACTAATAGTTTTAGGCCTATAGCCTTGTCTTGAGCTTTGACGACCCAGGGTATGGGCCGCAGGCATTGTCGCTTTACTCAGGGTCGGAGTTGCTGCGGATGTCGCGGAGGCGACGATATGTCGTTGGACACGCTTGATCAAAAGACCGTGGACAGTCTTCCGTATCTGTCGGACGTATATGACGCGTACGGAGTCCAGGTCAATGCGCTGTCGGTCAGCGAAATCTTTGCTCTCTACGAACACACGGGCTTTCTGTATCCGGACAAAGCGGCACGCCTTTTTCCGCACCTCACACAGGTTCGGGAAAACTGGCGACGGATGTTGAGTGCCGGCGAATCGCTGCTTTATGTGTTGACCTCTGGAGACAAGAAGCGAGGGCGGGCGTCCCTTGCAGTTTGGCGGACCACGCAAAACGGCTGGATGTCACAGCACCTTGTCTCTGAAAACAATCCGTATGCATCGCGGGCGGTGATGCTGGCCGCGGCCGCTGCGAGTA
>WNFG01003810.1_pt1 | contig 13464 bp, 13 predicted proteins | sample 5400431 | NCBI WGS metagenome assembly WNFG01 (sample SAMN13153346, study PRJNA577476) | soil metagenome | isolation source: 120 cm saprolite under Douglas fir tree site 2 hole 3 replicate 2 | place: USA:California | collected 2015-04-18
GTGCGGCCGACCGAGCCGAGGATCGTCTGCGTGTCGAGCGGAACGAGCGAGCGCACGTCGATCACCTCGCAGTCGACGCCGTGCTCCGCCTTGAGCTTCGCGGCCGCGTCGAGCGCGCGCGGCACCATGAGGGCGAGCGCCAAAATGGTCGCGTCCTTGCCGGGCCGCAAGATCCTGGCGCTGCCGAGCGTGTCGACGATCTCGCCGTCCGGCACCTCGCCCTTGGTGGCATAGAGCGACTTGTGCTCGAAAAAGATCACCGGATCGGGGTCGCGCACCGCCGCCGCCATCAGGCCGATGACGTCGCGCGGGCTCGACGGCGCCACCACCTTGAGGCCGGGGATCATCATCGCCCAGTTCTCGACGCTCTGCGAGTGCTGCGCGCCGAAGCGGCTGCCGGCGCCGTTGCCGGTGCGCACGACCAGCGGGCATTTGAGCTGGCCGTTCGACATGTAGCGGCTTTTGGGAAACTCGTTCGCGATGTAGTCGAAGCAGACCGCGAGAAAGTCCGAGAACATGATCTCGGCGATCGGCTTCAAGCCGGTCATCGCCGCGCCCATGGCGGCGCCCAGGATCGCCTGCTCGGAGATCGGCGTGTCGCGCACGCGCCTCGGCCCGAACTGCTCGTAGAGGCCGACCGTCGCCTTGAACACGCCGCCGGCCTTGCCGACGTCCTCGCCGAAGAAGATGACGTCGGGATCGCGCGTCATCTCCTGGGCGATGCCGCGCGCGACCGCGTCGCGATAGGTCAGTTCCGCCATGCCCAGCCTCCATCGGCGTAGACGTCGGTGCACAGGATATCGGCGGGCGGCGGGCCGGCCGCCTTGCAGGCCTCGGTCGCGGCGTCGACCACCGCGTCGATCTTGGCGATCACCGCGTCGCCGATGCCGAATTGCTTGAGGCGCTCGCGATAGATCTTGATCGGGTCGCGCGCTTTCCATTTCTCCAGCTCGCCTTCGGGGCGGTATTTGGCTGGGTCGGCGCGCGAATGGCCGCTGTACCGGTAGGTCATGCATTCGACCAGCGACGGGCCCTCGCCGGCGCGGGCCCGCGCGTAAGCCGTGCGCGCCGTGCGGAAAACCACGTCGGCGTCGTTGCCGTCGATGACGATGCGCTCGAGCCCGTAGGCCGCCGCGCGGTCCGCGGCCGGATGCTCGACCGCCGTGACGTCGCCGATCGGCGTATATTCCATGTAAAGATTGTTCTCGCACACGAACACCACCGGCAGCTTCCACACGGCGGCGAAATTCACCGCCTCGTGGAAGGCGCCGATATTGGTGGTGCCGTCGCCGAAGAAGCAGACCGAGACGTCGTCCTCGCCCTTGTATTGCGCGCGCAGCGCCGCGCCGCAGGCGATCGGCAGATGCGCGCCGATGATGGCGTAGGAGCCCATCACGCCGTGCTCGGTCGAGGTCAGATGCATGGAGCCGCCCTTGCCGCGCATCAGGCCGTTGTCGCGCTGCATGAGCTCGCCCAGCACCTTCTCGACCGGAACGCCGCGCGCAAGGGTGTGGGCGTGTCCGCGATAGGTGCAGAAGCTCAGGTCCTTGGGGCCCATGGCGGCGGCGAAGCCGGTGGCGACGGCCTCCTGTCCGAGCGAGAGATGGCTCGTGCCCTTGACCAGGTTCTGCAGGAAGAGATCGAACGCCCGCTGCTCGGATTCGCGCAGCAGCACCTGCATCTCGTACATGCGCAGCCGCATCTCCTCGCCGATGTCATCGTTCACGTTCGCGCGTGACGCCGGCTCGGCTGCGCGGCCCGGTTTCTTCGCCATAATTTCGACCCCGAGGGTGGTGATGTGGGGCGGGACAAACGCTGCCCGTTCAGAGGTATCAGGCTTGGCCGGAAGCATTTGTCAACCGGCCGCTGCGACGCCGGGGCAGGGGAGGAGACTGCTCCGTTTCTTTACGCGGCCGTTACGTCGCCGACGCACCTCTGTTGTGCAGCAATTGCGCACCGGCGCCGCTCGCGGCTTGACCTCGCAAAAGGGCTCGGGCATGACCCTGACGGCGCCAAATGACCACCACCAGCCAAAATTCCTCGCAAGCTGAGGCCCTCGGCCCGGTGCAAACGATCCGCAAGGTCGTGCTGCTGCTCGCGTTGATGGTCCTCGGCGTGCTCTTCGTCTTCGGCGCCTCGCGCTGGAGCAAACCGGTTTGCGACGCGATCGACTGGGTCGGCGTCGTTCTCATGGCGATCTGCATCGTCGGACGCACGTGGTGCGCGCTCTATATCGGCGGCCGCAAGACCTACGATCTGGTCGTGCTCGGCCCTTACTCGGTCAGCCGTAATCCACTCTATGTCTTCTCGATCCTGGGCGCGGTCGGGGTCGGCGCGCAGCTCGGCGCCGTCACGCCGGCGATTGCGGCCGGGCTTTTTGCCTGGCTCGTCTTCGCGATGGTGGTGACGCGGGAAGAGCGGCTGCTTCTGGCCGCGCACGGCGACGTCTACCGCAGCTACCTCGTGCGGGTGCCGCGTTTCTGGCCGCGCTGGGCCTTGTGGAACGACGTCGAGCTTCTCGAGGTGCGCCCGCGCCTGGTGGCGACCACGTTCGCGGATGCCATCATTTTCCTGGCGGCCGTTCCGATCGCGGAAATTTTCGAGCACTTGCAGCGCGCCGACATCATTCCGGTCCTGGTGCGACTGCCATAGCTCTCAGCTCTAGATTCATTCATTGGCGCATGTCCTTTTCGGCGAACCGGTGTCCACCCCCGGATCAAGTCCGGGGGCAGGCTTTCGCCGGGACATGCGCTAGCGCGGGCCTCTGATCCGTTCGCGGTGGAGGAGATAGAGGCCGGAGGCGATCACGATGCCGGCTCCGGTCATCGTCCATCGGTTCGGCACGTCGGCGAACACCACGTAGCCGAGCGCGACCGTCCACACGAGCTGGCTGTAGATGAACGGCGACAGCACCGAAGCCGGCGCCAACCGGTGCGCGACGATGAGCAGGAAATGGCCGATGCTGGCGAGCGCGCCGGTCGCCACCATCAGGGCGCCGATGAGAAAATTCTCCGGCAGCGTCCCGACCACGAGAACGGCCGGCAGCATCACGATGGCTCCGACCAGGTTCGAATAGAACAGCGTGGTCTGGTTCGAATCGCTGCGCGCCAGGATGCGGGTCGTGAGCGCATAGGCCGCATAGCACAGCGCCGCGCCGGTCGAGAGCAGGGCGGCCGGATGGACCGCGCCGAATCCCGGCCGCGTCACCACCAGCACGCCGATGAACCCGACGCCGATAGCCGCCCAGCGGCGCGGGCCGACCCATTCGCCCAGCACTGGGCCGGCAAGGGCCGCCACGAAGAACGGCGTCGAGAACGTGATGGCGAGCGCCTGGTCGAGCGGCAGATATTTGAGCGCGAAGAAGTTGAGCCCGGTCGAGCCGAGCAGCAGGATCGAGCGTCCAATCTGCAGGCCGGGGCGCGCCGTGCGCATCAAGCCGGGACGGCTGAGCGGGTTGTAGACGATGAGCGCGAGGAGGAACGCGAAGGTGTAGCGCGCCCATATCACCTCCAGCATGTCCATGTGACGGCCGAGATATTTGGCGCTCGCATCGAGGAACGAGAAGCAGCCGACCGCGCCGCACATCAGCGCGATGCCGCTCAGCCGGGCGCGGCGCGCTCTTGCGGAAGCGCTGGCGGGCGGCGGTGAGGGCGGCGAGGACAAGGGAGTTTTCCGTAGCCCGGATGGAGCGAAGCGAAATCCGGGGACACCCTATCCGCGGAGAGGCTTGCCCCGCATTCCGCTTCGCTCCATGCGGGCTACGCGCTCAGCATTAATCCAGCGGCTCGACCTTGATGATGGACGCGCCGAGATTGCTGCCGACCCACAGCACGGGCCGATCGCCGGTGTCGTCGACGAAGACGCGCCGGACGTTGGTGGTGCGCGGCAGCAGGTATTCGACCACGTTGCCGGTCTTCGGATCGAGCCGCGCCACCTGGTCGTTGAGCATCGAGCCGGTCCACACCTCGCCTTTTCTCGTCGGGATGACGTCGTAGGGCGCGCTCCAGGGCGTGGGCAGCCGCCATTCCTTGATGGTCGCGCTCTCCGGATCGAACAGGCCGATGCCGTTGGCGCCGTACTGGGCGAACCACAGCCGGTTCTCTGAATCGATGCGGCCGCGGCGCGGCCGCGAGCCCGCGGTCGGGGTCGGCCAGATGGTCACGACGCCGGTCTTGGCGTCGCGCCGGCCGATGCTCGTGCCGCCGAATTCCAGGAGATAGAGGTTGTTGGCCTGATCGGTCGGCATGCCGTAGGCGCGGATCTGCTTGCCGCGCGGGTCCTTGGCCTGGCCGACGTTCTCCCAGCGGCCGCTCGCGACGTCGAGCCGATAGGAGAAGTGGTCCTCCTGGTTGTTGCTCCAGACCTTGCCGTCGACGTTCATGTGGCTCGGTGACACCATCGAGGCCTGCGTCGAGGGCGACTGCCACTCCTTGGGGAACGGGAACGTCTGCACCGCCTTGCTCTTACGGTCGATCTTGGCGATGCCGGCTTGGTACATCAATGAGAGCCAGAGATTGCCGTCGGGATCGAGCTCGAGGTCGAGACCGCCCTTGGGCTGCTCCGGCTTGAGCACGGGAATCGCATAGTCCACCACCTTGCCGGTTTTCGGATCGAGCTCGCCGACGAACTGGTGGCCGAAGTCGGAGTACCAGACCGCGCCGTCGCGATCGACGACGACGTCATGCGGCATCGCCTCCTTGCGCGGCAGGTCGTATTCGGTGATCAGCACCTTGGTGGAGCGGCCTTTCGGGCGCGGCAGCGTCTTGAGCGGAAACTCCCAGGTCTCCGCGTTGCTCATATTGATGCCGGCGAGGTACTGCGCGGCCGCCTTGGCGGCGGCGCCGGTGACGGCCGGCCGCTCGCCGCGCGGACCCGGCAGCAGCGGCTGCGGATGCTGCGGCGACGATCCCGGCGAATAGCGCGCCATGCGCAGGAAGATCTCCTCGAACGCCTCGGCGCCATGCGTCGAGCCGACGACGCGCTGGAGCGTGTGGCAGCCCACGCACTGCGTCAGAAAAGCCTTCTGGTTGTCGGCGCCCGGCAGGCTCATCAGCCATTCGCCGTTCGAGAGCTGCGCCGAAAGATTCTTGGTCTTGCTGAGCTTGAGGTCGGCGGTGGCGCCCGCCTGCACCTCGACGTTCTTCGGTCCGTCGAGCTTGTAGCCGATGGCGCGGATCGAGATCGTGTAGCGGCCGGGCATGAGCCGGTCGGCCGGGAAGCTGTAGCGGCCCTGGTTGTCGGTGACGGCCGTCGTGGTGATGGTCGCGCCGTCCTTCCGGGCGCTGACCAGTACGCCCTCCATGGCGCCTTCTTCGGTCGAGGACACCTGTCCGGTCAGGCTGGCCGCGCTTTGGGCCGCCACCTCCGCAGGACAGGCACTCACGAGCATTCCCGCAAGGCTGAGGCAGGCAAGGAGCGATATCCGTCGCATGGCGCTTCCCTCGGATTTCTGTCGGTCGGATCCGTCCGTGTGGAGCGGGAAAATATCGGAATTCCCTGCCCCGGTCCACGCGCCGATATGCGATGTGAAGCCGTGCCTTCGGCGATCACGCCACGAGCGCGATCAGCACGGCGCCCGCCGCCAAGGCGCCGAGAAAGAGGCTCACCGGATCCCTGAGCGAGAAGATGACCGGATCGTCGTGCAGTTCGCCGCGTCCGCTCAAGAGCCAGATGCGGCAGAGCCAAAGGAAGAATATCGGCGGGCAGATCCAAAGCGCTTGTGGCTCGGTGAAATAGGCGGCTTCGAAAGCGCCATGGATCAGATAGAGCACGAAAATGAGGATCGAAGAGGCTCCCGAGGCGACACCGAGCATCATCAGGAACTGGCTGTCGCCGCTCCGGTAGCCCCGCCCGATCACCGGTGCGGCGGCGAACGCGTCGATGCGCGCGATCTCGGTATATCGCTTGGCGAGCGAGAGCGAGAGAAAGAATGCGAGCGCGAACATGAGAAGCCACGAAGAAGGCTCGACATGCGCGGCCAGGATGCCGATGACGAGCCGCCACGCGTAAAATCCGGCGAGCGTGCTCACGTCCAGGATGGGAATCCGCTTCAACGCGACCGAGTAGGCGAGCGACATGGCGGCGTAGCCGGCGAACGCGAAAAACAGCGGCCAGCCCAGCATCGCGGCGGTGCCGAGCCCGAGCGCGAGGCCGAGAAGGATCATCCAGCCCGCGACGCGGGTCGGGAGATCGCCGCTCGCTATCGGCCTGTCCTTGTTGAGGTGGTGCCGCCGGTCGTCGGCCACGTCGACGATGTCGTTGACGAGGTACATCGTGGACGCGAGAAGCCCGAACGCCACGAAGCAGAGGACCACCCGCAGGACGATCGGATAATTGCCTGCCATCCCACCGAGCACGAGCGGCACGAACAGGAGCAGGTTCTTGACCCATTGATGAAGCCGAAGGGCGCGCGCGATGGTCGCGGCCGTGATTGGACGACCCGGGCGAACCGCGCTCGCCACAGAACCATCGTTTGGCGAACCGACGTAATCGAAGCCTTTCTCTCCGAACCGTCGAATCAGCATCTCGCGACGTCCGTCGCCGGTCGAATTCTCTTGCGCCGCCAGCACTCCGTCGACGAAGCCGAGCCGCGCCGCCACGGCGTCCGCGATCGTCTTATCTGCGTGGGACGCGAGAAACACTTTGCGTCCGCGCGCCTTTTCGTCGCGCATGTGCTCCAGCATGTCGGCGTCGAGCGGCAGTGAGTCCACATCCAACAAACCGCGGTCCGCGACGGCTTGGCTGAGCGGCTTCTGTCCGCTCCACCCCGATAGGGCGATCTTCGCGGCCTCGAGCGGACGCGAGCACGCCAGCCGGACGACGGCTTCGACCAGCGGATTGGCGCGGAGCAATGTCCCCTCGAGCGCAACGACGAGCGGAACGCCGGCGGCGTCGGACACGCTCGCGGCAGCCGGCGCGCGTTCGGACGTCAGTGATGTATCGATGACCGCAGCCAAGGCTGTCCTACTTCCCGATCGGGCGCAGGTGGCGGACGACTGATGATCGTCGGGGGAGATACCACCACTCCGAGCCTGCACTCGCAAGGCTGCGGATGCGGCCTTCTCTCGGCGTCATTTGCGGCATGAATGGGGAGAGACGCGAGTTCCCTTCGAACGCGCAATGCTTCAATGACGCGGCTCGATGGGCAGCGGATAGGGCTGCCGGTAGTCGGTTGCGTAATAAGTGTTGAGGGTAAGGACGGTTTCTCCGGCGCGATGAATCGCGACGTCGGCAAGCGGGTCGATCTTGCCGAAGAATTTTCCGTAATCGTCTCGAACGGCGGCGGACGACAGGTTCGGCCCGACGATCACGGCATTCCAGCCGAGGGACCGGCGGTGATCCCATCCGAACGCGATGTCGCGCGGATCATCGCAAAGGCAGGCCGTCGGCAACCACCGCCCCAGCACGACGTCGGCCTTGCCCGCGAAGTACCGATGGGTCGTGACCACGAAAAGATTCGGCTGCTCGATGAGCCCGCGCCGCTTCAACTCGTCCCGCAGCTCCGTCCAGTCGGTCATCTGGATCGTCGGATCGTGAATGGACGCCCACCGCGGCGACAGGCTCGCGGCAAAGCGCTGCATCCAGCCGGTCGCGACCTCGCTCACCAGCACGACCATCACCAGCGCCGTCGCCACGGTCGAGCCGAGCAGCCACAGCGGTGAAATCCGATTTCCGCGCAAGAGATTTTGGGCCAGCACATGCGCCGTGAGCGGAAACAACAGGAGATATCCGGGCGCTTGCCAGTGGAAGCGCGAGCCGCCGCCCGAGGTCACCAAGGCCACGAGCGTGAAAAGGACGATCGTCGGGCCGCCGGTGCAGCACAGAAACCAGGATCGGGCATCGCGCGGGCCCCTGGCGAGGGCGGCCGCGAAGATCTGGACCATCGGGATCCATATCCAGGGTCCGATGGCCAGGAACTGGCCTCCAAGGCTCTCGATCAGGCCGTGGAGGTACAAGCCATGAGACTCGGCATCCGGCTCGCCGAGGCGGCCGCCCTGAAATCCGAACGATATCCAGTGATGCTGCCAGTTCCAGACGACAACCGGACTGAACACCACGACCGCAACCGCCAGAGCCAGATACGGCCCGGGCGTGAGAAACCACCGGCGATACTCGGGCTTGCTCAGCGCAAAGAGACCGGCGCCGCCCGCGACCAGCACCGCCGAATATTTCGACAGCATCGCGAGGCCTATGCAGAAGCCTGCCGCCGCCCAGAGGAGTAGCCTGCGGTCGGCCGGTGGCCCGAATGCCAGCCGCGCAAGGCAGAGAGCGAAACCGAGCACGGCCGGCATCAGCGGACCTTCGGTGAGCAGCCACTCGCCGATGCCGAGCGTGAAGAGCGGCGAGATATTGAGGAGCAGCGCCGCGAACGCGCCCACGCGTTCATCGAAGAGCGACGCGCCCAGGCGGTAGACCAGCCAGCTCGTGAGGATGAAGAGAAGAATGAAAGCGACCCGCAACACGAACACGCTGTCCGAGCCGGTGAGCTTCATCGTCGCCCAGATGAGCCAGAGCGACAACGGCGGCTGATCGAAATAGCTCAGCGCAAAATGGCGCCCGACACTCAGGTAGTAGGCCTCGGCGTAGGTGCTGCCGGTGAGTGCGGCCGCCGCGAGACGCACGAGCGTCCCGATCAGGATCGTCCAGGCGAGAAGCCCGCGCGGGCGATCCAGCCCGAATCTCGCCAACGCACCGGCCGTGCCTGTCACAACGTCCTCGAGCAGAGCGGAACCGAGGCGGGACCCAACTGGAGCGGCGGACCGGTGTCAAGTTTGCCGGTCGCGGGAGGCTGCAAACTACGGTCAAATTTTTCTCAGCGCCTTTGGGCGAACATGCTAAAAAAGGACAAAGCAGCAGCGGGAGTGCGCACGATGAACGGTCAGGCCCAGGCCAAGACGGCAACGCTGTCCGAGCGCGCGGACGCGCTCGAAGAGCAGATGATGCATGAGCTCGAGCACATCATCACCAAGTCCGTGCTCTTCAATCTGGCCGACGGGAAGGTCGAGATGGAGAGCGGGGCCTCGCTCATGGCCAAGAACCCCGGCAAGTACATGCTGATGGGCGCCGATCCGCGCCTTCCGCAGATGCCGGAGAAGCCGACGCTGGTCGACTATTTCCGCTGCCGCTTCGCCTCCATGAACCATCTCCTGCAAAGCGCGACGCACGCGCTCAAGGGGGGCTACGACGAGAAAGTGGTTCTCGCCTGCCTGCTGCACGACATCGCGGTGGTCGGCTTCATCCGCTGCGATCACGGCTACTGGGGCGCGCAGATGATCGAGCCCTATGTGGACGAGGAAGTGAGCTGGGCGGTGCGCGCGCACCAGGCGCTGCGCTTCTTTCCCGACGAATCGGTCGGCTACAAGTATCCCGACGCCTACGTGAAGCAGTTCGGCGCCGATTACCAGCCCGAGCCCTACATCGTCGCGGAATACGAGCGCGCGCGCAAACACAAGCATTACATGACGGCGCGCCTGATCTGCGTGAACGACATCTACTCGTTCGATCCCAACGCCAAGGTGAACCTCGACGACTTCACCGATATCATCGGCCGCAATTTCAAGCAGCCGAAGGAAGGCCTCGGGCTCGACAACAGTCCCTCGGCGCACATGTGGCGCACGCTGCTCTGGCCGACGCGGTTTTTGTAGTGCTTTCTTCGTAGGTTGGGTCGAGCGGAGCGAGACCCAACACCACAAGCTCTGTGCTCGCGATGTTGGGTCTCGCAAGAGCTTGACCCAACCTACGGCCTAGATATTTCTACGGCCTAGATATTTCCGACATCCGCCGCCCCGCACCCCGTCGGCACGTGATTGGCGGTGCGCGCGTATTGCGCCGCCACCCAGGGGAATTGCTGCTCGACCAGGATGGAGATCTTCTTCAGCGGCGCCGGCAGGAACATGGTCATGCCGTAGATGCGCGTCCAGCGCTGCGTGTGCTCGGTCAGCGGCCGCTCGCGGCGCTCCCACTGGTTCAACGCGGTCTCCAGGTCCGGCGCCTCCTGCAACGCCGCCGCGAGGCCGAGCGCGTTCATCATGGCGTGGCCGGCGCCCTGGGCGAGATAGGGCGGCATCGCATGGGCCGCGTCGCCCAGGATGGCGAGCCGGCCGACCGACCAGCGCTTCAATCGGATGGTCTGGAAGCGGTCCCAGCGCGCCTGCTCCCAATCGGCGTCTCGTCGCATGCGCTCGAGCAGGTCGCGTATCCATGGAAAGGATCTTGCCCACACGGCGGGATCGATCGGCGTCGCGCGCGCGGACGCATCGCGCGCCGTGCAGGTGAGCAGCACGTACCATTCGCCCCTGGTGACGGGGCAGTAGAGCGCGCGCCGCCGGTCGGCCCAGGCCTCGACCAAGACGGTGCCGCCGCGCTCGTCCGCCGCGATCTCCGCGGGCGTGCGCGGAATCGTCACCCGCACGCCGCCGTCGCGGCCCCAGATGCGCTGCTTGATAAGACCGAGCGCGTCGCGGATCGCGGAGTTGATGCCGTCCGCCGCGACCACTAAGTGGGCGCATTGCTGCCCGTCCTGCAGCGTGATGGTGCCGTCCGGCGCGGCGGCGGTGACCTGCGAGTCGAAGCGGATGTCCGCGCCCGCCGCGCGCGCCCGCTCGGCCAAGAGCGCGATGATGTGCTGCCGGTCGATGCGGTACGGGCTCCGCTCGGTCTTGCGGCTCATCACCACGTTGCCGTGGGTGTCGACCGAATCCCGGCGGTCGATGTGCATCCCGCCCGCGAGGATGCGTTCGAGCAGCCCGAAGGAGGAAAAGATGTGCGCCATGTTGCGGTGGATGGCGATGCCGTAACCTTCGCCGCGCAGCGAGCCGCGGCGTTCGTGCACGCGCACGCTCCATCCGCGCTCCGCAAGGCCGATGGCCGCGACCAGGCCGCCGAAACCGGCGCCCACGATCTCCGCATGGCCGGGCTTCACCAGCCTCACCCCTCGCGGCGCACCGCGCTCTCGTGCCAGCTCCGCAGCATGAGGTGCGAGAGCGCGGAGAGCGCGAAGAAGATCACGATGCCGGCGATCGACAACAGGATCAGCGCCGCGAACATGCGCGGGATGTTGAGCCGGTAGCCGGATTCGGCGATCCGATAGGCGAGCCCGGAGCCGGCGCCGGCCGAGCCCGCCGCGATCTCGGCGACGACCGCGCCGATGAGCGAGAGGCCGCCGGCGATGCGGATGCCGGCGAGGATATGCGGCAGGGCGGACGGCAGCTTGAGATAAATGAGGACCTGGCTGCGCGTGGCGCCGTAGAGCCGATAGAGATCGGCGAGATTGTGGTCGACCGAATTGAGCCCGAGCGTCGTGTTGGCGAGCACGGGAAAGAACGCCACGATCCAGGCGCAGGCGAGCACCGCGGCCGGCTGCGGCAGATAGATCAGCAGCAGCGGCGCGATCGCGACGACCGGCGTCACCTGCAGGATGACGGCGTAGGGATAGAGGGAAAACTCGATCACCCGAAAGAGGTTGAACAGGACCGCGAGGCCGATCCCGCCGGCGACCGCGAGCAGCAGCGCGTGCAGCGTGGTGGCGAGCGTCACCCCGAGCGAACTCATCAGCAGGCCCCAGTCGGCGATGAGCGTGCGCGCGACGAGGCCCGGGCCCGGCAACACATAGGTCGGAATGTCGCAGAGCGTGACGACGAAATGCCAGATCGCGACGCCGAGCAGCAATGTGACGACCGGCAGCGTGAGGCGCAGCCATCGCTCGGTCGTCGGCTTGCGTTCGAGCACGCTCACAGGAGCACCGTCATCGCCTTGGTCAGCGCCTCCGACGCGAGCCGGCAGTAGCCGGCATATTCGGCCGAGGTGCGAAAACTTTCGTCGCGCGGATAGGGCGCGTCGATCATGAGCTCGGTGAACACGCGGCCCGGCCGCGGCGTCATCACCACGATGCGGCGCGACAGATAGACCGATTCGAACACCGAATGGGTGACGAACACGACGGTCTTGGCCAACGCCTGCCACAGCTCGAGCAGGTCGTTGTTGAGCTTGAAGCGGGTGATCTCGTCGAGCGCCGCGAACGGCTCGTCCATCAGCAGGAGTTTCGGATCGGTCACCAGCGCACGCGCGATCGAGACGCGCATCTTCATGCCGCCCGAAAGCTCGCGCGGATAGACGTGGCGGAAGTCGGAGAGCCCGACGCGATCGATCGCGGCGGCGATGCGTTGCGCGCCCGAAGCCGCCGCGCCGCGCAGCCGCAGCGGCAGCGCTACGTTGCGCTCGACCGTCGCCCACGGCATCAGCGTCGGCTCCTGGAAGACGAAGCCGATATCGCGCGGGCTGCGCCCCGCCGGCGGCTCGGTGCCGGTGCCCCAGGTGATCGTGCCGCGCGACGGATCGCTCAGGCCGGCGATCAGCCGCAGCGCCGTCGACTTGCCGCAGCCGGAGGGGCCGAGCACGGACAGGAACTCGCCGGAGCGCACCTCGAGATCGAGGCCGTTGAGCGCCTGGGTGCCATTCGCGAAAGTTTTTCCAACGCCGCGCAGCGCGACGATGGGCGGTTGTGTCCTGGATTGAGAGGATGACGGAGAATCCGACAGCACGAATAGGTCTTTCGAATCGCCGCACGAGGAGCGGCCGGAATATACCTGTCCTTGAGACGCTTGAAACACGAGACGACGTCGGCCCGGCAGGGCCGAGATGTGGCCGTCATCTCTGCGAGACGCCGGTCCCGTGGCATCTCTGGCACCGCACGATCTTGTCCCCTTTCTTGAGGGTGCCTTTTCCTTCGCAGTTCTTGCACTTCGGCTTCTTTTCGTTGGGGGTCTTGGGCATGGGTTCCTCTGATTGGACAATGAAAGCGTCTTCGCGCGAAGCGCGGGCAGACCATATCCGGCGTGCGGGCCCTATGGTCAATGCTCGTTGGCTTGCTGACATTCTTGACCGCGAGACGCTATTTCAGGCTTCAATGCCCGCCACCTTGCGTCTTATGGTCACTCCCATGAACGAAAACCCGCCAGACCGCCTGTCCAACGACCCGCAGAGTCCGTTCCACAACGCCGAGATGCTCGAGCGCGGCGTCGGCGTGCGCTTTAATGGCGTCGAGAAAAACAACGTGGAAGAATACTGCGTCAGCGAAGGTTGGATTCGCGTGACCGCCGGCACGGCAAAGGACCGGAAGGGCAATCCCATGACGATCAAGCTGAAGGGCGAGGTCGAGCCCTATTTTCGTCAGAGCGCGGAGCGCTAACCAGGTAACGGCGAGCTCATGCCGCGGTATTTCTTCAACACCCGCATCGGCGACGACCTGATCCCCGACCCGGAGGGTGCGGACTTGCGCGACCCCGATCATGCCTGGGAGATGGCCAGAACGATGATTCGGGAAGTCCTGCAGGACCAAGGCGAGCAGCTGAATCTGCTGACGGCGTCCTTGGAGGTGACGGACGAGCGCGGCGACATCGTCCTGGAGTTTCCCTTTTCGGAGGCGCTCGTCGTCCCGCCGGACGACCCGCCGACCACGCATTAGGC
>WNFG01010643.1_pt1 | contig 13464 bp, 10 predicted proteins | sample 5400431 | NCBI WGS metagenome assembly WNFG01 (sample SAMN13153346, study PRJNA577476) | soil metagenome | isolation source: 120 cm saprolite under Douglas fir tree site 2 hole 3 replicate 2 | place: USA:California | collected 2015-04-18
AATTCGTCCGGACGACCCTGCCGAAGATCGGCCAGGTGTGTGAACTGATCGAACGGCTCAAGCCGGGATGCGCGGTGGAAGTGGATGGAGGCATCGATGTGACGACCGCGCCGCTGGTCGTTCGAGCCGGCGCCACCGTGCTGGTGGCCGGCTCGGCAATCTTCGGCGACCGCGATGGGGTGGCCACCGCGATGAAGCGATTGCGGATGGCCGTGAACCACATAGAGGACGAAACCGAACCGGCCGAGCAATCGGCTCTTCAAAGGAGTCAGCGATGCAGCTCGGAATGATCGGACTTGGCCGCATGGGCGCCAACATGGTGCGGCGGCTTCTCCAGGGTGGCCATCAGTGCGTGGTCTTCGACATGTCGGCGAAGGCGGTGCAGGAGCTGACCCAGGAGAAGGCGGTGGGCGCCTCCTCGCTCGCGGACTTCGTGAAGAAGGTGGAGAAGCCGAGGGCAGTGTGGCTGATGGTGCCGGCGGCGGTGGTCGACAAGTCCATCGCCGACCTCCTTCCGCTGCTCGAGAAGGGCGACATCGTCATCGACGGTGGCAACTCCTACTACATCGATGACATCCGGCGCGCGAAAGAGCTGGCCCCGAAGGGGATCCACTACGTCGACGTGGGGACCAGCGGCGGCGTCTGGGGGCTGGAGCGCGGGTACTGCATGATGATCGGAGGCGAGCCGGAGGTGGTCAAGCGCCTCGATCCGATCTTCGCGAGGCTGGCGCCCGGCGCCGGCGACATCGCCCGAACGCCGGGACGCGAGAAGGTCGACGGCACGTCCGAGCAGGGGTATCTCCACTGCGGGCCGAACGGCGCGGGCCACTTCGTCAAGATGGTCCACAACGGGATCGAGTACGGGATCATGGCCGCCTACGCCGAGGGGCTGGGCATCCTGCGTTCCGCCAATGTCGGCAAGCGGGAGCATGCGCTCGACGCCGAGACGACGCCGCTGCGCGATCCCGAGCACTACCAGTACGACCTCGACCTGCCCGACATCGCCGAGGTGTGGCGGCGGGGCAGCGTCATTGCCTCCTGGCTGCTCGACCTGTCGGCCTCCGCGCTCATCCAGGACCCGAAGCTCAAGGGCTTCGAGGGTCGCGTGTCCGACTCCGGCGAGGGGCGGTGGACGATCAAGGCGGCCATCGATGAAGGCGTGCCGGCCCACGTCCTCTCGTCGGCGCTGTACGAGCGCTTCAGCTCGCGCGGCGAAGCGGACTTCGCCGACAAGCTGCTCTCGGCCATGCGCTACGAGTTCGGCGGTCACCTCGAGAAGCCGGCCGGCCGATGAGCGCCGCGCATACCGACGCCCTGGTGTTTTTTGGCGCCACCGGCGACCTGGCCCACAAGAAGATCTTCCCGTCGCTGCAGGCGATGCTGAAGCGCGGCCATCTGACCGTACCGGTGATCGGCGTGGCCAAGGCCGGCTGGAACCTCGACCAGCTCAGGGCCCGGGCCAAGGACGGCCTGGAGAAGCACGGGGGGCTCGATCCCGCGGCGTTCGAGAAGCTGTGCGGCCTGCTGCGCTACGTGGATGGCGACTACAAGGACCCGGCGACCTTCCAGGCGATCCGCAAGGAGCTTGGCTCCGCCCAGCGGCCGGCGCACTACCTGGCCATCCCGCCGGTGCTGTTCGAATTGGTCGTGGAGCAGCTCGGCAAGGCGGGCTGCACCAACGGCGCCCGCGTCATCGTCGAGAAACCCTTCGGCCGCGACCTCTCCTCGGCGCAGGAGCTGAACCGGATCCTGCTCGGAGCCTTCGACGAGACGTCGATCTTCCGGATCGACCATTACCTCGGAAAGCGGCCCGTGCACCACATGCTCTTCTTCCGCTTCGCGAACGCGTTTCTCGAGCCGTTCTGGAACCGCAACCACGTCGAGAGCGTGCAGATTACCATGGCGGAAGACTTCGGGGTCCAGGGCCGCGGTGCCTTCTACGACGAGACCGGCACCATCCGCGACGTGGTCCAGAATCACCTGTTCCAGGTCTTGACGAACCTGGCGATGGAGCCGCCGGTCAGAACCGACAGCGAATCCATCCGGGACGAGAAGGTGAAGGTCCTCAAGGCGATCCCGCCGCTCGCCGCGAGGAACCTCGTCCGCGGGCAGTTGCGCGGCTACCGGAAGGAAGCCGGGGTGGCGCCGGACTCCACGGTGGAGACCTTTGCTGCCTTGCGACTCGAGATCGATTCCTGGCGCTGGCAGGGCGTACCCTTCTACATCCGAGCCGGAAAGGGCCTGCCGGTGACGTGCGCGGAGGTCGTCGTCCGACTCCGCCGGCCGCCCACGATGTTTCAAGGCTTCGACCTCGAGCCGAATTACTGCCGGCTGCGGATCAGTCCCGACGTCACGATCGCGATCGGCGCGAATGTCATCGCGCCGGGACAGGAGACGCGCAGCCAGACCGCGGAGATGCTGGGGACCCGCCTCCCCCGCGCGGAGGAGATGGATGCGTATGAGCGAGTACTGGGAGACGCCATGCAGGGAGACGCCACCCTGTTCGCCCGGGAGGACTACGTCGAAGAGGCGTGGCGAATCGTCGATCCCGTGCTGAAGGGCGGCACGCCGGTCTACGAGTATGAGCCGGGTACCTGGGGACCAAAAGAGGTCGACTCGAGCGTTGCGCCCCCCGGCGGCTGGCAGAACCCGACGGTGAAGTCGCCATGAGGATCGAAGCTGGCCGACCACGAGGTGGCGGCAGCGTCGGGACCTGAGCCACTGCGCTGAGCCCACACCACGGAGAAATCAGCATGCGCGTGGGAATCGCCACCGATCACGGGGGGTTTGGGTTGAAAGAGGATCTGGTCGCGCGGCTCCGCGCGGCCGGACACGACGTCGTCGATTTCGGGGCGGACGAGCTGAGCCCGGATGACGACTTTCCGGACTTCGTCATCCCGCTCGCCCGGGCCGTGGCGGCGGGGACGGTCGAGCGCGGGGTGGCCGTCTGCGGCAGCGGCGTGGGCGCCTCGATCTGCGCCAACAAGGTGCCGGGTATTCGTGCCGCATTGATCCATGACCACTTTTCCGCCGGGCAGGGCGTCGAGGACGATCACATGAACATCATCTGCATCGGCGGCCGCACGGTGGGACCAGGCGTGGCCTGGGATCTCGTGCAGACGTTCCTGGCCGCCGAGTTCAGTCACGCCCCGCGACATCTCCGCCGTCTGAGCAAGGTGGCCTGCCTGGAGCTCCAACCGACGAGGACGCAGCGATGACAGACGCAAAGCTCGACCAGTTGTCGGTCGACACCATCCGCACTCTCTCGATCGACGCGGTCCAGCAAGCCAAGTCGGGGCATCCCGGCACCCCGATGGCGCTCGCGCCGCTCGTCTACACGATCTGGAACCGCGTGATGCGCTTCGATCCGGTGGACCCCATCTGGCCCAATCGTGATCGGTTCGTGCTCTCCAACGGTCACGCCTCCATGCTGCTCTGGTCCGTGTTGCATCTCACGGGGACACGGGCGGTGAATGCCGACTACGAGCGGTTGGGGCAGCCCTCGGTATCCCTGGAGGACATCCGCCGCTTTCGCCAGCTCGGGAGCAAGGCCCCCGGGCACCCCGAATATCACTGGGTGTCGGGTGTCGAGACCACCACGGGCCCGCTCGGGCAGGGGGTCGCCACCAGCGTGGGGATGGCCATCGCTCAGAAGTGGCTCGCCGACCGTTACAACCGACCGAGCTTCCCGATCTTCGACTACGACGTCTACGTCGTGTGCGGAGACGGCTGCCTGATGGAGGGTGTCGCGTCGGAAGCCGCTTCCCTGGCCGGTCACCTGGGTCTGGACAACCTCTGCTGGGTCTATGACAACAACCACATCACGATCGAAGGGCAGACGAGCCTCGCCTTCACGGAGGACGTCGCCGCCCGGTTCCTGGCCTACGGGTGGAACGTCCTGCGCGTGGGTGACGCCAACGACCTCGATCGCATCGAGCACGCGCTCTCGGTCTTCCGCACCACGAAGGGCCGCCCCACGTTCATCATCCTGGACAGCCACATCGGTTATGGCTCTCCGCACAAGCAGGACACCGCCGCGGCCCACGGCGAGCCGCTCGGTGACGAGGAGGTCCGCCTCACCAAGCGCAGCTACGGCTGGCCGGAGGGCGCACAGTTCCTGGTCCCCGACGGAGTCCGCGAGCACTTCGCCGCCGGGGTCGGTGCGCGCGGCGCGGCCGCTCGCAGCAGGTGGACGGAGCTCTTCGCGTCGTACCGGGCCGCGTATCCCGAGCTTGCGAGCGAGATCGACCAGATGCAGCGGCGAGACTTGCCGGCCGGGTGGGATCGCAATCTCCCGGTCTTCCCGGCCGATGCCAAGGGCATCGCCGGCCGAGACGCCTCAGGCAAAGTGCTCAACGTGCTCGCTCAGAGTATCCCGTGGTTCCTCGGGGGCTCCGCGGATCTCGGGCCGTCGAACAAGACCACCCTGACGTACGAGGGCGCGGGAAGCTTCCAGGCCGGGAACCCCGGCGGCAAGAACCTGCATTTCGGCATCCGCGAGCACGCGATGGCGGCCATCGTCAACGGCCTCTCGCTGTCGAAGGTGCGGGCTTTCGGCGCCACGTTCTTCATCTTCAGCGACTACGCGCGGCCGGCCATCCGGCTCTCGGCACTGATGGAGCTTCCGACCATCGTCGTGTTCACGCACGACGCCATGGGCGATGGCGAGGACGGCCCGACCCACCAGCCGGTGGAGCACCTGGCGTCGCTGCGCGCCATCCCCGGGCTCGTCACGCTGCGGCCCGGGGACGCCAACGAGGTCGTGGAGGCGTACCGCTACGTGATGCAGCTACGCCACCGGCCGGCCGTGCTCGTGCTGTCACGGCAGCCGTTGCCGACCCTGGATCGACTTTCGTACGCCCCCGCCACGGGGGTTGCGCGTGGCGCCTACGTACTCGCGGACTCCCCGGACGGGAATCCCGAGGTGATACTCATCGCCTCGGGCAGCGAGCTGAGTCTTGCCGTCCTGGCCCACGACAAGCTGATTGCCCAGGGCGTCCGCTCCCGCGTGGTCTCGATGCCGTCGTGGGAGATCTTCGACGACCAGACGCAGGAATACCGCGACCGCGTCCTGCCGCCCAGCGTGAAGGCGCGGGTGGCGGTGGAGCAGGCCTCGACCTTCGGATGGGAGCGGTACATCGGCGCGTCGGGCGTCGTCATCGGCATGAGGACGTTCGGCGCCTCCGCGCCGCTGAAGGAGCTTCAGAAGCGGTTCGGGTTCGAGCCCGATCGGGTAGAGGCGGCCGCCAAGGAAACGCTGAGCACGTGTCGGCGCGATCGGGCGGGAAAGGACGGACCCGGCGGGATGGCGTGATGGCCGAGCTGCCGGAGGGAAGAAGCTCCCCGCTAGGAGCGACGCCCTCACCTGAAGGGGTGAACTTCAGCCTGTTCTCGAGACACGCGGCGGCGGTCGAACTCCTTCTGTTCGACCACGTTGACGACGATCGGCCCGCGCGCGTAGTCCGAATCGACCCGACCACTCACCGCACCTACCACTACTGGCACGTGCTCGTCCCCGGATTGAACGCGGGACAGATCTACGGGTACCGCGTCGAGGGACCGTCGGAGCCCGCGAAGGGCCTTCGGTTCGACGGCGGCAAGGTCCTTCTGGACCCTTATGGCCGTAGTGTGGTGGTGCCGAGGAGCTACAGCCGCGCCGCGGCCGGGCGGCCGGGCGACAACTGCGGGACCGCGATGAAGAGCGTTGTGGTGGATCCGTCCCGGTACGACTGGGAAGGCGACACCCCCCTGCGACGGCCGTCCTCCCGCACCATCGTGTACGAGATGCACGTCCGCGGCTTCACACGGCACCCGAGCTCGGGCGTCGCGGAGAGCAGGCGCGGCACGTTCGCCGGGCTGATCGAGAAGATCCCCTACCTCCAGGATCTCGGCATCACCGCCGTCGAGCTGATGCCGGTCTTCCAGTTCGACGCGCAGGACAGCCCGCCCGGCAAGGTGAACTACTGGGGCTACGCGCCGGTCTCGTTCTTCACGCCCCACCGAGCGTACAGCTTCCGCCAGGACCAACTCGGTCCGGTGGACGAGTTTCGCGACATGGTCAAGGCGCTGCACCGAGCGGGGCTCGAGGTCATTCTCGACGTCGTGTTCAACCACACCGCGGAGGGCGACGACCACGGACCCACGCTGAGCTTTCGCGGACTGGACAACACCACCTACTACATGCTGGCAGAGGATCGCTCGCGTTACGCCGACTACAGCGGCACCGGCAACACGATCAACGCCAATCATCCGATCGTTCGTCGCCTGATCGTGGACAGCCTCCGATACTGGGTGGAGACCATGCACGTCGACGGGTTCCGGTTCGACCTCGCGTCGATCCTGGCGCGCGACCCGTCGGGCCAGGTGATGCCGAACCCACCGGTGCTGTGGGACATCGAGTCGGACCCCACGCTGGCAGGGACGAAACTCATCGCGGAGGCCTGGGACGCAGCCGGCTTGTACCAGGTAGGCTCCTTCATCGGGGATACCTGGCAGGAGTGGAACGGACGGTTCCGCGACGATGTCCGCAGCTTCTTCCGCGGCGAGGAAGGCTCGATCGAGCGCTTTGCCGACCGCCTGATCGGCAGCCCGTCGCTCTATGGCGACAAGCAGCGCGAGCCCGAGGAAAGCGTGAACTTCGTGACGTGCCATGACGGCTTCACCCTCAACGACCTCGTGTCCTACGACGGCAAACACAACGAGGCGAACGGCGAGGGCAACCGCGACGGTACGGACGACAATCGAAGCTGGAACTGCGGAGTGGAAGGCCCGACGGAGGACCCCGCGATCGAGAAGCTGCGAACGCGCCAGGTGAAGAACTTCTTCACCGTGACGATGTTGTCGGCCGGGATGCCCATGATGCTCATGGGCGACGAGGTGCGACGCACCCAGGGCGGCAACAACAACGCCTATTGTCAGGACAACGAGACCAGCTGGTTGGACTGGACGCTGCGGGCGAAGTGGGCCGACGTGCACCGGTTCGTGACCTTGCTCAATGCTCGCCGGGTGTTGCGAGATGTGGAACCCGGATCGCCGCGGGTGGCATTGAGCCAGTTGATCCGCCAGGCCGACATCGCCTGGCACGGCGTGAGACTCCACGAACCCGACTGGCGCCCGAGTTCGCATAGCGTCGCGCTGACGGCGAGACTCACGACGGAACGACTCTTCGTCCACGTGATCCTCAACGCGTATTGGGAACCGCTCGAGTTCGAGCTCCCGTCGGTCTCCAATGGCGGTCGACATCCATGGCGCCGATGGATCGACACCTTCCTCGAATCTCCGAACGATATCGTCGAGTGGGAGCGGGCTCCGTCGGTTCCCGGCCGGACCTATAGGACGGAGCCGCGCTCCGTGGTCGTGCTGTTCGCAGGCTTCGAGCAAGACAAGCCATGAGCCTCTATTCGATATGAGCAATGCGGCTGCGACAGCGGGGGTACGGCGCTCGAAGGCTTCGGGGGGCGAGTGCGGGAGGCGATCTGCTTCCGCCCGGCGCAGGATGTCTTGCACATTCTTGCGGAGAACTTCAGCGACGCCGCGCGGCGCGGGGACGATCGCATCGGAAGACGGGGGGACACGCGAGCGGGTGTGGAGAAGACCCCCGGTGAGGAGGATCGTCATGCGCGGCTTGGTGATCGGTGACACGGTAAGTACGTCGCGATGCTGCTCGATCTGACTGGAGCTGAAGATGTCGACCTACCGTGAAGCGCCAGGAGGATCCGAGCGGCCGCGCCTCGGCATCGCCAGCACGCTGGCACGATTCGCACTGATCGGCGTCGCCCTTGCGGCGGTCGCCGGAGCGTTCGCCTATGTCGGCGGGTGGCGCCGGCTTCCGCCGCAATCATGCCAAAGGCGTGGGCGTGTCCGGGGTCTTCGAAAGCAACGGGAATGGCGTGCGTTTCTCGGAGGCGGTGGTCTTTCGACCCGGGCGCGTGCCCGTGATCGGTCGCTTCTCCTTGTCGGGCGGCCAGCCCTACGTGGCGGATGCTCCCGATGAGGTGCGCGGCCTGGGGCTTCAGTTCAGTCTGCCGGATGGCGAAGTGTGGCGGACCGCGATGATCAACCTGCCGGTGTTTCCGTTCAGGACCCCCGCGGCGTTCTACGAGCAGCTCGTCGCGTCCAAGCCCGACCCCAGGACGGGCAAGCCTGACCCCGCCGGCATGAAGGCCTTTCTCGAACGCCACCCCGAAACGGGGCGGGCGATGACCGTCATCAAGGGCCAGCCGGTCTCGTCGGGGTTCGACAACACCACGTTCCATGCGCTGAATGCGTTTCGCTTCATCAACTCGGCGGGCGATTCCATCCCGGTCCGCTGGGTCATGACGCCGATGCAACCGTTCGAGGCGGTAAGCGCCGGTTCGGGACCCCGGGACAAGAACTATCTGTTCGATGCCCTGATCGCACAGATCCAGCGCCAGCCGTTGCGATGGCACCTCATCCTCATCATCGGGCAACCGAGCGATCCCACTCACGACTCCACCATCGCCTGGCCAGCGGGACGGGAACGGGTGGATGTGGGAACCCTGACGCTCGATCGAGTGGAGAGTGAGGAAACCAGTGCCGCGACGGACATCAACTTCGACCCCCTGGTGCTGCCCGCGGGCATCGCGCCGTCGGATGATCCCTTGCTGAATGCTCGTTCGGCGGTGTACTCGCAGTCGTTTACCCGGCGTGAAGGCCAGGCCAAGCAGCCGAGCGCGATCACGCCGGCCGACGTCCGTCGAGGGAACTGACATGTCAACCCCCCCGCGCCAATTCGTCGCCTTCTCGCGGGTGCTGCACTGGACGATGGCGGTGATGGTCCTGACCATGCTTTGCATCGGCGTGGCCATGGTCGTCTCGCTGGGCAACTACCACGTGCTCGTGTCGATTCATCGTCCGCTGGGTATCGCGATCCTGATCCTGGTCGTCGTTCGCTTCGTGAACCGGCTTCTGAATCCGCCGCCGCCGTTTCCGGCTTCGATGTCGCGCGCGGAGCGTCGGGCGGCAACCGCGTCGGAGCTCGCGATGTACGGCTTGATGCTCGTTCTCCCGCTGGTCGGCTGGGGCATGCTATCGGCCGAGCGCTATCCGATCGTCCTTCACGGCTCCCTGCACCTGCCCTTTATTCTTCCGCACAGTGCCACGCTGTATGCGGTGCTGCGGAAGGCGCACACCATCCTCGCATACCTCTTTTTCCTGACCTTCATGGGTCACTTTGGGGCCGTGTTGTTTCACACGCTGATCGTGAGGGACGGACTCCTGAGGCGAATGGCGCCCTGGAACATCGGCCACTAGCATGTCAGATCGTCGGGATGGTGCCCCCGTCGATCACATACTCGCTGCCGGTAATCGATGCGGCGCGATCCGAGGCGAGGAAGGCGACCAACTCGGCCACCTCCGCGGGCCGGCCCGGGCGGCCAAGCGGGATCCCTCCAAGTGACTTCATCAATTGTTCCCGCGCCGCATTCGCGTCGGTGCCTGAGCTTGCCGCGAGCCGGTCGATCAGTGCAGTTGCCGCAGTGGTTTGTATGAAGCCCGGCGCAACGCTGACGACTCGGATGCCCTTTGGTCCGACCTCGTTCGACAGGCCCTTGCTGTAGTTGCTGAGCGCCGCCTTGGCGGCGGCATAGGCGAGAGTTGCCTCAAACAGCGGGAGGCGCCGTTGGATTGATGAGATGTGGATGATGACGCCAGATCCTTGCTTCAACATCGATGGAAGCAGCCCACGATCGAGACGAACGGCAGCAAACAGGTTTTGGTTCAACGCGGCTTGCCAATCCTCGTCGGTGAGTGCGGCGAAGCCGCCGCCCGGGGCCGAGGACCCTCCGACATTGTTGATCAGAATGTCGACGCCGCCCAGGCGATCCAGAACGTAGCTGATGACCTTCTCCGTGCCTTCGGCCGTACTGATGTCGGCTCCCACGAACAGGTCCGGCCGAGGAAGGTCAGGGGGGGCGGACCGAGCCGTGGTCACTACCGATGCTCCCGAACTTCTGAGGCGTTGGACGATGGCTTCGCCCATGCCTTTGGTTCCGCCGGTTACGAGCGCACGCTTGCCACTGAATTCGGTCTCGGAGGAGCCGCTCATCCCTGTACCTCCGAGTACGTTCGGGCGCCAGCCGACAGGTGGCAGCTTGCCGGATTCGTCTCCACTTGGCGCAGATGGGCTACCTGACTCTGGAGATAGCGAATCCGCTCGAGGCTCGCGTCGAGGTCTGCTTCGGTCATGCCACGGGTTCGCCTTCAATCGGCAGCGTGAACTGAAAGACAGCACCGTGCGGCACATTCGCCGTTGCCCAGAGCCGCCCCCCGTGGGCCTCGACAATCGAGCGGCTTATCGCCAGCCCCATGCCCATACCTTGAGGCTTGGTTGTATAGAAGGCGTGGAAGAGGCGGTCGAGACTACCCGGATTTAGCCCAGGGCCAGAATCTCGCACTGCGACCAGCACGCGCGGCGAAGCATCTTTGGCGGATCCGACTAGCAACTCTCGCGGAGCATCGCTGATTCCAGTCATCGCTTCGATGGCGTTGATAATCAGATTGAGAATCACTTGCTGTAGTTGAATTCGATCGCCCAGAATGAGGGGCACGTCATCTCCGAGCCGCGTCTGTAGTGACACGCCGTGGCTGGTCACTTCGCTGCGCGCCAGGGCTATGACTTCAAGGATGGTTGCGTTGACGTCGACCCAGTCTTTCCGCGATGGAGCTTTCTTTACGAGGGCGCGAATCCGGCTGATGATGTCGCCGGCCCGATGGCCGTCTGCGATGACGAACTCGGCGCACTGCCGCGCTTCCTCCAGGTTCTGAGCCGCGAGCCAGTGCAAGCAAGCATTGGCGTCGCTGACCACCGCGGCGAGCGGCTGGCTGATTTCATGGGCAATCGACGCGGTGAGCTCTCCCAGCGTTGCCACTCGCGTCACATGGGCCAACTCAGCCTGTGCATGGTGCAACGCATCCTCCGCCCGCTTGCGCTCGATGAACTGGCCTATCTGGCTGCCGATGGTGGCCATCATGTCGAGCAGGTCACGGTCGGGCTGCCGTATCTCGTGGCTGAAGAACTCCATGACCCCCAACACTTCGCCGCCGAGCAGGATGGGAACGCCAAACGCGGCGTGCAACATTTCGCGCGCGGCGATTGGCGCGCGCGGGAAATTGGCATCGTGGACGACATCGGCAATGAATGCGGGCTCACGGCTGGACCAGACTCGGCCCGGCAGGCCGATCCCGGGCCTGAACGTGCTTTCGCGGATGGCCGCCTCGAATTCCGGGACCTCGACGGATTCCGTGTGCCACACCTCCACGCAGCGCAGCACCCCCTCCTCCCGGTCGGTGCGCCACAGGGCGCCCAGGTCCCATACCAGGGATTCACACACGGCCCGAAGTATGTTCGCAGTTGCTTCTTCGAGCGTCGCAGCCTCCGCGAGGATCTGGGTGACCGTGTGTTGCGCCATGCGGCGATGCTCGCCCCGCTTGCGCTCGGTGATGTCTTGCATGGTGCCGAACACGCGAAGGAGCCGGCCCGCCTCGTCCCTGACGACATCGCCCTCACTCCGCACGAAGCGCACGTCGCCGTCGGGCCGGACGACGCGATATTCCACGTCGTACCGCCGGCCACCCCGAAGCGCCTCCGCCACGGCTGCCGCCCGCATCTCACGGTCTCCGGGGTGGAGCAACTCCTGGACGTCGTCAAAGGTCAGGATGCGTTCCTGAGGCCGCAGCCCAAAGATCCGGTAGGCTTCGTCCGACCAGGTGTAGCGGTTGGTAGCGAGATCGCGCTCCCAGTAGCCGACGTGCGAGATGCGCTGGGCCTCTTCCAGTCTGCGCTCGCTTTCGCCCAGGTTGCGAAACATCAATAAGGTGGTCAGAGCGTCCTCCAGCCGTCGGCCGATCTCCTGGAAGAGCCGCTCTTCCTGCGGTGTCCAGGCTCGCGCGTACGAGCACTGGCTGAGACCGAACATGTACGGTTGAGCGCCCTTCGGGTAGAGGGCCATGACGATCCTGGACTGGATGCCCAGTTTCTTCGCCATCTTGGCCGGCAGGGGATACTGCGATCTCGGCCCGAGTACCACGGGGCCGCTCGACGCCCTCACGGTTCGGAGCAGGTCGGCGGTCTCCGCGTCCACCGGCACGTCGGCGCCGACGGCGAAGAGGCCGGGAAATTCCGGGCGAGTACGCTGCATCCTCACCCCGTTCGAGACGGCCTCCGGATCGCAGGGATAGGTCAGCCACGATCGATCGCACTCGAAGACCGACAGCACGGCGTCGAGCACATCGCTCATCATCTGCTCGAGGTCGTTCGTTCCCTGGATGGCGCGGTTCACCCGATCCATGCTCTCAAGGAACCAGAGATGGGCCTGGTGCTCCTCCTCTGCCCGCTTGCGCTCGATCGCGATGCTCGCAAGATCGGTGATCTGTTCGATGATACTTTGCTGCGGTGGCGTAGGACTGCTCGGTTCGCGGGAGTATATCGCGAAGGTTCCCAGTACCCGGCCATCCGAGGCGAGTACCGGCGTCGACCAACACGCTCGGAGCCCGTGTGGTAAGGCCAGATCTCGATAGTCGGCCCACAGGGGATCCTGGGCGATATCGGAGACAATGACCCGTTCTTTGCGAAAAGCGGCCGTTCCGCACGATCCCGCGGCGGGACCGATAGCGCTACCGTCGATCGCGTCGATATAGCTCTTGGGAAGGCTCGGCGCTGCGCCGTGCCAAAGGCGAGTGCCATCCGGATCCAACAACAGAATCGAGGACAGAGAACCCTTGGACAGCTCTTCGACAAGTCGGCACAAGGCGTCGAGGATCATCGAGAGGGGATTGCCTTTGGCGATCATCTCGAGGAGCCGTTTCTCTCCTGCCAGCAACGCCTCGGCTCGCCTGCGCTCGTCTCTCTCCCTCGCTTCACGCAGTGCTCGGTGCACCGACGGCCCAATGCTCGAGAGGCGCTCTTTCAAGAGATAATCCGTTGCCCCGATCTTGAGCGCTTCAATCGCCACTTCCTCACCCAGCGTTCCTGACACAAAGATGAACGGTACGTCCGGACATTTTTCCATGGCGATGCTCAATGCTGAAAGACCATCGAAGGAGGGAAGAGTGTAATCTGCAAGGATGATGTCAAAGCCGCCCTGCTCGAGTGAGGCGAGGAAATCGGCCCGAGTTTCAACACGTACTACATGAGAAACAATCCCTTCGCTCTGAAGGGCTGCCTGAATGAGTTCTGCGTCGTTTGGGTTATCCTCCAGATGAAGGACACGCAACGGAGATTTCATCGCTGCCTCCATCTCGGTTCTTGACCGATTCTAATTAGTTGAGATGCTTCTTTTTTACGCTTCCGGGTGGCGGCTCATTGATGACAGCCCAGAAAATCCCCAGTTCCTTGATGGCATTGACAAACTCGTGGAAATCAACTGGCTTTACCACATAGGCGTTCACGCCTAGTCGGTAGCTCGCGACCATGTCTCTCTCCTCATGGGAAGAGGTGAGCACCAC
>WNFG01010385.1_pt1 | contig 13462 bp, 18 predicted proteins | sample 5400431 | NCBI WGS metagenome assembly WNFG01 (sample SAMN13153346, study PRJNA577476) | soil metagenome | isolation source: 120 cm saprolite under Douglas fir tree site 2 hole 3 replicate 2 | place: USA:California | collected 2015-04-18
GCTACATGGTGCGTATTGCGATGATCCGGCCGCCTGCACCCGAATCCAGCACGATGGCCGGCGCCTGTCCGGAATGGGAACTCGTTCTCCACGCTTTTTTCGACGGAGAATTGGACGCGGCAGATTCGTTAACCTGCGAACTACATCTTGGGCGATGCCAACGCTGCTCCGGGGAAATGAAAAATTTGAAATTCATGAGGCGGAAATTCATGCGTTCCGCCATCGGGTGGGCTGCTCCTCGCACGTTGCGAGATCGAATTGGCTAATCGCGCCTTTCGAAGCGGCGTTCGCTGCAGGTTTTGGCGGGGAAAGCGCGCGAGCATCGGACTCCCTCTAAGAGGACGTCGTGAGCGGCCTGGCAACCGAGGGAGGGGGATCGACTGTCACCTTCGCGAACCGAGCAGAAAACGCGGCTTCTTTGGTCAGGGGCCGTCATCGAAATCAGCAATTTGAGCGGGGAAATCCACGGATCCAGAAACTGTATATCTTTGGGAATAAAGCCCGAGGCAGTCGAGTCTCCTATTTAGCGGCGCAATTCGGCGCCGTTTCCAGCCGGGTTGGCTCCGCAGGGAAGATTTGAGATGGCCAAAAAAGGCTTTGAGGATCGTGGACAGGGATTAGGCCGTCGAGCGGCGGCCCGATTTGCTATCAGCCGTGCCGTCATCGTTGCAATGCTTATCGGCCCAATCATTGGAGCGATGTTAGCAGCCGCTTCGGTAGCGGCCCAGGATACCACGAACGTGATCACGATCCATAATTTCACCTTCACGCCCCCGGATTTGACGGTTGCCGTGGGAACGACGGTGAAGTGGGTCAATCACGACGACATTCCGCACACGGTGGTCAATAAGGACAAGGTATTCCGGTCGAAGGCGCTCGACACTGACGACTCGTATTCCTCTACGTTCGCCAGCGCCGGCACCTTCGACTATTTCTGTGGTCTGCATCCGCATATGGTCGGAAAAGTCATCGTCAAATGACCGCAAACCTTTGAGCCCTAGTGTGCCAAACATGACGACACCCTTATCGGTACATCGGTCGAATTCCCGGCGTAGCGAGCTTAACGAAGTCGTGTTAAAAGAACGGTCGGAAGACCCCGATCGTTTGTCTGGCCAGTAGCAAACGTCGGTTCCAACTGTGCAGAACAAGGATAATCGCGCAGCGTTCGATGAAGTCTTTCTGCCGCACATGGCCGAAGCCTATCGTCTCGCGCAATGGCTCACCGGCAATGCATACGACGCCGAAGACGTTGTGCAGGATGCCGCGTTGCGCGCGTTTCGCGGCATCAAGAGTTTCGGTGCCGTCAATGCTCGAGCGTGGTCTCTGACCATCGTGCGCAACACGGCCTATAGCTGGCTGCGGAAGAACAAATCGAAGGCTGTCGTCTTTACCGACGATCTGAGTCCTGCGGAGCAACAGGAACTTGAGCATGAAGGCCTGCACGGAACGAGAGTCGAGACTCCCGAGGAGATCGCTCTTTTCAAGGCGGATGCCGAAGAGGTTCAGCGCGCCCTGGCACAATTGCCGGCGCAGTTTCGCGAAGTCATTGTCTTGCGGGAAATGAAAGGCAACTTCTGATCACTCTTCTCGGAGACCGAAAGTAAATTATGATTGCATCGATGAAAGATAACGACGAACTACAGATGAATGCCTATTGCGACGGCGAACTCGATCCGGTTTCCGCGATCGAGTTCGAGCGGCGGTTGGCTCGCGATGAGACCTTAAAGGCCCAGTATAACCGGTTGCTGTCGTTGCGCCGCACGCTTCGTTCGCTTCCGCAATATGACGTACCTGTAGGTCTGCAGGCCCGCATCCAGTCTGCGTTGGATGCCGATCGGCCGGCCCAGGCGGATCGGCCGGGCCAGGTTAGTCGTCCGGTCCAGGCGGGACGTCGGCGTCAGCGAAGCTGGTCGTTTCAGGCGTTGGCTGCGGCGGCGGTGTTTGGCGCAGTGATCTCGAGTTCTGTCATGCTGACGATAGAGCGCTACGATCTACGCGAGGATGTTGGTCGCCAGGTGGTTGCAGGCCATATCCGGGGTCTATTGGCTCCTCAACCTTTCGACGTTGCGTCTTCCGACCGCCATACGGTCAAGCCGTGGTTCACATCGCGCCTGCCGGAATCGCCGCTGGTGCCTGATCTCGCGGCCCAGGGCTTCGCGCTCGTGGGAGGCCGCGTGGATGTCGTTGGCCACGATCCGGTTGCAACGATCGTCTACAAGCGCGCCAAGCATACGGTCAGCCTGACGACCTTGCCGGCCGGTCAATCCGTCTCTGACCAGGCGATTGCAGGATACAACGTCCGCAGCTGGAGTGATGCCGAGTTCACCTACATCGCAGTTTCGGACATTCCCCCTGAAGATCTTGCCACGTTCGAGCGCGCATTTTCCGAGGGATCGCCGGCGCCGGAAATCAAATAGAGGAGCGACATCGTCTAGCGCTCGGCTGGGACGTCGCGATCCGTAAGCCCAGATGGACGGCTGACAGGCGCATCGTTTATGCTGATCAAGAATCTTGAAAAGCAGCGTAAGAGGACTCTGCGCGAACGGATCTATGAAGAGGTCGTGCACCTGATCTTATCCGGCGAATTGCCGAGTGGCGGATGGGTGGACGAGAAGCAGGTGATCGACAGGCTGCGGGTGAGTCGCACCCCGTTCCGCGAGGCGATCGGCATCCTCGCAAAAGGAGGGTTGATCGAGATCAAGCCCTATCGCGGCTTCTATGTGCGCAGCTTTTCTCGCGACGAGACTGCGGACCTCTTCGAACTATACAAGCGGCTTGAATGTTTTGCGGTCGAGCTTGCCGTACCGCAAATGAGCGACTGCGACATCCGACGGTTCGAAAATATACTTCTTGAAGCAATGGTCGCCTTGCAGCGTGGAGACATGAAGACATACGCCTTGCGCGAACGAGAATTTTACGAAACTATCGCCGAGCAATCCGGAAATTCGGCGCTCATCGAGGCGCTGAGGCAGTTTGGGTTGCAAATCCAGCTCTGTGGCACAATCTCAGGCGTGAATGGGGAGTTTGCCGAGCGCGCTGCAAACGGATACGTCGACATCATACAAGCGTTCAAGGCGCGGGACACTCCAGGCGCTGCTTTTCTCGTGCGCGCCCACATCAGCTACGCGCAGGAAGTGATTCTTGCGCGCGTCCCTAATGAAATAGCGCTTCGTTGACGGTACGGTTCTTGCCATCGCAGTCTGCGCAAGCAACTGCGGCGGATTTCCACTGCAAGCTTGCCCCGATCCAGACAGTTGTGCGGCGGTGCGACGCTCTCGTGCCAGCCTCGGTCGTCTGCGCACAATGTTCGTGCAAGACGCATGTCACGAAGGGCCCCGTGTCCGGTGGGCGCGGGGTTCAAGTCACATCTAATTCATCCGGCTCAACGGGTCTTTGGACCGGCTCGTAGCCCTCGCATTGGAATCGCGCGGCTTATTCGGGAAAAGTAAACGCGGATTCAGGGCGCAGCCGCCGATGCCCGATGCCGTCCACTGACATTGCTCCTGTGTTTTATAGAAGCAATAGAGGTAGCTTTCCCGCGACACGCACCATGGATATTCCTGAGCGTGAGCGGTCTCAGGGGACAACCAAGCAGAAATAACCATACCCAATGCGACAGCCGCAACAGGTGAAAGTCATGCCATTCGACTTCTGATGAGGAGTTGCCGAAACGACCTGGCGTTTTAGATTGAATACGATTCTGGTGCATGTCTTCTCTCGCGGAAGTCATGGGTGCCAGACGATTGCACGTCAGAACGCATTCCTGTATGGCGCGATCTCACTGCGGCTGCCATAGATCCACATGGGCTCACCGCATTCGCTTGGGCCGTGGTCCGTCATGCAAGCCGCACTCCAGGGTGGAGCTGCGATTTGGCGGCCCTCGATCCCGTATGTCTGCGCTCGAGTAACGCTTTTGTGGGTTCGCTCCTGAGCGGTTGTTGGCGTTGCGAGCGACGGCACGAGCAATAGCGCCGCCAGAAGGTATGAGATCTTCATCGTTAGTCTCCTTGATTGCGGACCTCGCGCCACTGGAGGCGCGCTTAAGTTGCTTTGGGATAAACGCATGTCCGTCTCTGTGTATCGGCGGGCCCTTGTCAGTAGTCGTGAGAGACGTTTGATACGTACAGCTCAGATTTTGCGGCGTTTAGCAGCCTTGGCAAATGCCGCTGATCTTGCGATCGACGTTCGCATCTTCTTGATCAAGGACATACTGAGATACTGACGTCGATGTAGGGACATCGGCGGCACGCGGCTGGCGGTGGCCTACCGGTGCTGACCAGGGTCTAGTTGTAGTTTCGTTTCCGGCCATCGATGGACGGAAAGATGGTGCTAATGCCATAGCGTCGGCAGTTCCGCGATTAACTCGTCGCCGAGATGGCGTAGATCCAATTTCTAAATCCCCGTTGGGGTGGTAAAAGGCGTATGCGCCGGGCTCTTGGATAACTGCTTGTGCGAGTGCCGGAGTTGCGATCGCCGTTGACAGAATTGCGGCCACGCCAAGAAGTGTACGTTTAGTCATCGATTGTCTCCATCTAGTTCTCATTGCGCATAAGAGCTTCTGATTGCCAGACTCTCGTTGGAGACCTGCTATTCCCGAACATCCGAATATTCAGAATTCTCCAAGCCCTCTCGAGAGACGTCTGTCCTGTGCGCTTACGTGGAAGTCATGCTGAGCGTCTGACGATTTAGGTCGGCAAGCGTCATGCAAGCGCGGAAATGACGCCCGCAACACTTTTTTGAGAGTTAAAAAAAAGCAAGGATTCGGGAATATCGATACCTCAATGTCGGTCTTGTTATTGGAGGCAGCGCGGCCGCGCTTAAGAAGCAAATTCGCCGGAGCCGTTCGGCCGGCGAAGCCTCCAAAGCGTCCCAGCCGCCGCCCCTGGCTGGGACGCTTCTCTTATTCATCTTATTCAGTCATTGTTGGCGCCTTTAAGCGAAGCTTGGCGCTAAGGGACATACGTCAGTGCTTGCTGCTGGCCATCCGGGCATCAAGGCAAGCCGTCAAAAAGGGGTCTTGGCGAGTCAGATATTCAGCGCGCGCTCGAAATCGAGCGGTCATTCGAGAAGCTCTTTTCTTCGGTTGATGCTGAATGCTACGCCGGTCGAATACTGATGGGATGGAGGAACGTAAACCGCACGAACCGGAGCGCGAAGGACAGACCACTCTGTAAAAAAGGCAATTTTCGGGATCTTTGTTTACGCTGCCATGTTGCTGAGGATCTGCTTCATGATCACGCGTTGCGCGTCAAGCGCGCCGAAGTTGTTCGTCCCGCAGCGGGAGTGGCGACCGCCTCGATCGCGAAAATACTTAACCCTCATCTCGGGAGCCCGATACGGCGAAGAAGATCCTTGAATTGAGCGTCGGACCGCAGAGGATCGAAAGCTGGTCGCAGCAGAATGGACGGGTTGAATCTCGCTTCATAGCCCTTGTTCAACCAGATCATCGCCTGGTCCTGATCGCCGAGTCCCAGATAGATCAAGGCGATGTTGGCTTCGGCAGAAGGGTTTTGGTCATGCTGGGCCTCCAAGTCCTTGGCTATTTTGATTGCTTCTTCTTTCCGGCCCAAAACGGCATAAACGTAGGCGAGACTCGAGTCGAAGACCCCACTGTGTCCGGAAATCTCGATCGCCCTCTGAAACTCAGCGATGGCTTGATCGTGCATGTGCTTTTGTTCGAACGCCTGTCCTAGCTCATAATGCCCGATGGCAAAGTTCGGGTCCATCTGTAACGTTTTCTTACTTTGCTGCACCGCTTCATCAAAGAGATGAGCGATGCACAATGCGTCCGCCATGTCTGCGCTGATGATCAGAGATAGTGGATCAAGGCTTTCCGCTTTTCTTAACTCGAAGAGGCCCTCGCTATTTCGCCCCATCAAGATCAAATGCCAAGCATACCAAAGGTGAGCGGTCGCGTAGCCGGGGTTTAGTTTGATCGCCAGCTTGTATTCCGTTTCGGCAGTCTCCCAATCCCAGCCATAAAGGTCCAAAGCGAAAGCGAGAGAGGTGTGGGCCTCGCCGAGGCTATCGTCCAATGCCAAGGCCTTGGTCGCGGCTGCCTTCGCATTGCGAAAAGCATCCTGCGGAGAAAGCACTCCGTATTCCCAATCGCCAGACAATGCGTAGGAGTCAGCTAAGCCAGAATATGCTTCGGCATAGGTTGGATCCGTCTCGATTGCATGGTTGAAATATTCGATGGCTGTCCTCAGGCCATCTCCGGTTCGCTTATTCCAAAAATACCGTCCTTTGAGGTAGGCCTCATAAGCCGCCGGGTTCACCGCCTTGGACTTCTCCAGCGCTACCTGTTCCTGTCGATTCAAGGTAGTCCGGATTTGACCGGCGATGGCGCGGGCTACTCTACTTTGCAGAGCCAGCGTGTCGCTGAAATCTCCTTCGTAGCTTTCGGCCCAGATCTGCCTATCGGCGGGCACCTGGATCAACTGAGCGGCGATCCGCACGCGTTCGCCGGAACGCAACACGCTTCCTTCGACTACGGCATCGACATTCAGCTCACGAGCAATCTCTGCCAGGGGCTTGCGGACGCTTTTATAGGTCATCGCGGACGTACGGGAGATCACGCGTATTGCGCTGATCTGCCCCAGGTGAGTGATCAATTCGTCGGTCATTCCGTCGGCGAAATAGTCCTGAGACCTGTCGTTGGAAAGGTTTTCCAGCGGCAGCACTGCCAAGGAGCGGATCGTGGGTTGCGGGTGTCTCCACGAGAAAAACCACGCCATAGATGCTGCAAGTACCAAGGTCAACCCAAGGCCGAAAAGCCCCCAGCCCAAGGCACGGGGCGGCCGTCTTGGTGACGTGCCGGCGTCGATAGGTTGGAGAAGACCAGGGTTCTCGTGCACTGCAAGATCACCGGGCACCGTTTCCGGCTGCCCGCCCTTGACAACCGCGACGTCGGCGAGAAACCGGTAGCCCCGGCTGGCGACGGTCTCGATGAAGCGGGGATTTTCGGCCGAATCTCCCAGTGCTTCTCGAACCTTGCTGATTGCTTTGTTGAGGCCGTGATCGAAGTCCACGAGCGTCTTCGGCCAAAGTCTTTCGCGCAGTTCCTCCCGGATCACCAGTTCTCCAGGTTTTTCCAGCAGCACGGCCAGCAACTGGAATGGTTGTTCTTGCAACCTGACCCGTTTGCCAAGCTTGGTGAGTTCACCGGTTCGGAGATCGGCTTCGAAAACCCCAAACTTAAAACGCCTGAAAGGTTGCACCGCCTGCTTCATGGCAAACCCGAGCGTTCCGAGAATTCATAGACTTGCCGGATCGCAAACCGCAGTTAAAAACCCGCTACCCTGCCGAGGATCGCTGCACGTAAGCTATTTATTTTATTATGTTTTCCAGGGTACTCCCTTTTCAGCGAGATAGCAGCGGCGATCCATTGAAGGAATATATAATTCCAATCACACAATCTGCGGGTTTGCAATGTCGCTCGTCATAGGAACCTGCCAATGCCGTCTTTTGCGGTTCGCCGCAATTGCAGTGCGACCATCTCGTCTGGCCCGCTGCAAGCCATAGCTCTGAAGGCTGGTCCGACTCGCGACGATCGCGTGGGCCTCGTCGTCCTATTGCAGTTGCAACTCGGCAACGATTCATTGCGGGCATGCAAGTTCGCCATTACCCGCTGTGACCTGGTCAGCGCCGTCGTTTCGAGCACCGTGTCGCACGTGCCGGCGCGCATGCACACGAAGCTTGGGGACCCGGATCTGCAAAGGCCGGCATGGAGGCCCTGCAAGACGACCTTCCCCTCGAACAGGCCGAATGAGCCTACTGGATTTCATACATTTTCGCCGCGTTGGAAGGCGACTACACCGCCGCTCTTCGCGCTTGGCGCGGCGACGCTTTCGCTCGCTTCAGTTATTGAGATCGTGGCGGCGACTTTTGAGCAGCGAAAGATGCGCCAATGCTAATCAGGAGAGAGCACGTGCAGACTATGAACGGCTTCATGCAGCCTGGAAGAACAGCCGCAGCCAACAGAACGCCTGCCACCTCGACCGCGAGAAGCCGGCACGTCGAATTCGCGCCAACAACCCCAGCATTGGACCAGTTGGGACTGCTGGTCCAAAGCAGGCCGCCGAGCGCGGATGCTACCCTTGCCAGATTTCAGCAGATTGTCGTTCCTCAGCTCGACGCTGCCTACAATTTCGCGCGTTTTCTCAGCCGGAATGCCGACGCGGCCGAGGATATCGCACAGGAGGCGTTCCTTCGAGCCTATCGAAGCTTCGCCGGATATCGCGGCGGGGATGCCCGCGCCTGGATCTTCACGATCGTACGTAATTGCTATCATAGCTGGCTGATGGATCGACGGCGAAAGTCGCGGCTGGAGGTCGACCACCACGGCGAGGGTGATTCTGAAGAACTCATCCTTAACATATCCTCGGACGAGGACACTCCGGAAGCGATGCTGGTGCGTAAAGCAGAATCCCGGACCGTTCGCCTCGTTCTTAATACGATGCCTCGCCCTTTGCGCGAAATACTGGTCTTGCGCGAACTCGAAGAGCTCTCCTATCGCCAAATTTCGGATATCACAGATCTGCCGATTGGTACGGTCATGTCGCGTCTGGCGCGCGCGCGAAGGGCATTTGGGGATGCCTGGCGCCGTGAGACAGATAATGGTGGCTGAACCGACATCCAATCGCCGCTGACAAGGATCGATTATTCAAGCTAGATCGCTTCCCGCCCGGTCTCGGCAACCCGGATCATCAGCTCACACGTGCTTCCCGAGCGGGCTTCACCGTCACCACCTCCGGCTTCAGGTTTTTGGTGCGAACAGCCATCGGCTTCTCCGGCAGCATCCGCTGCATGATCCGATCGCGGAAAATAAATGTATGCGCCATCGCGGCCGCCATGTGGGCGCCGATCGTCAGGAGCAACACCCATTCCATGGTGCCGTGCCACTTCCCGAGCGAATTTGCCAGCAGCGAACCTTCTGTCGGCAAGCTCGGCAGAGGGACCGCGAAGAACAGCGAGATCGACCAGCCACGCTCGGACGCAAAGATCCAGCCGGTCATCGTGGTCGCAACCACAAGCGCATAAAGCAGCCAGTGCGCCGCCTCCGATATCAGCTGCTGCCAGGCTGGAAGCGAACTTGCCGGCGCGACGGGATGGGTGATGCGCCAGAAAAACGCAAGACAATGAGCGCAAGGATAGTGATCCCAAATGAAATATGGAACGTCATCGCATCGCCGGGCTTCATCCCACGATGAATGTCCGGCATGAACCAGCCGAGCGGGAATTGCACGATGAGGAGCGCCACGATCAGCCAGTGAAATACCTTCGCGGTCGCTCCATAGTGTAGTTGTTTGGCCATGATGTTCCCTGGATTGCGCTGTGATGCAGCTTGACTTCGCCGGTGGAAACGTGACTAGAGCGATATTCTGATCATGAGGCCGCGCTCTCCATATTGCACCAGCTTTGGACCATTGGAGTGCCCATTGCCAATGCCGTCAGGCGCTATAGTTCTGCTTGGGAGTCGATTTCGACGACACTTGCAAGCTATCTGGCCTCGCTCGCTGCTCGCTGATTTGTTTGGATTTGTCCCTTGCTTTGAGCGATCTTCATCCATGCTTTAACCATCGCCGATAATGCTTGGCGATACTCTGGCACAATCGTACCTTCTAAAAGTGCATAGCATTCGTCAACGCGACGCTTGCATTCTGCCATGGTATCTTCCGGCGTGGATGAAGTTGACATACGAGCTCCCTTATCAGCATATATTATCGACAAATCCCCAGCGTGTGCTGCTATTGCGTTGTTGAAAACAGTCGCCACAGGTAGAGGGACTCAAGTCCAAGTGATAATATTCCCGAGTACGTGAAATAATTTCCTCTAACCGCGACCGCCCCCAATAAAAGCGCTGTGTGTCCCGAAAACTCAATCCGGGTTTATCGGATAGTATCGGCAAAATTGGCGCGATGACTGCGCTGATCTGTTTTCGCAACTGAGCAGCATTCAGGCTTGCGATCAAAGAATGGGTCACGTTCATGTCAGTACGCAACTTGGTAATATGTTTTGATTTCCGGCATCGCTACAACGCGAAATCAAGTTGATGAATTTGGTCTCGGTGCGCCGTTCGGTTGAACTGGCTTACCGGTCCCGCCGCCGCGTTCAGTCGCTAATTTGGTGGTCCGAACATCCGGTTCCAGGGCGTCCCGAGACCGTCCGCTGATTCCAAAATAATTTGTGGCTTGCGGATTAGGAATTTGTAGCTTGGGAATATAAGGACTCGAATGTGAGTCTTCCCATTAGATGATCCGCAACCTTCCGCATCGGGTCAATTAGGTCGAGAAAATGAATTACACCCAAACCGATGCGTCTGGAGAAGTTATCTCCGAGATCCCTACATCTTCCCTATGAGATTGGCGCTCTCCGCTCTCAAATCTATATGGCCAAAATGGGGATGTAACGTTAACCACTCGTTTGCGCCCGCATGGAAATGCTGGGATCTGGAAGAAAAAGAAGAGAACAGTACAATGTCTGCCTTTGTCGGAATACCTGACGAACTGATCGGCGCCGTTGAGATGTCGAAAAGTGGTGACCGGGACGTCGCAGTATATGCCCTGGGCATCGTGCGCGACGGTGTGATCACTGGCGAAGGTCCCACAACGAGCGGCCGCATTCATTTTTCCCGTGCGCTCGATGCTCAAGACGCCGCCTGGTGCGCGCGTATCTTGACCGCTATGGCTGTGGCTGATCAGCCCGTGAGCCGTGCCGAAGCCGAAGCGCTGTTCGAGATCAATGCAGTCGCCACGGAGCGCAGTGACAATGGACAGTTCGACGATCTGTTCGCCAAGGCCATCGTGCATCACGCGGCCTCTGCGTCGGGCTTGCCGGTGCCGTCGCGCACCATTGCGCTTTCGCCCGATACCGCCATTGAAAGCTGGGCGCCGACCCGTGCCGCCGGCCTCGATATTGAAGTGCTGGAATGGATCGCCAGTCGGATGCGCGGCAAGCTCCGCGGCAACCGCACCGTGACGAAGCTGGTCGCAGCCATTATCGGCGCGGCCACACTGCCGCTGGTGCAGCTTCCGAACGTGTTCGACATGTTCATGTAATCCGGCTGTACACGCCGGACATCGAGGGCGGCAGTTCCGAAACAGATCAACAACCAAGCCGACAATGAGCTTGAAGATAACCCCGTCCCACAAACGGCATCGCCGGGTCTGACCAAGCGCAGTTAGACACATTCAAGGCAACGCGTTTACCTCTGTTGTCCGATAAGACATGTTCGATTTTCTAACGTGTTGATCGAGCTCATGAGAAATGAGCCTGAAAATCGCCCTGTCGGTGGTTCGATCTCGCTCTCCGACCATTTGAGTAGCTGGTGTCACGATTTTTTTCTCTGCTGATTAGATGCGCCGGGCAAAATGATCTTTGCAACCCTGTTGCAACCCAATTTTTAATTTTGGAACACTTAACTCGGAAACTTTCCGGCTTCTGTGCCTCCCAGTCACTTGCGCGTCATCGGACCCGAAAGGGCACCCCATCTGAGGGCAGTCGTGAGCCGCACCGGAGGCATTGCGGAACAGCGCAAGTTCACCCCCCGGGGCACCATGGACAGAGGTCCCCGTCTCGCGCGCGGGAATATATGTACCGCGTTGACAGAACCTCCGAGAGGCAAGTCGTTAAGGTGTAGCGGTGGGAACCGGCGGCGGTCGATGATGCCGATCAGTAGGCGCGAGAATAAACTCACCCGCCGTTCGGTCTACTGTCCAGGAACGAAAGTGAGGGTTTGCATGGATATCGGCATCAATAAGAAAGAGCACAAGCAGAAATGCCAGCTGGGTGGCGAGGTCGCCAATTCACCTAATCTGAAGCGGATCAATTTGGCGCTCCAAGGTGGGGGTTCTCACGGCGCTTTTGCCTGGGGAGTCCTGGATGGTCTCCTTGAGGACGAAAGTATCGACTTCGACGGCATCAGCGCCACGAGTGTTGGCGCGGTGAACGCCACCGTGCTTGCCTACGGGCTGGCAGTCGGCGGTCGCGCGGGCGCCCGACATGCGCTGGCAGACGTTTGGCGCCGCATTACCAATCTTGCTTCGCTCAGCCCTCTACAGCCAACCCTGTTTGACCGGTTGACGGGCAACCAATCGCTCGAGACATCTCCGGCCTTCGTCCAATTCGATCTCATGACTCGGTTGTTTTCGCCCTACCAGCTCAACCCGTTCAACATCAATCCTCTGCGTTCGATCCTTAGCGATATGGTGGACTTTGATGCGATACGTAACGCGCACTGTCCGATCAAGCTTTTCCTCTCGGCAACTAATGTGCGAACTGGAAAGATACGCGTTTTTGGCAACGACGAGATCGGACCCGACGCTGTTTTGGCCTCGGCTTGTCTACCGTTTTTGTTCCAGGCAATCGAAATCGACGGTGAGCACTATTAGGATGGTGGGTACATGGGCAACCCGGCAATCTTCCCACTCATCTATAGCTGTGACAGCCGAGACGTGGTGATCGTCCATATAAATCCGATCGAGCGACACCGGACGTGGCGTTGTTCGCGTCGTGGGTGCGGTTCCCTCGCCGTGCCATCACGGATGCATCGGGACGAGGACAAGACTACCTGGTCGAGCAATATGTGCGCCCAAGGAACGCCAGATGAATTCTGGCGCAATGCCTATCATCGAAACGTGTTGCTGATTCCGCAAGGCCTCCAACAGCAAGGCTAACGTCCCTGCGGCGCTACAAATGGCCATGAGATCGCACAGTGTCGTGCAAAATCGTACAACGGCGCGCCGTACAGGATAAAAGTGCGAACACCTATGTGATTGAAGTCGCGATCTAATTTTTCATATCACGCTCGATTTGCCGTCACATGCCTGTCACGCAAAGTGGATCTTCTAACTCCTTGGGCTGCAACACCGTATGAAGCGGCGGGATTTCGAGTGACGTCGGCCGCATGGGGCTGAACCCAGTCCGGTTGACTGCGACGTTCACTCTCGCCACCTCCAGAGCACTCCGTGATGCTACTGCTGCCACCTGGGATCAACAGCCGGTTCACCGGCGAGAAAGGGCGTTATGTCGACTTTTGACGGAAGCACGTTGAGTTTGCTCGGTATCCTTGCCGTCCTCGTGCTGGTTGCAGCCAACGGTTTTTTTGTGGCTGCTGAATTCTCCCTGGTCGCGGTACGCCGTAGCCGGGTGGCTGAGTTGATTGCCGATGGCAGGACGAACGCGGTGGCCCGTCAGCGAGCGCTCGACAATCTCGACGCCAATTTCGCCTCCACCCAGCTTGGCATCACCATCTCGTCGCTGGCGCTCGGCTGGATCGGCGAACCGGCCTTGGCGCATCTGGTCGAGCCGCTTCTATCCTTCCTTCCTGGGCCGTCTCCTCCAAGATATTCGCCAGCCCCGCAATGTCCTCGTGCGGGGGGCTGATTGTCCGAGACAGTCGGCGCTGACCAGGACCGCGATCTGATCAATCGGCTCCTATGGTGTGTTGCCGGATGTGCTA
>WNFG01004021.1_pt1 | contig 13461 bp, 9 predicted proteins | sample 5400431 | NCBI WGS metagenome assembly WNFG01 (sample SAMN13153346, study PRJNA577476) | soil metagenome | isolation source: 120 cm saprolite under Douglas fir tree site 2 hole 3 replicate 2 | place: USA:California | collected 2015-04-18
CGAATTCGCGGGCGGCCTGGATGGCCTGGATGGTGGAGGAGCCGGTGGTGCAGACGTCGTCCACGATCACCACGCGCGCGCCCTTTTCGCGGAAGCCTTCCACTCTCTGGCCCATGCCATGGGCCTTTTCGGCCTTGCGCACCAGAAATCCGTGAATGGGCCTGCCCGCCTGCGAGCTGATGACCGAGACGGCCGTCACAATGGGATCGGCGCCCATGGTCAGTCCGCCGATAGCCTGCGGCTTCCAGACCCGCGATTCGATCAGGTCGAGGAAGACGCTTCCGGTGAGTTCCGCGCCCCGTGCGTGCAGCGTCGTGGTGCGGCAGTCGATGTAATAGTCGCTCCTGATGCCCGAGGAGAGGGTGAATTCTCCCAGGCGGAAAGAGTTGACGGCGATCAGGTCGAGAAGCTCAAGGCGAATCGATTCGATAGTCATTGGGATGTGTGAATTATAAGTTGCGGATCGGATTCATGAATGGTCCGGTCACAGTTTATCCAGGTGGCGGAAACCATCGGTCGCAACGAACAGCATGGTAAACAGCGTGGTGTTGTATCCCACGTGGATCAGCAGGCCGGTGGCGACAGATCGGGTCCAGGCGCGCGCCGCGGTGAGCGTAGTGCCCACGATAAAGAGCACCAGAATCGGGGCCCAGGCGTGGGCCAGCTGCCCTTCATGCAGCAGCGCGAATGCGGCCGAGGTCAGACCGATGGAAGGAAGAATGCCGAGGTGGCGGGCCAGAACCGGGTACAGAAATCCTCTGAAAAACAGCTCCTCCACCAGCGGGGCCACCGCAATTCCGAAGAAGATCATGGCATAGATCGAGCTGCGGGTTCGAAAAAGGGCATCGATAGGCAGGGACCTGGGAATCCAGCGCGAGAGCAGGGCCGACATTCCTTCTGAGAGCAGGGCCAGCGCCACACCGCCGAGGATCGCGCCCATTGCGGCTTTGGCGCGGGGCATGTTCCAGGAGATCGCCGCGAAAAACGGTGTGTCGTGCTTCAGGCGAACCAGCGCGACCATGAAGGCGACGACCCAAAGATAGGAAAGGGTCTGAATCCCGACCAGCAACGGACCGTTGCCCGCAAAAGCCGGCGCCGAGAGGTCCGGGGATTTTCCGATGATCGCCAGCCACGCGAACACTACGACAAAAGAAAAGAAAAGGGAGACCAGGGCGCATAACAGGATCAGCAGAATATCCAGCACGCCGAAAACCGGGTTTTCCCCGCTATCTTTTGCGGAAGGCGCCAGCGGAAGGGCGGGTGGCCCTGCGGGTGGGCCTGTCAGTTCATGCGATACGGGCGTTACATTCGCATTCTGATCGGTTGATTCAGGAAAATCCAAAGTTGTACGCTCCCCTCAAATTTATACCGGGAATACTCCCTGAATGGGAAGCGAGACGAGGTCTTTCCCAGATTGGAATCACGGTTGTTTTGTCGGGAAGAAAGGTGAAAGGGGTAGCATTCAATCTAAACGCCAAAGTGCCTGCTACCCCTTTATTTTGCCCAGGTATAAGGAGAAGGTTGAACACACTTTACCCGACCGTTTCAGATTCAACACCAAACAAAAATTTTGTTCTGAAAACAGAACAAGATCAAGTAAGTCTATGCAGGTCATCGGGTTGCATGGCGTCCGAGGTGTTCGACCAAAGCCTGCCCGGTATAGGATCTCTTGTTTTTCGAAACCTGGTCCGGAGTCCCCTGGACGACTAAACGTCCCCCTTCTTCGCCCCCTTCGGGACCGAGGTCGATGATCCAGTCGGCGTTCCGGATGACGTCGAGATTGTGCTCGATGATGATGATCGAATTTCCCAGATCGGTAAGCCGGTGGATGACTTCCAGCAACTTGCTGACGTCGTCAAAATGCAGCCCGGTGGTGGGCTCGTCGAGCAGGTACAGGGTGCGTCCGGTCTGGCGTTTGGAGAGTTCCTTGGCCAGCTTCATCCGCTGGGCCTCGCCGCCCGACAGTGTGACGGCCGACTGCCCCAGCTTGATGTATCCGAGACCGACATCTTCGAGGGTCTGGAGCTTCTGGCGGATCGCCGGAATATCCTGCAGGATCGGCAGCGCGTCGGAGACGGAGGTCTCAAGCAGGTCTGAGATCGATTGCCCCTTGAATTTCACGGCCAGGGTTTCGTGGTTATAGCGCTTGCCGCCGCACACCTCGCAGAGCACGTAGACATCCGGCAGAAAATTCATTTCAATGCGGCGCTCGCCCTCGCCCTGGCAGTGTTCGCACCTTCCGCCGGAGACGTTGAAAGAGAAACGCCCGGCCTTATAGCCCCGCTCCCGGGATTCCGGCAGCATGGCGTAAAGATCGCGAATGTGGGTGAACACGCCTGTATAGGTGGCCGGGTTCGAACGCGGCGTGCGTCCGATGGGCGACTGGTCGATGCGGATAACCTTATCGATGTGCTCGGCCCCCACAATGGCCTTGTGCTCGCCGGGCTCCTCGCGCGAACGATAGAGTTGGCGGGCCAGCGCCTTGTACAAAATGTCGTTGACCAGGGTCGACTTGCCCGAGCCGGAAACCCCGGTGATCACTGTGATCACGCCCAGAGGGAACGTGATATCGAGGCCGCGCAGATTGTTTTCCCGCGCGCCGAGCACGGTGAGGGCCTTGCCGTTGGAAGGGCGCGGCTCGAAGCGGGCGGTGATGTTTCTTGCGCCGGAAATGTACTGTCCGGTGAGCGATGCCGGCTGAAGGACGATCTCCGCCGGCGTTCCGCTGGCGACCAGCTCGCCGCCATGCAGCCCCGCGCCGGGGCCGAGGTCGATCACGTAGTCCGCGCGGCGTATGGTTTCCTCGTCGTGTTCGACCACCAGCACGGTATTGCCCAGATCGCGCAGGGCTTCGAGCGCCTGCAGCAGGCGGTCGTTGTCGCGATGGTGCAGGCCGATGGAAGGCTCGTCGAGCACGTAGAGCACGCCCCGCAGCTTCGACCCGATTTGTGTCGCCAGACGGATGCGCTGCCCTTCGCCGCCCGAAAGCGTGGAGGCCGACCGCGACAGCGACATGTAGCCGAGGCCCACGGCGTTCAGGAACTGAAGCCGCTCTTTGATTTCATGCAGCACGCGTCCGGCGATGGCCGTTTCCCTCTCGTTCAGCTGTATCTTCCCGGAGGCCTCAAGCGCGCGCGCGATCGGCAGGGCGGTGAAGTCGGCGATCGACAGTCCACTGACTTTAACCCCCATGCTTTCCTGCCGCAGGCGCTGCCCCTGGCACGCCGAGCACTCGGTGGCCGACATGTAATCGAGCAGCCAGTCGCGATAGGTTTCCGAAGTCGATTCTTCGAGGTTCTGGTTCAGAAAGCCGATCACGCCGCGGAAGCCCACACGCGGCGCTTCTTTCTCTCCCGGCCCGTAGAGCAGAAGGTTCTGCACCCTGGGAGAGAACTTTTCAAACGGTGTATTGAGGTCGATCTTGTAAGCCTCGCCGACGATGGCCAGCATGCGCTGAAGATAGGCGGAGCCGGAGCCCGGCCCCAGTGCTCCATCCAGCAGGGGCTTCGACCAGTCCACGATGATGCGGGCCGGATCGAAATCGTATTTGCTGCCCAGTCCGTTGCACTGCGGACATGCTCCGTACACGCTGTTGAAGGAAAACGAGCGCGGCTCCAGCGCCGGAATGCTGATTCCGCAATCGGGGCAGGCCATGCGCGAAGAGTACATCTGCTCTTCGCCCCCCACCACCGCCACCTGCACCAGACCGTTGCCCAGCTTCATGGCTGTGACCACGGACTGCTCCAGGCGTTTCTCGATGCCGGGCTTGATCAGCAGGCGGTCGATGACCACTTCGATGGTGTGGTTCTTGCGCTTATCGAGCTGAATGTCGTCGAGTTCCTCGTCGAGATGCCGCAGCTCTCCGTCGATGCGGGCGCGCACGTAGCCCTGCTGCGCCAGTTTGGCCAGCTCGGCCTTGAATTCACCTTTGCGTCCGCGCACCAGCGGGGCCATGATCATAACCCGGTCTTCGGGCCTGAGCTGCATCACGCGCTGCACGATCTGCTCGGCCGTCTGCCGGCGAATCGGCTTGCCGCATTTTGGGCAGTGCGGAATCCCGACCGACGAAAACAACAGGCGCAGGTAGTCGTAAATCTCGGTAATCGTCCCTACGGTCGAGCGCGGACTGCGCGAGGTGGTCTTCTGCTCGATGGAGATGGCCGGGCTGAGGCCGTCGATGGAATCCACGTCGGGCCGCTCCATCTGGTCGAGGAACTGCCGCGCATACGCCGAAAGCGTTTCGACATACCTCCGCTGCCCTTCGGCGTAGATGGTATCGAAGGCCAGCGAAGATTTTCCCGAACCGCTCAGGCCCGTAATGACGGTAAAGCTGTTCCGCGGAATCTCGACCGAGATGTTTTTCAGATTGTGCTGGCGGGCGCCGCGCACCGTAATGCTGCTGATTGCCATGAGACCTGATTTGCTGAAATTGGAATCGCCGCACTACACCCTGTCAGTTCCGGAAGGGGAGCGCACGGCTTTACTCACGTATCTTAATGGTCAACAGGAATTCGGGTCAATTGCGGCGCAGGCAAAAAACAAGACCTTTGCACCACGGAGGCACTGAGGCACGGAGAAACCCAAAAGATAGATGAATTGTTTTGGCCCCCCGGCACCCTCGGTCTCTTCCAGTGCGCGGTGTCGCTGTTTCAAACTCCATCTCACCAGCAGAAAGGCGAGGACACGAAAGTTCTGAATTTGCCAAGACCTGGATATTTCGACCTTCTCTCTCCAGCAGAAATTCGAGGACACGGAAGTTCTGTTTGTCGCAGGCATTCGGCCAGTGACCCAAATTTGTGCAAGAAAACAAGAATTCAGGGCGTGGTAATACGGAGAAGAACAAAAAATAAATGGGTTCTATTCGAACCTCTGATGCCTGGTTGTATCCAAAGCCCGGGTTTTGACACATATACCAATTGCGGTTCCGTTACATCTAAGAATGCGCAGGAGCGATTTCGCCTCGCGGAACTCGTAACGCCATTGGTACAGGGGCGGGTGTAACCGGACTTTTTACCGGATTTCAAGCACAATGAATCTGACCAACAAAGCAATATTATTGCGGCGGTCCCAAAGAAAATGAATACATTTTTGGCTTCCTTAACCGTACTGCTAACGATCTGTGTTTCACTCGCATTGGGCATAGCCTGCGCCTGGGTGGCGCTGAATGCGATCCTGCATGCCCTGGGGCACCGACCTGCAAGCCGGCAGGCGGCGGTGGCCTCGGTCGCGGTGGCAACCACCAGCGTTTCCGGGAGCTGAACGCTCCCGGCCTGACTTTTTCTCTTCTGTTTTAAACCCGAGTGTTTTTCCCCCGAGATTATTGGGGTACCTGCCGCTTGACCGGCGCCGTGACGGTTGGCGTGGGCGGTCCCTGCTGCTGGTTTTTCTGCTGCTGTTCCTTGATCTTCTCCAGCATCTGTTCCGGAGTGGGTATGGACGCGGGCGTCAGGGACTGTGGCGGAACCTGAGGAACTTGAGGGACCTGAGGGACCTGTGCCTGGTTGTCCGGCGGCACTTCAGCCGGAGGCTGCTCTTCGGTGGCGGCCTCTTCCGCTTCTTCCTCGTTCGGCTGCGGTTTGGTAGGTGCGGCATTGCCGCCCATCGCCGGGGCCGCGCCGCCGCGGGCGCTCAGCAACACCCGCTCTACGCTGTGCGGGTCGCCGGAATGGCCGAGGATGACATAGTCGAAGCGCGAGCCCTGCAGCAGGGTGGATAACACTTCATCCGGCGGGGCCGGACCGAGTTTCGCGGCTACGCGCTCGACGCCGGAATCCATGCCTTCGAACTGAATTCCCGCCTTATTGCGGACGCTGCTCAGAATGTCGCCCAGCCTGGAATTGGTGCTCTCGATCGTGAGCAATCCGTCCTGAAAGCTGACTTTAGGGGGCGTGGGCGGCTGCTTTTCCGGCGGCAGCGGCGGCGGTGGCGGAGGCAGCAGGGGGCCTATAAATCCGCCACTCTGCGCGGGCATGACACCATTCGCCGCCGGAGTGACAGGCCTTCCGGGGATCCCTGTGGTGACGGTCGGCGTTGTAACGGCCGCAACCCGTGGGTTGGGCGGAGTGACCGGCTTGTTCTGGTTCTGTTGAGTACCGATCTGTTGAGCGTTCTGCGGAGACGTGATCGCGGGGGACGGCCTGCGTACCGCAGGGCTCTGCTGCTGCGCCGGATCCTGAGGAGGCGGCACATAGCTCGCAGGCGGGGCAGGCTGAGTCGTATTGCCCGGCGCCGTATCTGAGGAGTTATTGGACGGCTGAGTTGCATTGCCAAGGCGGTTCTGAGACGAACGTCCGCCGCTTCGCTGGGCCTCAAGTCGCGCCACTCCCATGCCGACAAGCAGCAATCCAGCCATCAAAATTCCTGAAAAAGTACGCGCCATTCGCATGTCTCGCATTCGGCCCACCTGCTCCCAATATTTTACTCTCAAATCAAGGATCGAGCGGGAGTTATAACTTTGCACACTAATTTTCTCAAATCGGCGTCAATATAGAATAGATGCCTTAGGTACCGTCGCGGGCAGCCGGTTTTGAAATAAGACCAAAAGCAAAGGCTTCAGCGCGGAGCCAACGGAGAAAAGCGAAGAGCAATGGAGAGACGGGTTGAATCCATGACGAATCGAGTGAGCGTGAAGGTTCTTTCTGCCTGTGTGGTCCTGTCGGCGGTCCTGCCGCTGGGGGCGCAGACCTGTCAGACGCGGGATGATATTCCGGCCCAGACACGAGCGGCCATCGAGGCCGGCGCGCAGCAGACATTCGACCAGTCGAGCCGTGGCGACATCGCCGGTCTGGTGACAAATTCCGACGATTCATTGAAGGCCAACTTCGGCGGCGTGGCCGCGGCTGTGACCGACAATCACGATGCCCTGGCCGGCGCGGTCCCGCAGGTGCGCGCGTCATTCCTCCTTGATACGGGCGACACTCCCAGCCCCGACGGGCAGTATCTTTGCGGAGCATTTTCGGCCAACGGGCCGACCGCCGGAAGCGCCGAGTTTGTGCTGCCCGGCCTGAAAGCCGGGCGCTATGCCATCGTGATTCAGGACCTGACCGGCGGCCAGGCGCCGCTGGCGCTCACCACAATTTTCCAGGAGTCCGGCGGATGGAAGCTGGCCGGTCTCTACCTGCGGCCGACCGCCCTCAACGGCCATGACGGAATCTGGCACATGGTGCGCGCGCGGGAATTCAAGGCGAAGGGCCAGATGCACAACGCCTGGTTTTATTACCTCACGGCCATGGACCTGCTCGCCCCCGTGCGTTTCATGGACAGCAAGCTGATCTCAAAAATATCGCAGGAATCGACGGCCCTACAGCCCAAAGACGTCCTCGCGGGCGGAAAGACGCTCACGTTCACATCCGGCGGAAAAACATGGAGCGTTACCGACATGAGCGTTTTGAGCAGTGGGAATGGTTACAGCCTCTCAATCCGCTATTCGACGTCCGACGTGACCGACGTCAGCGCCACTCAGGCCGAAGCCCGCACTCTGGGTACTGCCTACGCCGCGCAGAATCCCGAGTTGAAAGACGCATTCGACAATGTGGTCGTCCATGCGGTGGATGCAACCGGTCGCGATGTGCCCGGAGTGGTGGCTCTGAAGAGCGGCAAATAGCAATTAGCCGCAATTAGCAATTAGCAGTTTTCGGGTACTTGGTATTCGGTATTTGGTATTTGCTTTGGCGCTTTGATAATTTATCGAGATCTCAAAGCGGCAAAGAATCAAATACCAAATACCAAATACCGAATACCAAAGCTAATTGCCAATTGCTCACAACATGACCAAACCTCTCGTTCTCATCATCCTCGACGGCTGGGGCTACGCGCCGCCTTCCAAAGCCAACGCGATTTCGCTGGCGCGCAAGCCCAATTACGACCGGCTGCTTAAAGAATTCCCCAACACGCTGATTCACACCAGCGGACTCCACGTCGGCCTGCCCACGGGGCAGATGGGCAACAGTGAAGTGGGGCACCTGAATATCGGGGCCGGGCGCGTCGTCTACATGGATATCACTAAGATCGATCTCATGGTCGAAAACGGTGAGTTCTTTTCCAATCCGGCGCTGCTGGAGGCGATCAAAAACGCACGCAGCGGCGGGCGGCAGCTCCACATCTGCGGCCTGCTCTCCGATGGTGGTGTGCATTCCCATCAGAACCACCTCTATGCGCTGCTGCGCATGGCGAAACAGAACGGCGTGGACCGGGTGTTCGTCCACTGCTTCATGGATGGCCGCGATACGCTGCCCACCAACGGGGCGGGATATCTTCAGCAGTTGCAGCAGAAGATGCGGGAGTACGGGTGCGGAAGAATCGCGAGCGTCAGCGGACGCTACTACGCCATGGACCGCGACAAAAAATGGGACCGCGAACTCAAGGCCTTCGATGCCATGGTGGCCGGGAAGGGCGAGGGCGGCGGCTTTGTCGATCCGGTGCAGGGCGTGAAGGAATCCTACGACAGGGAAGTGACGGACGAATTTGTTTTGCCCTTCGTTGGTGTGGACAACCGCGGCGGGCCGGTGGCCGTGATTCGCGACGACGATACGGTGATCAACTTCAACTTCCGGGCGGACCGCGCCCGCCAGATTACCCGCTGCCTGGCCCGCGAAAGCGGCCTGAACGAACAGGGCGGACGCGACCTGCCCGACGCCGAGGCGCTCGACGCCGCGATCCCCCGCAGCCGCGTTCCCAAAAATCTGAAGTATCTGTGCATGACGCAGTATGACCAGCAGTTCAAACTGCCTTATGTCGTGCCTCCCGATTCGCTCAAAAACATTCTGGCCAATGTCATGGCCGGGCACCATCTGCGCAATCTGCGTGTGGCCGAAACCGAAAAATACGCCCACGTGACCTACTTCTTCAACGGCGGTATTGAAAAGCCGTTCCCCGGAGAAGACCGCATTCTGGTGCCGTCGCAGAAGGTGGCGACCTACGATCTGAAACCCGAGATGTCGGCGGCGGGCATCGCCGAGACGGTGGTGAAAGCCATCGGCGACGGCGCGTTCGATGTCATCATCGTGAACTTTGCCAATGCCGACATGGTGGGGCATTCCGGAAAAATTCCGCCCACGATCCAGGGGGTGGAGACCGTGGATACCTGTCTGGGAGAGATCTACCAGGCCATCCGGCAGCGTGGCGGGGCCATGCTGGTCACCGCCGATCACGGCAACGCGGAAATGATGATCGATCCGGCCACCGGCGGCCCGCACACCGCCCACACGACCAATCCCGTGCCGTTCATCGTGGTCAGCGAGGAGGCGCAGCAGTTCACTCTGCGTCCCGACGGCTCTCTGCAGGATATCTCGCCCACGGTGCTAAGTATGCTGGGCTTCAATCAGCCGAAGGACATGACAGGGCATGATCTGCGGGTGAAAAAATAAAAAGCAAAGTCAAAAAGATTTTAAATTTCAAATTTTAAATTTCAAATTTAAAATCTTTTGCATTCCACTATGAAGATTCTCATCGTTCATTACCATCCATTCGAGTTGTGGCGGGCGCCTGCGTGGGTGCGGGACCGGCTGGCCGGGGATTTTCCGCAGACCACGGTGACACAGCTTGCTTCCTATGATCGCCTGCCTGAAGAAATCGGCGATGCCGAGGTCTTCATCGGGTCGTCGCTCAGGGCGGAACAACTGGCGGCCGCGAAGAAGCTGCGATGGCTCCACTCGCCTGCGACGGGCATCCATCAGCTCATGTATCCGGAGATGATCGCGAGCGACGTGGTCGTCACCAACGCCCGGGAGATCCATGGGCCGGTGGTGGCCGAGCATGCGATCGCACTGGTGCTGGCGCTGGCCAAACGGCTGCCGCAGGCCATGCGGTATCAGGCGAAAAAACACTGGGCGCAGCAGACTCTGTGGGACGAGCATCCGCGCCCCCGCGAAGTCGCGGGCGCGACCGTGGCGGTGGTGGGCATGGGCAGCATCGGACGCGAGTTCACTGCGCGGGCCAAAGCTCTGGGGATGCGAGTGCTGGCCGTGCGTGAAAATCCAACCAAAGGCCCGGCGGGAGCCGACGCCGTGTACAGCGGCGCGCAGTTGAATGAAGTTCTGCCGCAGGCGGATTACGTCCTGCTGTGCGCGCCGATCACGCCCGATACCACCGGCATGATGAACCGCGAGCGGCTTGCCCTGATGAAGCCCGACGCTTTTCTGCTCAATGTAAGCCGAGGGCCGCTGATCGACGAACCCGCATTGCTCGACACGCTGCGCCGGCGCGCCATCGCGGGCGCGGCGCTCGACGTGTTGATCGAAGAACCGCTGCTTCCCGAGTCTCCGTTCTGGGAGCTGGAAAATCTTTTTATTACTCCTCACACCGCGGCTGTGACCGAAAGGCTCTGGGAACGGCACTATCAGCAGATCAGTGAAAACCTAAAGCGTTTTCTGGCGGGGAAGCCGTTGCTGCATGAGGTGAACAAAAAAGGTGGATATTGAAAGACCTGCATATTGTGTGGCCCTAACAGCGTTTTTTGGCTTATTTTGTTGTCTTTTTTGGCGAAACTCCTAACAAGAGAAAATAGTTTAAAAGAGATAGGGCCGGTTCTGGTAATGCCCCGTAAAGACCTGTGCCTGCGTCACTTAACGAAAATCCGTATTTCATGTAATCTTGTCCCGCTGAAAAGCAACTCAAAACCAATAGCAAGAAGAACGATTGAAGGAGCCTTCTCTCAATGAAAACACTCGTGCGTGTTGCGCTCGTTATGTTTGTCCTGTCTGCAATTTCAACTACCGCCATCGAGCAGAAACCCGCTTTTGGGGGGCCGGTACCGCTCTGCCCTCCAGGGGATAACTCCTGCGGTTCGAGCAATCAGAGCACAGGGCTATAACCAGACACCGCCCAATTTCGTTTGTGGATTAATCGCTTCTGAGTTAGATTTGCGCTCAGGCCGAATGCCCATGGGATTTGCTAAGGAACTCATTTACTGGTTTGCGCTTCCGGCGCGAGGACTGGCGATTCTCATGTCGGTCTGGCGGAAACTGGCACGTGAACTGCCTGTATTTTTCATATTTCTCATTGCAGCCGAATTGTCGGATTTGGCCCGACTGGCTGTCTACTATCTGACTGATTATCCCCGGAACCGGGCACCGTATTATTACACCTACTGGATGACCGGGTCGATTCTCTCAGCGATGGCGCTGCTCGCCGTGCTCGAACTGTGTGCGCGTCAGTTTCCCGGATTCAGGCGCGTAGCGTTTTATCGCCGGCTTTTTCCCATGGCCGCAATTCCCATCCTGGGGACCGGACTCATGGCCGGTCTGGTGAAAGTAAAGGGCTATCCATGGGCAGCTGCATTGCTCAAGATTGTGCTGGGCTTTGATGCGGCAAATGTCGCTCTGCTGTTTTTCTTCGTGGCCCTTATGCTGTTGATGGGACGCAGGTGGCGGGCATGGGAATTAGGAATTGCTTTTGGTCTGGGCATCAATGCGGCAGACTCGGTACTGAACTCCGGTATTTTTTCAGGCTACCCGCGCGTTCGATCGATTGCCGAAGTGCTTGGACCATTTACGGACGACATTGCCTGTATGTTTTGGCTGTTGAGCATCTGGAGTTTCAAAAAAGTTCATACGGAAGACGATGAGGTTCCGCTGAGCCCTGATGTTCTGAAAACCGCGGAACAGACAGAAAGCGCGATGAAAGATTTAATCGGGCGATCAAATCGCCGATGAGAGCAGGCAGTTTTTGTGTTGGATGAGCGGGTTTTTACAGCGACTGCAGCAGCGCATCCCGAAACCCGGAATCCCGCAAATCAGTCAATCCCGTCGCCCGCATTCTGAAGACCTCATACGCGGGGATCGCGCTCGCGGAAACCATCTTCTGGATTTCCGACACGCGAATTACCGAGGGAAAAAAACCGAGAACCCTCCAGAAGTGCAGAGTCGCCAGTCCCATCAATGAATACAGACGAACGTGGACGCCCGCATCCACCAGGGCCTGGGCCTGCTCGGCCACCAGGGTGTTGCGGCTTTCCAGTCTGCCATAGCCGATGGTCTGCAGCAGGGCCGCGTTGTGGCTCATGCGCCGCAGGACTTCTATGGCGATGCGAATCTGCTTCCGGCGGTATTTCTGGTATTCCTCTTTACCGCGGTTTTCACGGATGTACCGGTCTTCGACCGGGTTGAGAAGGCGCGAAAATCCGTCGAGGTCCACTCTTCGCAGGAAGGGAATGATCTCATCCAGATCGGCCTGAAGGTTGCGCCTGCGCAGGTTGACCCAGGCCGCATAGGCGAACAGCAGCATAAGCCCCGCTGAGAGGGCGATCCAAAGCCAGAATGAGACGTTCGACATAAGTGGCGCTAACTTCGCTTTCAGGAAACGATAGAAATTTAAACTGCCTTTAACAGCACGTCAATCAAAATTCACGGCCCAACCCAAACCATAGTAGCCGGCATTATTTGTACGCCGCCCTTTGACAAATGCGCACGAAAGGTCTTTTCCTGGAATTCGACGAGTTCCTGGTGTTTCCCTCTCCGCCCCAACGAAATCCTTCCTGGGACTCAACGGATAGCTATTTGCGCATGATCTCGCGCAGAGGTTCGTTGTCCGCGAAAACCTGCCAGAGGGCGATCTTGCCGTTTTTCACCACCACCCGCCAGGCCGCCGGCGACTGCCAGCGATTGTCTTTTTGCATCTGGCCGTCTTTGGTGAAGGTGCCCCCCGCGGCACCGAACATGGCAATGCGGTCGTCTTCGACAAAAATCTCGGTGTGGGAGATGGTGTAATCGGGCACCATCGCGAAATAGCTCTGCCAGGCGGAGCGCAAAAGCGCCAGCCCCTCGACGCGGTTTCCGAGCGAATCGATGAAGACCGCGTCGTCGGTCATCAGCGAGCAGACGGAATCCGCGCTTCGGGAATTGATCAGGCGCTCGAATTTCAGGACAATATCGGCGGGATTTGCAGTTACCATGCAGGCTCTCCAGGCTACGTGGTCTCGGAAGTCAGTCGTCGTTTCGACTAGCTTTATATCAAATCTGTCTTAAAATAGCCGACCCCAATTTTTGCGTTCTCCATGTCGCCGGGCCTCCGTGGTGCAGCGGTTTTATCTTTATTTCCCTCTTCGTTTTGCGCCGGAATCCGTTAGAATCCCTCTTGTGTTCACCTATAAAGGCTTTGACCACATAGCGCTGGTGACCAAACATGTCCCGGCGATGAAAAAGTTTTATGTCGAGGGTCTGGGGCTGGCGGTTGAGAGCGAGTGGAAGTCGAAGGCCGGCTACGCCGTGACCACTCTTCGTATCGGCGACTCGGTGCTGGATTTATTCGAGGCCTCGCCCATCAATCCCGCGCCCATGGCCAACCTCAGCGAAGAGCACTTCTGCCTGCGCGCCACCGGATCGAGCATCTACGACGTCATCGCCACCCTGAAACGGAAAGGCCTGGAACCAACCCAGGCCGAAGTCAATAACGGCGCGGCCGGCAAGGGCCTGTCAACGTTCGTCCGGGACCCGGATGGGAATAAGATCGAGATCAAGGTGGACT
>WNFG01003306.1_pt1 | contig 13460 bp, 16 predicted proteins | sample 5400431 | NCBI WGS metagenome assembly WNFG01 (sample SAMN13153346, study PRJNA577476) | soil metagenome | isolation source: 120 cm saprolite under Douglas fir tree site 2 hole 3 replicate 2 | place: USA:California | collected 2015-04-18
ATCCTTCTCGCAGTAGAGCATGGGGATGGGCGTGCCCCAGTAGCGCTGGCGCGAGATACCCCAGTCTTTCAGGCGATAGGTGACCGTGGCTTCGCCGAAGCCGTTCTTTTCGGCGTGCGCGGACATGGCCTTGATCGCGGCCTCACAGTCCATGCCGCTGAAGGGTCCGGAGTTCACCAGCATGCCCTGCATGGTCGTGAACGGAAGCTTGGGTTCGACGACCGTTTCCTCCGGATCCTGAGCTTGCGGCAGGATCACGAGGCGAATCTCGAGCTTGTACTTCTTCGCGAACTCGTAGTCGCGCTCGTCGTGTGCGGGCACGCTCATGATGGCGCCGGTGCCATAGTCCATCAGGATGTAGTTGGCGACCCAGATGGGAACCTTTTCGCCGTTATAAGGATTGACGGCAAAGCGGCCGGTGTTGACGCCGTGCTTTTCGATCTCGCCGATGTCACCGACTTCCCTGGCCTTGCGTTGCTCCGCGATGAGTTGATCGACGGAAGAGCGCAGCAGGTCGTTGTTTTTAGTGAGACGGGCGACGAGGGGATGCTGGGGCGCGAGCTGCAGCGACGTGGCGCCGAAAATTGTGTCTACGCGTGTCGTGAAGACGGTGATGGTCGAGGTTGACGGGTCGGTAGCGCCGTCGAGCTTGAAGTCCACCAAGGTGCCTTCGCTGCGACCGATCCAGTTGCGCTGCATGGTGCGGACTTTTTCCGGCCAGCCGGGAAGGCGGTCCAGGTCGCGCAACAACTCTTCGGCATAGTTCGTGATACGCAAAAACCACTGCTCGAGTTCGCGCTGCTCGACCAGGGTGTCTTCATGCCGCCAGCAACGGCCGTTTACCACTTGCTCGTTCGCCAGGACCGTCGCGCATTTGGGACACCAGTTGACCCGGCTCTTTTTGCGATAGGCCAGGCCTTTCTCAAAGAGCTTGATAAAAAACCACTGGTTCCATTTGTAGTAGTCGGGCAGACACGTGGTGACCTCGCGCGACCAGTCGTAAGCAAAGCCCAGGCGACCCATCTGCGCCTTCATGGCGGCGATGTTGCGCAGCGTCCACTCGCGCGGCGGTGTGTTGTTCTGGATCGCGGCGTTTTCTGCCGGCAAGCCGAATGAATCCCAGCCCATGGGATGAAGCACGTTGTAGCCGTTCATCCACATGTAGCGAGCGAGCGCGTCGCCGATGGCGTAGTTGCGCACGTGCCCCATGTGCAGCGCCCCCGACGGGTACGGCAGCATTTCGAGGACGTAGTATTTCGGTTTGGTGGAGTTGGTTTCGGCGGCGTAGAGCGATAGATCCTGCTGCCAGCGCTCGAACCATTTGGTCTCGATGCGGTGGGCATCGTAACGGGCGTCGTTTTGGCTCTCGCGAGTGACGGCGGTTTGTTCTTCCTGGGGCATAAAGAGGGAGTTCCGAGCAAAAGGCAATTCCTGATTTTACAACGAGGCCCGCCATGATGCGCGTCCTGAGGATGCGATGTCATTCTTCAGTTTTCCATCGCGATCATTCGTAGAGACGTAGCTCCGCTACGTCTCCCACCGGCGCCGGGGCGCTTCTACAAGCGATTGATGGGATTTTCCAGATCTTTCAACCAGTTAGCCGGGTTGTGTGCAATGTAGTCGCGGACGGCGTCAACGGAAGTATTCCCTCTCAAGATATGTTCGTGGAATCCTGGCTGCCAGGCGAAATCTAGCAGGCCGATGTCATGGCATCGTCGTGTGACGCCGGCCTTGTAGGAACGCACGATAGTTGAGAGGGACCCCGCCAGGGGCGGAGCGAGGGCGAGATTACGGAGGACCCTAGGTTCAAGACGGATTTCTGGGCAAGGGGAGTAGCGGTGGCCGCCACCCAACACCGGAATGACATGCACGTGGTTGGGCATGACGACGAAGCTGTCGATCGTAATGTGGGAATAGTGATCGGCCAAACTCTGCAAGGCCGCGTCTGCTATTTGGCCCGCGGGTGAACGTTTGACTCGTCCTTCAGCGACAGTGCCGAGGATGCAGGCATGATTTTGTGGGCAAACGGTCACGAAGTACCAGGCTGGTGTGCGGTAGTCCCAGGACCGGAGACGCGTGGTCTCGACCCGGTATTTTCCTTGGTAGAGGCTCATGGTAGATGCTTCGGTGTTTCCCACAAGTATGAGGCATGCGAATGGTCCGGGAGACGTTGCGAGCAACGTCTCTACCGGCTTGGTTTCATTTTGGAACTTCTAACGATGGTTGTTACACCGATGCCTTATGGGATGCGCCTTTGGGCGCGGGGGTCCGCTGCTTGCGGAGTTCCGACTGGAAAGCTTCGGGTGTGAGTTCTGACCTTCTTCGGAAGAGATCGAGCAAAGGATCTTCGGAGCCGGTCTTGCTCCGCGGCGAGTTGACTGGTTCGGTGGTCTCCAGACCTTCCGGTTCCACCAGAATCTCGGGGAGAACACCATTGCCACTGGTGAGGGCGTGGATGAATCCTTCCACGTGGGCGCGCTGCTGATCGGTGGCTTTTGTGAACTCAACTCCCATGCCAAGATCGGAATGCATCACCAGCACCACAGCCTCAGCGCGCTGCGGCGTGCCGGCAACTTGCATGGAGAGGATGATGCGGGTACGCAGCGGAAAGGGTGAACCGGTCTCCAGATAACAGCCTCCGAGACTGAGGTCGGTGAGCTTGCACGGAGCCGGTGGATCGTCATCTTCGAACTCAGGGGCGCGACTTTCCAGCCAGGCTTTCAGGCGATTCCGTGTTTCGGGGGCGAGGTCAACAAAGCGGAGACCCAGCTGACGGCCTGGATTTTCCCAAGCCACCTGCGCGGTACATTCGATCCCGGCTTCTGACCCGGGTAAAGAAAACTGTATGGCCATCGAGCCCAGGTTTTTGGGGCGGTGGGCGAGTTGGACCGCCATGCCGCCTTCCCCCAGGTCGGTGGTCACGGCGCGCAGTTGTCCGGCGCCGTCATTCACCTGGATGGTGACTGGGGTTTCGACCGGGATTCGGGCATTGCGCCGCCGTTCCCGCTTCATCAACGCGCGCACGGCACGGAAGCTGGTTTTGGCGCGTTCTGCAGAAAGCGGCTGGTGCAGGAGGAAGTGGGCCCCCAAATCGCTACCGCCGCCCCCCACTCCCGTCTGGCCGGTGAGGATGGCTACGGCCACGGCGCGCTTGTTGACGGGAGCGGAGCGGGCGCTGCGGAGCACGCGCGAGGCGGTGCGCTGATCTGCGCAGTCCACAATGACTGCCTCAAACCTTCTGCGGGTCAGTTTGTGAATGGCGGATTCGGCGTCGGCGCACAGCTCCATGCCGATTTCCAATTCACTCAAGACCCTCCGCAGCACGCGCACGACCTTGTCGTCGGCGCTGAAAACAAGCGCTAATAGGCTCATGAGACGCCTTCAACTTGAAGAAAACCTGTAAGGTTTTTAGCCCCGACCAGCGGCCGCTCCTTGTTCTTCGCGGTCGTCGTCGAGCAGGTGAGCCACCCCGCGGAGCTGCTCCGCGGCAATCTGCAAAGCTTCAATCTGCTTGCCCAACTGCGCCTGTTCCGCCTGTTTCTTATGCAGTACTTCGTAGATATCCCTCACTCTGGTTCCCTCCTTATCGCACTCTAGGTAGGTCCGTCCCCCCCGTCAATGACCGGTCATCGGCACGGCATTACGGCAGTAACGGCAGGGGGGAACTTCACGAGGCCGACAGCGGGACGCCGACGCTTCGGGGTTCCAGTGCGCTGGGAAGAGCCTACTTGGTTACCAAACGAGTCACTTGGTCATCATCATTCCCTGCATTACCAGTTAAGTCATTATATTTCTGTAACCTAGATTGACTTTTGGAGGTAACGGGGTAGGATGATCGTCATTGACCATTCGATCTCAAATGTCGTACAATTACGAGCTTCCGGTGGCCGTAGGGGTCACTGTGCCGTGCCTTTCGACGGCAAGTAAACGATTTAGTGTGAATCCCCGGCCCGGACAAGTGAATCTAAACTTTAATCATTACATATTTGTGCAGTGCGTTTCATTCCCCTACGAGGCGTAACGTTCATGGCCAAGCGACGTGGAAATCCCAACTGGGGCAAGCCCGAGCCGATCGGACCCATCACCCCGACCATCACCGAGTTCGAGCAGGTTGTGCGGGAGTATAAGCTTTCGCCGGATCAGTATTTGCGTTCCACCCGCTTGCGGGAATGGGCACGGCGCAACAAGAATTCCAAGTACATTCCGGAGCCGCTGCTGGAGGCTTGGGGATTCGAGATTGAGTCTACGCTGTAAGAAGTGACGCGATCAGAAACAAAGGCCGCCGGACCGGCGGCCTTTTGCTTTTGGCGGCAAGCTTAATGGCATCCCTATTTCTTCCAGAAGTTTCTCCTGCCCCTGATATCCTAGCCCCGGTGACTTGCGGCACGACTGAAGTCGTGCCCTTCCCAAAGCCCGTCCGGATAGGGGGCGTTTCTTAACAGTCTGCCAGGCCTAGCACGCGAGGACCGATGAAGATACCAGCGGACGAAATTGTGGCTGCCGTGGTTGCGACCAGTTTCGCAGCGGGTCTGAACTTGTACGCTACCGTGGCCACGCTGGGACTGCTCGCGCACTTCGGCGTATTGGCGCTGCCGCCTGCGTTGGAAGTGCTGGCTAGCTGGTGGGTTATTGGGATTAGCGGGGCACTGTTCGCAATCGAGTTTTTCGCGGACAAGATTCCCGCCTTCGACCTGATCTGGAACGCGCTGCACACCTTCATCCGGGTTCCGGTGGCGGCGTTGCTGGCGTATCGGGCGACCGCGACGCTTTCGCCCTGGGAGCAGCTTCTGGTGACGTTAGCCGGTGGGGCCATTGCTTTTGCGGCCCATGGCGGCAAGACAGCTGCCCGGACGGCGGTGACGGCGTCTCCAGAACCGTTCTCCAACGCGGCTTTGAGCCTGGGGGAGGACGGGCTGGCGATCTTTCTGACCTGGTTTGCCACCCGGCATCCATATTCGGCAGCGGCGATTGTGGCCGTGCTCCTGCTGATCATCGTGTTGCTGGCACGCTGGGTGTTGCGCTCTCTGCGAGCGCTTTTCCCGGGGGCCGAAGATGTAGTGGCGGGTGACCGGCACGCAGGTTTGACGCTATAGGACCCACATGAGATAGTTACGTGTTTTCCGGGCCGGCGGGAGGACAGGCGGCACGCCAATCCCATCGAGGAGCCCCTCGTTTCATGTTCCGTCTGATTCCGCGGGAGACCAAATTCTTCCGCATGTTCGCCGAGGTGTCGCAGAACGTCACGGAGGGCGCCCGTCTGCTGCAAGACATTCTGCAGGATCCCACCGACCTGGGAGACCGTCTCGACCGGTTGCAGGAGATCGAACATCGCGGGGATGAACTGACCCATGCCATCATCACCACGCTAAACCAGACATTTATCACTCCCTTCGACCGTGAAGACATCCACCGGCTTACATCTTCACTCGACGACGTGCTTGACTTTGTCAATTCGGCGGGAATGCGGCTCAGGTTGTACCGGATCGAGGCGCCGCCACCGGTAGCGGCGGAGTTGGCGGGATTGATCGTGAAGCAGTCGGAGGAACTGGCGCAGGGGGTGTCTTTGCTGGAGCAAAACCAGCGGGTGCTGGAGCATTGCGTCGAGGTCCATCGCCTGGAAAATGAGGCGGACCGGGTGAGCCGCAACGCCATTGCCGAGCTTTTTGACAACGAGAAAGATCCCATCCGGTTGATCAAGATGAAGGAACTGTACGAAGTGCTGGAAACCGCCACCGACAAGGCAGAAGACGCGGCTAATGTGCTGGAAGCAGTTGCCTTGAAGAGCGCGTGATGGCCTTCGATTTCGATACCACAATCCCAGCAGGGAGCCTCCGCCGGTGAACACCGGATTGCTGCTACTCACGATTACGGTAGCCGTGGCTCTGATTTTTGACTTTCTGAACGGCTTCCACGATGCCGCCAACAGCATCGCCACCGTGGTGTCAACTCGGGTCTTGTCGCCAAAGCTGGCGGTAGTCTGGGCCTCATTCTTCAACTTCGTGGCGGCGTTCTTGCTGGGAACAGCCGTAGCCAAAACGATTGGCAAGGGCATGATTCGGCTGGACGACGTTACCCAATATGTCGTCATCGCCGGACTGGCCGGAGCGATTGTGTGGGATTTGCTCACCTGGTGGTGGGGTCTGCCGACCTCTTCCTCCCACGCTCTGATTGGCGGCTACGCGGGCGCGGCCATGGCACGTGCCGCACTGAACCACGGATGGGGCAACGCGTACTCGGTGATTCTTCCCCAGGGCTGGACCAAGACTCTGATTTTTGTCATGGTCGCGCCCGTCATGGGGCTGGTGCTGGCGCTTTTCTTTTCCAGCGCGAGTTACTGGCTGTTGCGTAACCAGACCCCTCGGAATGTGGACAAATGGTTTCGCAAGCTGCAATTGCTGTCGGCGGCGGCTTACAGCCTGGGGCATGGGGGCAACGATGCGCAGAAGACGATGGGCATCATCGCGGGGGCTTTATTCACGGCTCGCTATATGACCGCGGATGAGATGACCCACGAATGGGGACGCTACAAATGGTTCATCATTCTGGCCGCGCACACGGCCATTGCCCTAGGCACATATTTCGGGGGCTGGCGAATTGTTCACACCATGGGATCGAAAATTACCAAGCTTAAGCCCTTGGGCGGGTTTTGTGCCGAGACCGCTGGTGCTTTGACCCTGTTCGGGACCGCTTTGGCGGGGATTCCGGTTAGCACCACCCATACGATCACGGGCGCGATTATTGGAGTTGGCGCGGTACATCGATTGTCGGCAGTGCGGTGGGGAGTAGCGCGGCGGATTGTTTGGGCTTGGATCATTACGATTCCAGCTTCGGCGGCGGCGGCCGGGGTGATTTTTTGGATGATACGGTTGGTGTATCGGGGGGCCTAGGGGTGGTGGCGGACGCTCACCCAGCGATAGATCGCTGGGCTACTATCGGCCGCCCCTCCGGGGCTGGGCTTACCAGTTCGCAGCGGAGCGTTGCTCCGTCGGACGCCGGGGGCTTTTAGCTGCACCCTTTTTGCTACAATCGGCACATTATGATGTCGCATTCGCCGTTTACTGACGTTCCTACTGCGATCGAGGAAATCCGCGCCGGGCGGATGGTTGTGGTGGTGGACGACGAAGACCGTGAGAACGAAGGTGACCTCACGCTGGCCGCGGATAAGGTCACACCCGAAGCCATCAATTTCATGGCCAAGTACGGGCGCGGATTGGTCTGCCTGGCGATGACCGACGAGCGGCTCGACCATTTGCGGGTTGGTCCGATGACGGTTGAGAATACCTCGAACTACGGCACGGCTTTTTGCGAAGCGATTGACGCTCGCGACGGAGTGACCACGGGGATCTCAGCCTACGATCGAGCTCGAACCATTAAGGTTGCGATCGATCCCGCCACCCGGCCGGCCGATCTGGCACGGCCCGGGCATGTGTTTCCGCTGCGCGCTCGGAAGGGCGGGGTGCTAGTTCGGGCGGGGCAGACGGAAGCATCCGTGGACCTGGCGCGGCTCGCGGGACTTGTCCCCGCGGGAGTGATTTGCGAGATCATGCGCGACGACGGGACCATGGCCCGGGTTCCCGACCTGATCGAGTTCTGCGCCACTCACGGGTTGAAGCTACTGACCGTGGCGGAGCTAATCCGCTACCGCATGCAGCACGAACGTCACGTGCATCGGGTGGGCGAAGCTCTGATCGACACGCAACACGGAGAGTTTCGCCTGATTGCCTACGAAAGCGAAGTGGACGGCGGCGAGTCTCACATGGCTTTGGTGCATGGCGATATTGAAGGCGGTGACGAGCCTGTCTTGGTTCGCATGCACTCACATTGCCTGATGGGTGACGTTTTTGGATCTACCGGCTGCGACTGTCACGCCACCCTCGAAGGCTCGATGCAGAAGATCGCGCGGGAAGGGCGGGGCGCGCTCATCTATTTGCATCAGACTTCAAAAGGCTTCTCGGTGGAGAAGCTGGCGGAGCGGACCGCCCTTACGTTCCATCGTGAAAAGCGGTTGCCGGCGCTGCCAGACAGCGAGCGCAAGACTCAGCGCGAAATTGGTATCGGAGCGCAGATTCTTTCCGACCTGAATCTGCGGCGGATTCGGCTGTTGACGAACCATCCTCGAAAAGTTGCCGGGTTGGAAGGATTCGATATTGAGATTGTGGAACAGATTCCGGTGCCGCTGGAGCGGGCGGGAGTCAAGCAGAGGCGGTAGTCGCTTGCGTTTGTGGCCAAGAGCTCTTAACCGCAAAGGTCGCGAAGGACGCAAATTAAAAACTATTTATCAGACTTGAGCTGCACCGCCAACCGTTAGTTGCTTCCTGATGACGAAAACCTCTCGCACCGCGGGCAAACCGACCTACGTGGCTTTGCTACGCGGGATTAATTTGAGCGGGCACAAGATAGTCAAGATGGACCAACTTCGGAAGACGCTCGAGGAGTTGGGATTTGAAGATGTGAAGACCTACATTCAAAGTGGAAACGTGGTTTTCAAAGCGCCGACGCAAACACCCGAAAATCTGGCCAAACGGATTGAAGAAAAGGTGCTTCGTCAGTTCGGCTTTCCGGTGCCGGTGGTAGTGAAGACTGCAGGTGAGATCGGTGAAGTCATAAGAAACAATCCGTTGGTAAAGGAAAAAGGCATCGATCCTTCCAAACTGCATGTTACTTTCTTGTGGTCCGCACCAGAGAAAAATGCATTGAAAATGCTGGATGCAATTGACGCGGTTCCCGATCAGTTTCGCTGTTCGGGGGAGGCAATCTACCTCTATTGTCCGAATGGTTACGGCGAGAGCAAGCTAACGAATAACGTTTTGGAGAAGGTGCTTAGGGCTGGCGCGACGACGCGAAATTGGAAAACAGTGAATCAGCTGTACCAGATGACTCTGGGCTAGAGGGGTTTGGGTTCCGGGTTCACGACGGCTTGCGAATCACGATGTCGCTGTCGTTGATGAAGAACTGTACCGAGCACTGATCGGAGCCGCAGATCACGGGGAGCAGACCGGCGAGTTGTTTGCGCGTGATCAGACCCAGGGTGCCGCAGTCGGGACAGGAGAGCACGGCCCAATAAGGATCTTCCTTTTCGCCCACGTGGCCGGCATTTTCGAGCACGAAGATCGTGCCCGGCTGCATCTGTTCGGGAATCCATTCGTTCAGGACGTTCAGTTCCGCAACCATCTCGCCTCCCCTGGGTCCCTAAGTTTGGGTCGCTAAGTCTCGGTGCCGAAGTCTCGGAGCCAAACTTTCCTGTTACGAAACTTTTCTGCCGGGGCGCGCTGAATGCGACGCCGCTGCACTAGCTTTTTTTTCGGCGTTGCGGACTACGGCGCGCACCTGGCGTACGGTGTCGCTGAGACAAATGGTCAGCATGGGCTGACGGGAATTCTTGAGAATGTCGACAATCTGCCGGGTCGAAGTTTCAAGATACAGAGTGCGGCCGTCGGTGAGGAGATGGTAGTCAGACGAGCCGCTGACGGTTTCCGCCAGGCGCTTGCTGAACTCGCGCTGCAAAAAACGCATGACCTTGCGTACACGCTGTAGCGAAAAGCCGCGGAGGCGCAGCTCGCAGATGACCGCCACCTCGGCCAGATCTTCCGTGGAGTATAGGCGGCGGTGTCCGTCGCGGGCCGGGATGACGATGCGGCGCTCGTCCCACCATTGCAGCTGGCGGAGAGTGATACCAGTAAGCGCCACTACTTCTCGGGATGTGAAACGCTTGTTCATGTGGCGACAGAAATGTTTCAAACATCTGTAATACAAAATGTTTGACATATTTTAGGCGTGAGGCGGCGGGTGTCAATGGCATAGTTGGGCGATGGGGTGACTAGAGGAGTTCCTGCTAGCGTTGTGAGCGCGGGCTATCCTGATCGAAGCTGCGACAGCCGGCAGAAGTCGGCGCTACGAAAACCTTCCGCCGCCTACGAAGTGGACGATTTCCAGTTGGTCGCCCTCGGCGAGGTGGGTTTCGGCCCATTGGTCGCGGGGGACGATGTTGCGGTTTAATTCCACGGCGACACGGTCTTGCTTCATGCCTAAGTGTTCGATCAGCTGGGCCAGGGTGGAGGGGGCGGAGTCTTGCTGCTGGCCGTTGATTGTGAGCTTCATCGTGAAACGATTTTCGCAACTAATGGGCTAAGGGGCAAGCGGGCGAAAAGTCAGGTTGTCGAGCTGCGCTCGACTGGGCAGCTGAGGACAGCTGTCCCTACGTGGCTGGCGGAGATGGTCAGGCTTCTACCTTTTTTAGCTGGAATTTGCGGGTGGCGGTGCGGCCGGAATAACTGGCCTGCACTAGGACGGAGGAATCTGGCAGGGAGGACTCTTCCATTTCGATTTTCATTTCCGCGTCGCCGGCCTGATCGGTGACCACCTGTGAATAAAGAGGCGTGGCATCGGGTCGGGCGAAGCGGACGGTGAGGCGGGCTCCGGGGGCGGCGGAGCCGCTTTCGGTGACTCGCAACCGCATGGTCAGATTGCGGTCGGCGTGGACGGAATTGGCGTTGATCCAGTGCAGATCGAGCTCTTTGATGATGGCCAGGGTTTCCGGGGTTTCGCGCTTGTCGAGCACGTCGTCTAAATGGCCATCGCGGATGGCATCGAGCACCAGGCGGTGCTGGTCGCGCAGGCCCAGCTCTTTTTGCTGGTCGGTAAAACCTCCCGCCAGCTTGTCTCCGTATGGGCTGGCGCGTTTCCCGATGCAGCGGCCACGCACGAATACCTGAGTTTGCAGGAGGAGTTCGCTTTCGCGGGCCTCGCTTTGCACGTGGTAGACGGTGTCGCCCTGCTTGATATCCGTATTAAAGCCGAAAATCATGCGCTTTCCTTCACCGGACAGACTCAAGAACCGACAGAGATTTCGCCTATCGTTTTAATTAATCCTTAATTAATCCCAAAGTTAATCGTAAAAGCCTCAACAAATGGGGCTGGGTCGCTTGACACTCCCAAGTACGAAATCTAATCTAGAATGTTTACGTAACGCTTGGCGCGAATTATATATAGCTCTCCCATGCCCGACAATTACTTCGCCAACTACCTGCCATTGCTGATTCACTTCCTGGTCGCACTCGTCCTGGCGGGGGTGATGGTGGTGCTCTCCTATCTTATCGGTTATCGGCGGCCTACACGGGCCAAAATGTCGCCCTATGAATGCGGCATGACTCCGGTCGGGGACGCCAGAAGCCGTTTCTCGGTCAAATTTTATCTGGTGGCGATGCTCTTCATACTCTTCGACGTAGAAGCGGTTTTCCTTTATCCCTGGGCTGTTATTCTGCGCGATCTTAAGATGTTTGGCTTCTGGGAGATGCTGGTCTATATCGGGATTGTGCTGGTGGGCTTCTTTTATGTGTGGAAGAAAGGTGCGCTGGACTGGGGCCAGCCTTCCGCCCGTCGAGGCGAGGTTTAATGCCACTCGAACCAGCCATCACCGATCTGGAGCAGCTGAAGAACCATCCCGCCATCGCGAAATTGGTGGCCTGGAATCCGGCTGCGGTTGAGGCAGCGAAGTTCGATCGCGACGAGATCAGTATTTATGTGGAGCGGTCGTTGATCCGCGAGGCTTGCGTGTTGCTGCGCGACGATGCGGATTGTCCTTTCAACTACCTTGCTGATGTGACTTGCGTAGATTGGTTTCCTTCCGAACCGCGCTTTGAAGTCGTTTACCACCTGCTTTCCATTCCGAAAAAAGAGCGCGTGCGGTTGAAGGTACGGCTTGAGGGCAGCAGTCCGGCGCTGGATTCGATCACACAGGTTTGGCCATCGGCCAATTATTTCGAGCGGGAAGTGTACGACCTTTTCGGAGTGCGATTCGCCGGACATCCTTATCTGCGGCGGCTGCTGATGCCCGAAGATTGGGAAGGCCATCCCCTGCGCAAGGACTATCCGGTAGAGGGCTACCGCTAGAATTCGCCATGGCTCATCTTTCCCCCGCCCCCGCGCTGGAACCCGGACAGGATCGCACCATGATCCTGAACATGGGGCCGCATCATCCCTCGACTCATGGGGTACTGCGGCTGATTCTTGAAATTGACGGCGAAAATATCGTGCGCATCATGCCCGACATCGGGTATTTGCACACTGGGATCGAGAAAACCTGCGAGGCCAAGTTTTACCAGCAGGTAGTGCCGCTCACCGACCGCATCGATTATCTTTGCCCGCTGACCAACAATCTTTGTTACGTGCTGGCGGTGGAAAAACTGCTTGGCTTGGAGATTCCGCCCAAAGCTCAGTGGATGCGAGTGATGCTGAATGAATTGACGCGCATCAACTCGCATCTGGTCTGGCTGGGCACGCACGCGCTCGATATCGGCGCCATGACTGTGTTTCTTTATTGTTTCCGCGAGCGCGAAGACATCCTGCGGCTTTTCGAGATGGTGAGTGGACAGCGCATGATGACTTCGTACTTCCGCATTGGCGGGCTGGCGCTGGAACCGCCTTTGGGGTTTTTCGAGAGAGTCCGGGATTTCGCCAGACGCTTTCCCGCTAACGTGGATGAGTACGAAAACCTGCTGACCGGAAACCCCATCTGGGGGATGCGCACCAAGGGCGTGGCCCGGATTACCGCGGAAGATGCTGTCGCTCTGGGAGCCAGCGGGCCGACGTTGCGGGGTAGCGGAGTGGATTTCGATCTGCGGCGCGATATGCCGTACTCGGGCTACGAGAATTTTAAGTTCAAAGTACCGGTGTCGCAGGATGGCGACGTGTTTGCCCGTTATACGTGCCGGGTTGCGGAAATGCGGGAATCCATTGCGATGGTGCAGCAGGCGTTGGATGGAATGCCGCAAGGGCCGATCAAGGCAGTGGCTCCGAAGGTGATTCTGCCCGACCGGGAGATGATGAAGACGCAGATGGAAGCGCTCATCTATCATTTCAAGATCATTACCGAAGGCTTTGCCGTGCCTGCGGGCGAGGTTTACCAAGCGGTGGAGTCGCCGCGCGGGGAGATGGGGTATTACGTGGTAAGCGACGGGACCGCGAAACCTTATCGGGTGCACATGCGTGCGGCGTGTTTGGCGAATTTGCAGGTGCTTCCCAGCATGTGTGAGGGTCGGCTGCTGGCGGATGTTGTAGCGGCGATTGGCAGCATTGACATTGTGCTCGGGGAGATAGACCGGTAGGAAAAGCTTGAACCACGAAGGACACGAAGGCACACGAAGGAAATCCTTCAGTACCGATTTTCTTCGTGATACTTCGTGTCCTTGGAGGTTGAACGATTTTTTTGCATGAGATTCTCGGATCAATTCGAACAACGCTTCGCGGAGATGCTGACGCACTATCCGACCAAGAGATCGGTGCTGGTGCCTACGCTGCTTTATGCGCAGGATGAAGCCGGCTTTCTGAGCGACGAAGTCATCGCAGAGATTGCCGGGCGGTTGGACTTGACCGAACTCGAGGTTCGCAGCGTGATCAGCTACTACTCGATGCTGACAACCAAGCCGCGGGGCAAATTCAACGTACAGGTTTGCACCAACATC
>WNFG01003308.1_pt1 | contig 13455 bp, 10 predicted proteins | sample 5400431 | NCBI WGS metagenome assembly WNFG01 (sample SAMN13153346, study PRJNA577476) | soil metagenome | isolation source: 120 cm saprolite under Douglas fir tree site 2 hole 3 replicate 2 | place: USA:California | collected 2015-04-18
GGGATAAGTAAGCACGAGATACCGTGTGAGAAAATCCACATAAAATGCGTATGTATAATGGTTGAAACTATTTCCTGTCTAAAACGTGTTGGGGCACGAACAGGCCAGCTAGACCCATTGTAGCCCCCAAAAAGTCGTTGAACAGGAGCGCGTCTCCTTGTACATTTAAAATATGCGCACGTTTCCCATTGCAAGCCAGGGCGACCGCGAGGGTCACCCAAACCCTGACACGTCGAGGACCGGTGTACCGGTGCTTTTGCCTTCTCCTCAGGCAAAGAGCACGTTTATGACAGATTGGCATTGTTCAACGCGCAAACTTGTCAAAGGAGCGGGCGCAATCATTGTACGATGAAGTTAACCAAAGGAGGGTATCATGCCTATTTTCGATCGTGGTAACCGTCAAGACCTGGATCAACTCGTCGAAGAGTACGTCACCACCAACAACATTAACCGGCGCCAGTTTTTGCAGCGCGCCACTGCAGCCGGTCTGAGCATCAGCGCGGCCTCGGCCTTGCTGGCAGCCTGCGGTGGTGGCACCAGCAGCACGACCGCCCCCACCTCCGTTGACGTGCTGGGCGTGTGGAGCGGGATAGAACTGACTAACTTCCAACTCATCAACGCGGCGTTCACCAAGAAGACCGGCATTAAGGTCACCGTCGAGACCACGCGCGACGCGGCGACGGTCCTGAACACGCGCATCAGGGGCAACAACCCGCCCGACGTCACCGGTTCGCCTGGCCTGTCCCAGTTCCATACACTGATTACGCAGGGCAAAGTGATCCGCCTGGACTCGATCCTCGACATGAACCAGATCCGGTCCAACTACTCCCAGGACTGGATTAATCTGGCCTCGTACAACGGCGGCATGTACGGCGTGGTAATGTTGGCCAACAGCAAGGGCACCGTCTGGTATAACCCCAAGCAGGCCCAGGCCGTTGGCGCTACCGTTCCCCAGACCTGGAATGACCTGATTACCCTTTCCGACAAGATCGCCAGCGCTGGCCAATATCCCTGGGCCCTGGGCGTGGAAAGCGGGGCCGCCAGCGGCTGGCCCGGTGCCGACTGGATTGACCAGATCTTCCTCAGCCTGAATGGCCCCGACATGACTGACGCATGGGTAGCCCACAAAATTAAGTGGACCGACTCCAGCGTCAAAAACGCCTTCCAGTATTTCGGCCAGATCGTCCAGGGCAAACACTACATCAATGGCGCGCCCCAGTCCATCCTGGCCACCGGCTTCCAGGATGCCTCCTACCAGCCCTATAATTCGCCCCCAAAGGCCTACATGGACTACCTGGGCGACTTCCTCGTCGGCTTCATTACCGCGCAGTTCCCCACCCTGCAGGCGGGCACCGATTACAATTTCTTCACCTTCCCCACGATCACCCCGGCGTATGCCGGCGCGGTCACCGGCGGCGCTGATATGGTGTTTGCGTTGAAGGATAACAGTGCCATCCGCCAGTACCTGCAATACCTGTCAACGGCTGAAGCGCAGGAGATCTGGGTGAAACAGGGCGGCAAATCCTCGGTCAACAAAGCGGTCCCCCTGAGCGCCTATCCCAATGATGTGCAGCGCGCTGCCGGCAAGCAGTTGAGCCAGGCCCCCATTTTTAGAAACAGTCCAGATGACCTGATGCCTACCGCGATGTCGACCGCCTACTGGAAGGGTGTGCTGGACTACATCTCCAATCCATCGCAACTGAACAGCATACTCAGTACGCTTGAAAACACCGCTGTGTCGGCATACTCGTCCTAAACGCGCCGGAGGAAGCGCAACTGTGGAGAGACTGCCCCTCTGTGGGACCAATCTCTCCACACCTGATCCTTACACGTATGCGAGCAGGTTCGCCAGGAAGGGATGGAAAAACCCAACCCGTAATGGTACAATTGCTACCATATAGGCGCTTCCCTTCCTCGTGACTGAGGAGTTGTTTTACCTGCTAATCTGCGTATGCTGTGCTACCTGTACGTCCCTTGTTGTGACAAAGGAGGCCATGTATGGCAACGATGGCTAAAGAAAGCGTTTCTGTCGCTCTCCCTCCCCATAAAGAGAGGCGAGAAATCTCCTGGTCAGCTTTCCTATGGATCGCGCCTACCGTGGTGTTAATGCTGGTCTTTTTCATCTACCCCATGATCGGCACGGTTGTGGCCAGCTTTCAGAATAAGTTATCGACGGCGTTCGTTGGGTTCAAAAACTATAAGACGATCTTCACCGACCCGAACATGCTCCTGGTGTTGAAGAATAATCTGATCTGGTTGGTCCTGGGGACGATCCTGACCGTAGGACTGGGCCTGACCGTCGCAGTGCTGGTAGACAGGGTGAAGATCGAGCGGGTGATCAAGTCCGCGCTCTTTATCCCCATGGCGCTTTCCTTGGTGGCCGCCGGTGTCATCTGGCGCTTCGTCTACATCTATGAACCGGCCGGTCAGCCCCAGATTGGCCTGCTCAACGCGTTCCTGGGGCTTTTGCACATCCCACCGCAGGCCTGGTTCCAGAATGAAGCCGTGAATAACTTCGCGTTGATCGCGATCTATGTCTGGATCTGGACCGGCTTTTGCATGGTGATTCTCTCGGCGGCCCTCAAAGGTATCCCCGACGATGTCATCGAGGCGGCTAAAATCGATGGGGCGAGCCGCTTGACCATGTTCTGGCGCGTCATGGTCCCGATGATCAGCCCCACCCTTGGCGTCGTCACCACCACCATGATCATCAATATCCTCAAAATCTTTGATGTGATCTACGTCAATACTGGCGGGAATTATAACACCAGTGTGGTGGCCATGGAGTTTTACAACCAGTATTTCAATTTCCAAAACTATGGCCTGGGAAGCGCGCTGGCAGTGGTCCTGACCATAGCGATCCTGCCGGTGATGTACATCAATATTCGTAGAATGCGAGCACAGGAGGGACAGCGATGAGCCAGCAGATTACCGAACTAGCGACACGCGAAAGGGCCAGGAGCATCACTGAGCGACTGGCAACGCTGGAGCGGCCGCGAACAGCATGGGAGCGTTTCACCCATGCGTTCAGCAACAGCTTCGTCACTGCGCTTGTGGTGGTGATTGCAGTCATGTGGTCGATACCGACCTTTGGCCTGTTTGTTGCATCGTTCCGCCCACCACAGCTGATCGCCAGCACTGGCTGGTGGACGGGGCTTGTCCCTCCCTGGCACTTTACCATTGAGAACTATGCGAGTGTCATCCAGGCGTACGGATTTGGCCAGGCCTTTCTCAATAGCCTGATCATCGCTATACCGGGGACGATCTTTCCGATAGCGCTCGGCGCATTCGGGGCCTACGCCTTCGCCTGGATGAAATTCCCAGGGCGCGACTTCTTCTTTTTCGGCATCGTAGCACTGCTGGTCGTGCCATCACAAATTGCACTGGCGCCTATCCTCCAGCTGTTCACAGCGGTCGGGTTGACAGGCCAATACGCCGCACTCTGGATCGCACACACGGCCTTTGGCCTGCCCTTCGCGGTCTTCCTGCTGCGCAACTTTTTCGCCCAACTCCCCAAAGACCTGGTGGAATCGGCACATATCGACGGAGCCTCGTCGTGGCGCGTGTTCTGGAGCATCATGGTGCCATTGTCGGTACCCGCCCTGGCCTCACTGGCTATCTTCCAGTTTTTGTGGGTCTGGAACGACCTGCTGGATGCTTTGATCTTCCTGGGTGGCGCCCCCGAAAGGGCACCGCTGACATTATCGTTGGCTACCCTGGTCGGCTCCTATGGCGAGGGCTACCAGCTGCTGACCGCAGCTGCTTTCCTCTCCATGGCCCTGCCACTGGTGGTGTTCTTCTCCTTGCAGCGCTACTTCATCCGCGGTATCCTGGCCGGTTCGGTCAAAGGCTAGCTACAACATCGCGCGAGAAAAAGCCGTGATCCTCTTCTCCCACGAATATGTGAGAGGAGAGGATCACGGCTTTTTCTCGCGCGATGTTGTAGCTAGCCTTTGACCGAGCCGGCCAGGATACCGCGGATGAAGTAGCGCTGCAAGGCGAAGAACACCACCAGTGGCAGGGCCATGGAGAGGAAAGCAGCTGCGGTCAGCAGCTGGTAGCCTTCGCCATAGGAGCTGACCAGGTTAGCCACTGCCAATGTCAGCGGCGCCTTTTCGATGGCGCCACCCAGGTAGATCAAGGCGACGAACAGGTCGTTCCAGACCCACATAAACTGGAAGATAGCCAGTGACGCCAGAGCCGGTACCGACAATGGCAAGATGAGGTTCCAGTAGATGCGCCAGGACGAGGCTCCGTCGATGTGCGCCGATTCAATCAGATCCTTGGGGAGCGCGGAGAAAAAGTTGCGCAGCAGGAAGATCGCGAAAGGCAGCCCAAAGGCGGTGTGTACAATCCAGACGGACCAATATTGCCCGGTAAACCCGATCGATGTGAAAATGGTGAGAATGGGTACCGTTGCAATCTGGTTTGGAATAACCAGCATTGCCACGACGAGGAGAAAGAGGAAGTTGCGTAACGGGAATTTCATCCAGGCGAAGGCGTAGGCCGCGAATGAGCCAATCGCTATGGGCAAGAGCGTCCCCGGTATAGCGATGATCAGGCTATTCAGGAAGGCCTGGCCAAATCCCTGCTGCTGGATGACCGTCTGATAGTTCTCAATGGTAAAGTGCCAGGGAGGGACAAGCCCCGACCACCAGCCGGTGCTGGCGATCAGCTGTGGTGGGCGGAACGATGCAACAAACAGGCCAAAGGTCGGGATCGACCACATGACTGCAATCACCACCACAAGCACAGTGACGGAGCTGTTGCTGAAGGCATGGGTGAAACGCTCCCATGCTGTGCGCGGTCGCTCCAGCGTGGCAAGTCGCTCAGTGATGCTCCTGGCCTTTTCGCGCGCGGCTAGTTCGGTAATCTGCTGGCTCATCGCAGCCCCTCCTCTGCTCGTATTCTACGAATATTGATGAACATCACCGGCAGAATCACCAGGGTCAGGACCACTGCCCACGCGCTTCCGAAGCCAGAGTTTTGGAAATTGAACAACTGGTCGTAAAACGCCTGACCAATCACACTCGTCTGAAAATTACCGCCGGTATTGATGTAGACGACATCGAAGATCTTGAGAATATTGATGACCATGGTGATGGTGACCACCGTCAGGGTCGGGGCGATCATCGGGATCATGACGCGCCAGAACATGGTAAAGCGGTTCGCGCCATCCATTTTAGCGGCCTCGATGATTTCGTCGGGAATACCCTTGAGGGCTGCCGAGAGAATCACCATGGAAAAGCCTGTCCACATCCAGACGTAGATAGCGATCAAGGCGAAGTTATTGATGGCTTCATTGACGAACCAGGCCTGGGGTGGGATGTGCAAAAGCCCCAGGAAGGCGTTGAGCAGGCCGATCTGGTTCTCACCGGCCGGTTTGTAGATGTAGACGAAGCGCCAGATGACGCCGGCGGCCACAAATGAAAGCGCCATTGGTACAAAGAGCGCGGACTTGATCACTCTCTCGATCTTCACCCTGTCTACCAAGACCGCGACGATCAGGCCCAGCCCTACTGTCAGGATCGTCCCCACGACCAACCAGAGCAGGTTATTCCTCAACACAATGAGATTGCTGGGGTCGGAGAAGATCTTTCCATACCATTTCAGCCCGACGAACCCCGTCACGTTCCCCAACGTATCGGTACTTTCAAGGCTGGTCACGATAGTGCCGATCATGGGGTAGATGAAAAAGAGTCCAATCAACAACAGGGCAGGCCCGACCCATATCCAGGCCGACCAGGAGATGCCTTCCATCCTTCTACGTGGAGGGACAGCAACAGAAACGCGTCCTTCAGTTATCGTTGCCACACATGGCCTCCTTTGGCAAAATAAGGGACGTACAGGTAGCACAGCGTACGCAGCTTAGCAGGTAAAACAACTCCTCAGTCACCAGGAAGGGAAGCACCTATATGGTAGCAATTGTACCATTACGGGTTGGGTTTTTCCATCCCTTGCTGGCGAACGGGTGTAGGAAAAAGTTGTAGGGGCCGATAAATCGGCGGTGGGCACGGTGAACCGGCCCCTACGGCCTATCCGTTCCGCTTAGGACGTGTATGTTGACGAAGCGGTGCTTTCCAGAGAACTGAGTATGCTGTCCAGTTGCCCTGGATTTTGGATGTAGGCCACCGAACCCTGCCAGAATGCGGTCTCCATCGCGGTGGGCATCTGGTCATCTGGACTCGCTCTAAAATAGGTGGCCGTGCTCAACTGCTTAGCTGCATTACGCTGCACATCGTTGGGATAGATGCTCGGGTCTATCGCTTTGTTCACCGAGGATGCGCCGCCCTGCTTCACCCAGATGCTCTGCGCCTCAGCCGTTGACAGAAATTGCATATACGCGCGGATGGCATCGTTATCTTTCATCGCGAAAATCCGATCAGCGCCGCCGGTGACCGCGCCCGCGTACGTCGGGTTGATCGTGGGGAAGGGGAAGAAATTGTAATCGGTGCCTGCCTGCAAGCTGGGAAACTGAGCGCTAATGAACCCTGCCGCGAAGTCACCCAGGTAGTACAGGTACGCCTTTGGTGGCGAATCATAGGGCAGGTAGGAGGCATCCTGGAAGCCGGTGGCCAGGATGGAGGTCGGCGCGCCATTGATGTAGTGTTTGCCCTGGACGATCTGGCCGAAGTACTGGAAGGCCTGTTTGATGGTGGGGTGCGTCCAGGGGATTTTGTGGTTGACCCACATGTCGACCATGTCGGGGCCGTTCAGGCTGAGGTAGATCTGGTCGATCCAGTCACAGGCGGGCCAGCCGCTGGCGGCCCCGCTTGACACGCCCATTGACCAGGGATATTTGCCGCTGCCGGCGATCTTGTCGGAAAGGGCAATCAGGTCATTCCAGGTCTGGGGAATGGTAGCGCCAACGGCCTGGGCCTGCTTGGGGTTATACCAGATGGTGCCCTTGCTGTTGGCCTTCGGTAGCACACAGTACAGGTGTCCGTTGAACGAGGCATAATCAATCCAGGTCTGGGCGTAGTTCTGCCGGAACTGGTTCATGTCGAGGAACTTGTCCAGGGCCACAATTTTGCCCTGGGAAGCCAGTGTCTGGTACTGGCTCGTTCCAGGCGCACCGGTGACGTCGGGCGGGTTGTTAGCCCTGACGCGCGTGTTCAGTACAGTGGGCAGGTCGCGGGTCGACTCGACGTTGATCGTAATGCCGGTCTTCTGTTTGAACGCCGTGTTTTGTAACTGGAAATTAGCCAGTTCATTAGTGCTCCACACGGTCAGCACGTCAATGGATGTGACTTTGGCCGGGGTGCTGGTGCCACCACCGCAGGCTGCCAGCAAGGCCGAGGCCGCGCTGATGCTCAGGCCAGCCGCAGTGGCGCGCTGCAAAAACTGGCGCCGGTTAATGTTGGTGGTGGTGACGTACTCTTCGACGAGTTGATCCAGGTCTTGACGGTTACCACGATCGAAAATAGGCATGATACCCTCCTTTGGTTAACTACATCGTACAATGATTGCGTTCGCTCCTTTGACGAGCTTGCGCGTCGAACAATGCCAATCTATCATAAACGTGCTCTTTGCCTGAGGAGAAGGCAAAAGCACCGGTACACCGGTCCTCGACGTGTTAGGGTTGGGGTGACCCTCGCGGTCGCCCTGGCTTGCAATGGGAGACGTACGCGCATTTTATTAAAATATACAAGGAAACGCGCTCCTGTTCAATGACTTTTAGGGGGCTACAATGGGTCTAGCTGGCCTGTTCGTGCCCCAACACGTTTTAGACAGGAAATAGTTTCAACCACTATACATACGCATTTTACGCGGATTTTCTCACACGGTATCTCGTGCTTACTTATCCCTTGATCACAATTACGGGCCTTACACGTGCCACCAGCTTTGCCAGGCCGGCGTTATGCACCACATTCACCACCTTCTGCGCATCCTTATACGCCTGCGGGGCCTCCTCGGTCAGCAGGTTCTTGCTGTGCACACGCACGGTCACACCCCTGGCAGCCAGTTGATCCAGCAACTCGCGGCTGTTCAGCGACTTCCTGGCGGCAGTGCGGCTTTTCTGTCGTCCCGCGCCATGGCAGGTTGTGCCGAAAGTCTGCTCCATCGAGCCCTGGGCGCCTACCAGCACAAAAGAGTAACGGCCCATATCGCCAGGAATGAGCACAGGCTGTCCCACCGCGCGATACTGCTCCGGCACCGCAGGATGACCCGCAGGAAAGGCGCGCGTTGCTCCCTTGCGATGCACACACAACCGCTGTACCAGCCCATCTATCTCGTACTCCTCCATCTTGGCGATGTTGTGGCAGACATCGTAGACCAGCGGCATCTCTTTCGGGCGCGTCTTCCGCCCGAACACACTTGCAAAGGCCTGCCGCACACCATGCATCAACAACTGCCGGTTCGCCCAGGCAAAGTTCGCACCACACGCCATCGCCGCAAGGTAGGCCTTCCCATTATCGGACTGCAAGGGCAAACATGCCAGCTGCCGGTCCACCAGGTGAAATCCATAGTCCTGCTGCTTGTATTCGGCAAGCCTCACGTAATCCTCGGCTATCTGGTGTCCGAACCCGCGCGAGCCACAGTGAATGGTTACGACGATCTGACCAACCTGGCCAATACCTAAAGCATTGGCCGCCTGCGCATCGTAGATGTGATCGATAACCTGCACCTCGCAGAAATGGTTCCCAGACCCCAGGCTGCCAAGCTGCTTTAGACCACGCTGCAGCGCAGTGTTCGATACAGCGTCGGGATCAGCGCCAGCCAGGCACCCGTGCTCTTCGGTGACCTCCAGGTCTTCAGGAAAACCGTAACCCTCCTCAACCGCCCAGGCAGAGCCACGCACCATCACGGCACGCATTTCACCGGCGCTAAGCTGGCGCATTCCTGCGCCACCAACCCCCGAAGGCAGACTGTTAAACAGTTCATCGGCAAGCTTATCGACCTTACCACGCACCTGGTCTAGCAACAAGCTGCAGGCAATCATGCGTACACCGCAATTGATATCAAAACCGATACCACCTGGAGACACAACGCCGTAGTCGGCATGCGTTGCCGCTACACCACCCACGGGAAAGCCATAACCCCAGTGGATATCGGGCATCGCCAGCGAGTAGCCCACAATTCCGGGCAAGGTTGCCACATTTGCCACCTGCTGCAGCGCGTTATCTTCAAGAATCTGCTCTATAAGCTCATCGTCGGCATAAATCATACCGGGCACGCGCATCTCCGCGTTATAGCGCTGCGGAATGCGCCAGCGGTATGGGTCTACACGCTCTAATGGGATCTTCTCTTTTGTATTGTTCATCAGATCCTCCTAATTGATTACCTACAACGAGATCTTAAATGTCGAAGATGATGCGGGCCTTGTACCCCTCAGCGGTTTGTTCCACAGCGGCTTCATGCCAGGTTACAGCTTTGATAGCGCTGCTCAAATCATGGCGCTGCGCGTCGTAGGGTTCGCCAGAGGCGCGGCCTTTGAGATGAGTCTCGGTGAGACTGTCTATTTCAAATTCGCGAAAAATGAGGTATTCGGTGTCGAACAGGAAGATCAGTGCATTCAGCCAGGCGATCAGCAGCGAGACGACATCGTGACCTTCCGCGGTTATCTCCCGGCTCACCTGCAGGCGTACCTGCTCAAGAGGCACCATCAGGCTTTCCATGCCCTGAGCCGCGTGTATAAACAGTTCAGGCAGTGTACTACCATAAGCGTGCAGGCCAACATCGGCGGTATGCTCGAACACCTCATAGGGTTTGTGCGACATCATTGCGAAGCTCGCAATACAGCGAATCCTGCCAGATTGTTAGATGTTACTTGCATGGCTGTACGCCCTCCTTTCCCTACGAGGTCTGTCTCTTGAGAAAGATAGCATGCAGTTTGTTATTTGTCAATATTACTTCTGCATGGTCTTCTTGATTAGGCAAGGTTCAATTTGAAGAAAAGTCCTTGACAGTTTATACAGAGTAACTTTTAAATGCGGACATCATCACATCCACCGAGAGGGCCGATAAATCGGCGGTGTGCGCGAAGTAGTGATACGCGCTCCGCTTCGCTTCGCTGAGGCACCTACTGCTGATCGAATGAATGTGTCAATGTGCATCATCGGGCACTACCGATGGCCGGATTATTTCGTCAATGTGCATGAACAGTCACCCCGTGTCACGCCTCCGCGCAGCGAAGGGTCTGTCGCGAGCGGCAGCGAGATGCTTCGCTGCGCTCAGCATGACAGGGCTGGACCTTGCTGTTGCTGCGGAACTGTCACGTGCATTTGAACCATGCCTTATGTTATTATACGTTTGCTGTCGTAGTCTCTACTATATTTCTTTGGAACGTTTCATATCATAAAAAGTTGCTCATCCTTTCAGGAGTAATTCCAGATGTTCCGTTTTTCACAGCGTAGATGGCTGATGGCCATGGGCCTGATCATTGCGCCTTCACTCTTGCTGTTAGTGCTGGTAATGACACATATCATTCCCCTTTATTCACGGGGGAGTTTGCTTATCCTCGCTACACCTACTATCCCCAACGGCGATAGAGCGCCATTGCAGCTCAGCAACGATCCGTACACTAACAACACCAGCCAGCACCTGACCGAAGTCGAACCGGGCACGTACTCTTATGGTTCAACTATCGTTACAGCCTTCCAGGTTGGTCGCTATAGCGACGGCGGCGGCTCCAATATCGGCTGGGCGACATCCACAGACGGGGGCGCTACCTGGAAAAGCGGCTTCTTGCCCGGCACTACTCAATTCGTAGGAGGCCCATATACTCGTATCAGCGATTCGTCTGTCGCCTACGATGCCGCGCACCAGACCTGGATCGTTTCTTCTATTGCCATCACAGGAAGTGGAAGCACCCTCACCAGCCCCACCGTTATCGTCAATCTTTCAACCGACGGGGGATTCACCTGGAGCAAACCCATAAAGGTCGTGAATGGTGGTAGTACCTACTATGACAAAGACTGGATCGTTTGCGATGATACGGCTACCAGCTTATTCTACGGCCATTGTTATGTGGAGTGCGACAACGATAACCTGGGCGGACTGATCCTGATGAGCACATCCATTGACGGTGGACACACCTGGGGGGCTGCTCAGACAACCGCCGATAAAGCGCACGGCCTGGGGGGGCAGCCTCTCGTCCAGCCAGGAGGTAAAGTGATCGTGCCTATCAGCGGCTACGCTACCTCCCGTATGCTTGCCTTTACCTCTACTAATGGGGGCTTAAGCTGGAACAGCACGGTGATCGTAACCAGGATCACCGGTAGTGTCTTACCGACTGCTGCAATCGATGCTTCCGGCAAAGTCTACCTTGTCTGGGTGGATTGTCAATTTGAAAAAAACTGTAATGCCAAAGGTGGTGGCGGAGACGCCGAAATGCGCCGCGCAAGCGCACCCGAAGACGATCTCGTTATGTCAACTTCAACCGATGGTATCACCTGGTCGCCTGTGCAGTTCATCCCTATCGATCCGCCTGGAAGCGGCATAGATCACCTCGTGCCCGGTCTTGGGGTTGATAAGCATACCTCTGGAAACACTGCTCACCTTGCACTCACGTTCTATAATCACTCTGTTAACTGCGACGTGGGTTGCCAGTACTATGCGGGCTTTGTCTCATCGACCGACGGCGGCGCTCACTGGACATCAAAAATCCAGCTCGCCGGGCCGATGCTGTTGTCCTGGCTCCCCCAGGGCAGGAATAAGGTAGGGGATTACATCTCGACCGCGTTCTGCAATGGGCTGGCTTTCCCTGTTTTTTCGATAGCCAGTGCGCCAGGCGGCAGTCATCTCAACGAGGCTATGTATACTATTACGGGCGGGCTGGTGGTGTAAGGAGGAAGGTCAACTGTGCAGTTTATTCCACTGTAACAGTGGAAGGCACAGTATGCGCCCAGAACTCCAGCAGATCGCTTTTCGTCACAATGCCCTCCAGGGCATCGCTATTCATCACAGCTACTGCTGACTGCCCGGAGCTAAACAGCGTGTACGCCTCCTGCGCAGGGGCATCAGCCTGCAATTGCGGGAACGGAGGGCCTTGAAAATCGCGTACAACCTTTGACGACAGTCTCTCGCCGCTGGCGAGATGGCGCAGCAACAGATTCTCGGTTAAACTCCCGACCATGCACCCATCCTCCATTACCGGAGTCTGGCTGATACCGTAACGGCGCAACAATTCGACGGCATCGGCAAACGAATCGGTCGGCGCAACGCTGACCACGAGAGGCATAGTGCGTGAATGAGTGCGGCGATAGGTGAGGACATCGTGCAAGGTAGGTTCGTCTGTCTCCGCCTGCACCAGCATGTTGTTCTCACGCATCCAGGTGTCGTTGAACTGCTTGCTCAGGTAACCGCGCCCGGTATCAGGAAACAGCACGACTACAACGTCACCTGGCGTGAGGCGGCGTGCATAGATAAGAGCGGCTGCCAGGGCAGTACCAGATGAGCCACCCACCAGCATTCCCTCTTCACGCGCCAGCCGGCGTGCCCAGTAGAATGAGGTACGATCGTCGATACGCACAACCTCATCTACCACCGACGGGTCGTAGTTAGGTGGGAATATTTCCATACCGATACCCTCAACCTTGTAGGGTTTCGGCGTATCCCCAGAAAAAACCGAGCCGGGAGGATCAGAGCCAATCACCTTCACGCCCGGATTCTGTTCCTTGAGAAAACGGGCGATGCCGGAAATCGTCCCACCTGTGCCAATACCCGCGACAAATGTGCTGATACGACCAGCTGTATCACGCCAGATTTCGGGGCCGGTCGTGGCATAGTGCGTGGCCGGATTCGCGGGATTGGCATACTGGTCAGGACAATAGGCCCCGGGTATCTCGTTAGCCAGTCGATGGGCCACATTTTTATAGTGTTCGGGTGAATCATGAGCGACGCTGCTGGGGCAGATGACTACTTCCGCGCCATAGGCGCGTAAGAGGCTGCGTTTCTCTTCACTCACCTTATCTGTCATGACGAAGATACAGTGATAGCCCTTAATGGCTGCGGCAATTGCCAGTCCATGCCCGGTGTTGCCGCTGGTTGGCTCTACGATGGTACCGCCCGGACGCAGCAAACCCTGCCTCTCACAATACTCGATCATGGCCGGTCCAATACGGTCCTTGACGCTCCCACCAGGATTGAACATTTCTATTTTTGCCAGCACCAGGGGCGGCACATCATTCGCAACCTGGTTGAGACGTATGAGCGGGGTATGCCCTATCGCATCGAGCATTGAGTTATAATAGCGCATGTCTGCCCAAGGAACTTCTGTCATCTTATCCATCACACAACTTCCTCCTAATAGTGCCAGGCCACTCTGCCGTTGCACCTTTCGATGGCATCAGTATAGCACTTTTAGGCATTGTAAAGCAGTCAGGGGCGCGGGCGGTTGTGCACTTTTTGCACCAGCGGCTCCTCCAGTTTTTGCGGCTGCTGCTGCCGGGCCTGGTGCTGTGAGGCTCGCAGGTGTAACAGCCAGCGGATCAGCCAGACCAGGCCCGCGAT
>WNFG01003310.1_pt1 | contig 13453 bp, 6 predicted proteins | sample 5400431 | NCBI WGS metagenome assembly WNFG01 (sample SAMN13153346, study PRJNA577476) | soil metagenome | isolation source: 120 cm saprolite under Douglas fir tree site 2 hole 3 replicate 2 | place: USA:California | collected 2015-04-18
ATCCCTGAAGAAATGACACCAATCGTGAAAGACGACGCGCCAGATACCCTCATACAGGGTATCTCACCCGTCTTCTATGCACGTGTTCTTCATGCCCTGGCCACCGTTCCTCAATCCTTGCGTTCCCAGACTATCTACGACCTGATCCTACAGCAGGCCCAAGAACAACTTGACCCACATCGTTTTGGCCTGGCGATTATCGTTGTGCGCTGTATGCCCCCATGGCGTGATGGCAAAATTCATAGTTTACGAGAAACCATTGGCCTGGGAACGCCTCCCTGGGAGAGAAATCTGGAAGCAAGAGCCGTTTTCTTGGGCTCCGAATCTTTAGCTGGATATGCCCTTATATTAGGCCGTTATCTTGTCGTTCAAAACCTGGATGAAAAAATAATTATGTACCCGATCCACCGGGATGAATACGAGAAAAGCACAGCAATTTATCCTATCTTGCGGGGAGGCCTCGTCACGGGATGTCTACTCGTCTCCAGTACACAGTATGACTATTTCCCGCCGTCGCGCCTCGATCTGATTCAACGCTACACAGACCTCATCGCACTCGCCTTTGAGCCAGCTGAATACTATCCATTAGAGTGCTTAGAACTTCGTCCAATGCCCCCCAGCGATGTACAAAGGACGTATTTTTCTACTTATCGGCAGCGTGTTATTGAAACTATGACCCAGGCTAGTAGGTTCAAAACCTCTATGAATTTAGCACAGGCTGAACAGGTCGTATGGCAAGAAATAGAAGCAGAGTTACTACAACTACCGCTAGATTAGAAAAGATAGAGACAGTCGTGAAGAGTATTGTTCGCTGGCGACCACTTGCCCTGTTTGCATTGGCCTTGCTCGGTCTGGCCTTGCGTCTATACGGCTTGAACTGGGACCAGGGCAACAACTTTCACCCAGACGAACGACAAATCCTCTTTCATGTGACAGCCCTCTCATGGCCGAGCAGCATTGCTCAATTCCTCGACCCTGTAAACTCACCGCTCAACCCACACTTCTTTGCCTATGGCTCCTTTCCACTCTATCTCCTGGCAGCCCTGGGAAATATTCTTAGCCACTTTTATCCCGACGTAGTCAGCCTCGCCAATCTCACCCTGGTTGGCCGCGTTCTCAATGCCATCTTTGAGTGCGGAACCAATCTCCTCACCGGCTGGCTTGCATTACTGCTCGCCGGCGATACTGATACAACTCCAAATCGCAGACATGCCTGGTTTTTGGCTCTGCTATCGGCTGCACTGGTGACTTTTACACCTTTCCAAATTCAGCTTTCCCACTTCTATGCCGTCGATACCATGCTTCTCTTCTTTGTCGTGCTCACCGTGCTTGCCTGTGTTGCCCTGGTACATACCAACACACCACTGCGTTGGTCGCTCATCGCTGGCCTCGGCTATGGTCTCGCCCTCGCCACGAAAATCAGTGCCGCGCCCTTGCTCGTTCCTCTGATCGTCGCTTTATTGCTGCGTTGGCACAAGCACGACCTCATTTCCACACTCATCTTATTTTTCTTGACCATAGCTACCACCGTCATAGTATTTCTTTTAGCCATGCCATACGCGCTGCTCGATTTGCCGAACTTCGTCCAACAGCTCTCTGCCCAGGGTGATTTAGCGCGAGGCTTGCTCGATCTTCCCTATGTACGGCAGTTCGCCGGAACCACTCCCTATCTCTACGAGGCCCAGAACATACTTTTCTGGGGCATGGGCTTCACGCTTGGACTTGCCGCATTTGCTGGCCTGCTCTGGCTCTTATGGCGAACGTGGAAGCGCGATGCCGGTCTCTGGCTGGTGGTACTCTCCTGGGTGATTGTCTATAGTGCGATCACAGGTGATTTCTATGTCAAATTCATGCGCTATATGCTGCCTATTTATCCTTTCCTTACCCTGATGGCGGCTGCCCTTTTGCTGGCTCTGGCACGTCGGAAGAGAAAGCAAGGCAAGGGATATAAGAGGATGTTCACGGCGGCTCTCCCTCCCATAGCTATTGGCATCGTCCTGCTCGGTACGATCTTTCAAGGCTTAGCATTGCTCAACGTCTATAGCCAACCGAATACCCGTATCCAGGCTTCCCTATGGATATATAGCCATGTCAAACCGGGCAGTGTCTTAACCTATGAACAATGGGACGACCCACTTCCCGTCACTGTCAACAATCATGTTCCTGATATTTATACCCAGGCCACCTATAGCGATGCCAATGCACAACAACTCACAGGACTGGACCTGTATGGTGACGATACCACCGATAAGGCACGGCAACTCGCCAACCTTTTGCCCACCATCAATGTCATCACCATGGCTACAGACCGCCTGGATAAATCTATTCCGCGCCTGCCATTTCGCTATCCACTCACCATCCATTACTACCAGTTGCTCTTTAGCGGCCAACTCGGCTTTCACCTGGCCGCGCAGTTCGAGAACCATCCAAACTTGCTTGGATTGACGCTCAATGATAGCAACGCCGATGAGAGCTATTCTGTCTTCGATCACCCCACCTCGCGTATCTTTGTGCGCGACAATCCCTACCCCTATACCTCAGATCAGCTACTTCATAAACTGCTTGACGGCATACAGTTGCCCCCACTTGGGGCGAAACTTTCTGGTGACCAGCGTTCCCTGCTGCTTACGCCGCAACAAATCGCCGATGACCAGCAGTCGCCTCCATTCGCTACACAATTTCCGGCTGACAGTGCCTCTAACGCTGTGCCAGTTTTCTTCTGGTGGCTGGCACTCATCGTTTTGGGACTGTTAACCTATCCACTCGTTTTCCCTGCCTTTCGCGCTTTTTCCGATCATGGCTATATCTTTAGCAAAACCCTTGGCATCCTCTTTCTCGCCTATCTCGCCTGGCTGCTTGCAAGCCTGCACATACTTGCCTTCAGCTTTCTCTCACTGCTCTTTGTGGTGCTGAGCCTACTCATCTGTGCTATTGTGTTTTTCACCTGGCAGCGGCACGCCATACGCATGTTCCTGCTCCAGCACTGGCGTTTATTGCTGCTTGAAGAGAGCATATTTACCCTTGCATACCTGCTCTTTGTAGGGATTCGCTCGCTGAATCCCGACCTGTGGCATATTTATCTAGGTGGAGAGAAGCCAATGGAGCTGGCCTTTCTCAATGCCATCCTGCGCAGCCCCTATATGCCTCCCTTAGACCCCTGGTTCGCGGGCGGCTACATCAACTACTACTACTATGGGTACGTTCTCTTTGCCGCCCTGATCAAACTGACCGGCATTATCCCCACCACCGCTTTCAACCTCGCTATCCCAACGCTGTTTGCCCTGACGTTTACCGGCGTCGTCACCATCGTGTACAGTTTCTCCCGCCGCCTCCCACTTGCTCTCTTAGGCGGCTATTTCGCAGCCCTGATCGGCAATTTTAATGGCCTGGCGCAGCTGAAAGATCAATTGACCGCTCTGCTGGCACATATGCCCCCGCCAGCCTTTGATTACTGGCAAAGCAGCCGTATCATTCCCTTCACGATTAATGAGTTCCCCTTCTGGAGCTTCCTCTTCGCCGACCTGCATCCTCATGTGATAGACCTTCCCATAGCTGTCCTCATGTTAGGCCTCGTCGCTGCTTTGTTGCTACCCGCCAATCGAGAGAGCATCCCTCTTGTTGAACATCAAGGGGGGAAAGTTCTGTGGTATCTGCTCGCCGCTTTCGTTTTTGGCACCATCGCCTGTGTCAATCCCTGGGATATACCTGTCTATGCCTTGATTTTAGCCATCGTGTTGATGGTGCGATCCATCCAGGAGCATAGGCAGGCACCGAGACTCGAAATATTCGTGTCTCTTGGTTATGCCCTGATAACGTTCGTCCTGCTTTGCGGTCTTGGTTACCTCTTCTATTTCCCTTTTTTCTCTTCCTATCAACAACTCTACGTCAATGGCCTTGGACTGGTCGCGCAAGGTACAACGCTCAGTGACTATCTCACCGTATTTGGCCTTTGGATATTCATTACGCTCAGTTTCTTTATCATAGAACTCTATCGCTGGTGGAAGACCACAAAAACATTCCTCCCCCAGCCTCGCCGTATCGCCGGATATCTCCTCCTGTGCGGAGTAGTTCTGACCTTTGTCACACTGCTCGGCTTGAAAACACTCCTGATAGCACTGATCTCCCTCGGCATTTTCCTTTCATTAGTAGGGGCGCAATTCATTGCGCCCAAAAATATGTCCCAACTCGCGCCAAAACTCGCATCATCTACCTTTCAAACAACTGCCAGATATACTGAAGCAACCACCATCTTCACCTACCTTTTGCTCCTCACCGGCCTATGTATCACGCTTGGCCAGGAAATTGTCTATGTGCGTGACTTTCTCGATGGCGGCGACTATTACCGCATGAACACCGTCTTCAAGTTCTCGATGCAGGCCTGGCTCTGCTTCGCCATTGGCGGCGCGCTGGCTGTGCAACGCCTGTACAAATCCCTCGGTGGCATCATTCAACGCATCTGGTTCGTTTGTCTCATCGCCCTGATAGTGGGGTGCTCGGTATTCCTCTCGGAAGGCACTGCCGCACGTATCAGCGATCACCAGAGCTGGGCCGCATTGGATGGTCAACACCCTGTGCAGAGCGCAAATTACATCCCCACCCTGGACGGATTCGCTTTTGTACGCTCCTGGTATCCCAGTGACGCTCAAGCTATAACCTGGCTTAACGAGCATGTCTCTGGATCGCCCATTATACTTGAAGCTTCTGCACCCGTCTCCTACCAATGGTACAACCGCATCTCCGTCTTCACCGGCCTGCCCGATGTCCTGGGTTGGCCCGACCACGTTGGTGAACAGAGGTATGACTATCAACCACTTAACCGCGAGACCGACATCAATATCATTTACACCACAACCGATTCGTCCCTGGCAATTGAATTGTTACGCTATTATCATGTACACTATATCTATGTAGGACCATTAGAGCAACAACTCTACGGGCAACAATCGACGGACGGTCTGGCTAAGTTTAACAAAATGGTAGGTACAAGCCTACGTATCGTCTACCAGTCCAATAACGTAACCATCTACGAAATGGTATGATGGGAGTTCATTCACCCAAAAGGCATACCAAGGAACTAACAAGATATCAAAAACGTCCATAATGTGGTAATGTAGTACAGTTATTTACAAGCTTACGTAAAATCATCACGCCGACAGCGTGTTTTATAGTAATGTCGCAAAAAAAATCTGAGAGAAACAATGGTCGAACTACTACAAATGTGGGCCCTGGTCGAAGTGCTTGGCTTCATATGCCTACCGCTCACCGTCACCGTCTTCCATAACCTGCCAGATCACGGCTGGTCCTTCAGTAAAGCAATAGGCATGGCCTTACTCGCCTTTTGCGTCTGGTTTCCATTAATGACCCTGCGCTTTCTGCCTTTCAGCCAATTCTTTATCGCGGGCGTATTGCTTATCCTGGTAGCTTTCAATTTGATCGGCTTTATACAAACGCGCCATACCATCTTGAAAGTCGTGTGTGTCAACTTCATCTACATCCTGATCAGTGAAGGCGTCTTCTTCGGCATGATGTTCTTACTGGGATGGATTCGCTCGTATGTGCCCGACATCCGTGGATTTGAGATGTTTATGGATGAGGGCTTCATTGCCGCCATTATGCGCAGCCCCCATTTACCACCCAACGACATGTGGTTATCAGGTTACGCCATTAATTACTACTATTATGCCCACTTTACCATCGTGGTACTGGCAAAGCTCTTAGGGCAAAGCGCATCAGTTGCCTTCAATACCGGCATCTGTACTTTCTATGGTCTGACCGCCGTCAATCTCTTTGGTGTCACCTGCAATATCGTCTCCTGGGCGCGGCACCACCGGCAACAACGCCTGGCAACCCATGCTCCTGGCAATAGGAACCAGGAGAGCACACGCCCCGCTAACACCTATCCGCCGCTGCTACCTGCCATTCCCTATGGCTTTTTAACCATGCTAATGGCCCTGGTGCTGGGAAACCTCGCGGCAACCCAGCAGTGGTGGGAAGATCATGGTGACTTGACGCGGTTTGACTGGTTTTGGCAACCAACTCGCGTCGTTGATAAAACCATCAATGAATTTCCTGCCTTCAGCTTCCTGCTCTCCTGCTTTCATGCCCATGTATTGACTCTAGCCTTTACTATCGTAGCCATCGCCCTCGCCTTCAACCTGTTTCTCGAACAGGAAGGGAAAGGTCTCTTTGTCTTTGGTAGAGGTTGGCGACTTCCTCTCACCATGGGAACTACAGCCTTGATTCTTGGGGGCCTCTTCACCATGAATGGTTGGGATTTCCCAACCTATGTCGGCCTTGCGCTGATTTGCATTATCCTACAACACTGGCTCGTCTACCGCGGTCGTATTCGCCTGGAACTGCTGTTGGATGTATTTACCGCTTGTGCGGGACTGGTTGCGCTCTCGTTTATCATGTATGCACCCTTCTATCTCAACTTCATTTCGCCGTCACAGGGGCTTGGCATAGTTGGCTCTGCCGATCGCTCTCCCCTCTCCAATGAAATCTTGATTTACGGGCTGTTTGGCTTTGTCTTCATCTCCCTGCTGCTAGCCAGCGTCTTTAAGCATCCATTTTTCACCCAGGCATCTGACACGGTACCGGGGGCCGTAGAGGTACCTCTTGCAGATACCCTTTCAAGGGTAGGTATTTTGGTGAAAGAAAGAGGGACGGGTGGATTCAGTAGGGGCGGGGATGGTGCGGAAGGGTGGAGGGGACGCTTACATCGACCTGTGGGTGGGGTATTGGAGTCAAGGGAAAAGCACGAGGGCGACTCAGACTCAACGGAACACGCGCACCCGCAAGAGGTGCTTCTACGGCCCCCAACACCTCGCCGGCCTTGGCGAAACGCGGGTGTGATCAGTGTACTACTTGTCATAGGAGTAGCTTTGCTCATATCAAAGGTGCTCGCCAATAGTACGACATTTGTGCTTGCCGGCAGCACCACCGCATTAGGATGTATAGCGGTGCTGTATAGTCTTCGCCATCGTTCTCAAGCATTTGTGCTGTTGTTGGGAAGCGTAGCTTTTGGGCTGGTGGCAATCTGCGAGATTTTTTTCTTAAAAGATGTCTTTGCGGGCAACTTTCCTCGTATGAATTCTGTCTTTAAGTTCTACTTCCAGGCCTGGGCACTGCTCTCAATTACCTCCGGTGCGGGACTCTATTTTATCCTGGAAAGTTTTCGCCCAGAGCAAGCGGTATCCCGCGCGCAGCGTGGTATGCAGCGCGGCGTAGAGGCACTTTGGGCCCTTGGATTGCTGCTGCTGCTGCTGGCAAGTGCGGTCTATCCTCTTGCGGGAACGTATGCACGTACCAACCACTACATGCAGCGCAGCAATAGCCTGGATGGGATCGCATATCTACAATCCTGCGATATCCCGAATTGTGACTACAATTCCTCTGGCGATTACTACGCCATCAAGTGGCTCAACAGCAATGTCAGTGGAGACCCCGTCATTGTAGAAGCGGTTGGGGATGATTATTCTAGCTATGCGCGTATTTCCGCGTTTACGGGTCTACCCACTCCCATGGGATGGCTAGGACACGAGTATCAATGGCGTGTGAACTGGCTGAATAACAGCCTCAACGCCGCCGATTTTGATAGTCGAAAAGGGGATGTTGATACGATTTACACGGATCCGCATCCAAGCGTGGTAATGAGCTTGCTTGCTCATTACCATGCTCAATATCTGTACGTTGGGCTATTAGAGCAACAAAAGTACCCTACGGCAGATTTACATCGTTTCAGTGCGTTTATGCATATAGTCTATTCTGCTCATGGCGTGACAATATACCAGGTCAATTAATTGCCCAGGTACATAAGGAGGCGTTCTTGAAGAGTTATGAAACTGAACCACGAGAAATAACCAGTTCCGCAGGAGAACCTCTCGTGGATTCCCAGCCCACAGAAATAGGAGAAGAGGTAGATTTAGTAGGGGGACCTCTTGCAGATACTCAGGATACGGAGCAAGATCACGTTCTTCTTAGAGAGGAAACTCCTGAAGAAGAGTCCACCGCTTCTCAAGAGGAAAAGAGGAAGGAGCAGGTTCCAGAATCTTCCCCACCTTTGCGCCAGCGGCTGCTGACCTGGGCTCCTTTCTGGGGCGTCATCCTGCTCGGAGGGGTATTGCGCTTCTGGGCATTGGGAGATAAGCCGCTCCACCATGATGAAAGCCTCCATGCCTACTTCTCCCTACAACTGATGCACAATATGGAAAACTGGATTGGCTGTTTCAGTCCCACTGCCTCCTGTTATCACTATGATCCACTGTTACACGGGCCATTCCAATTCCACATCATCGCCTTCGTCTACAAAATTTCCCAGCTCTTAGGTGCCCCTGACCACGGTGTGAATACCACTACTGTGCGTATTGCAGCGGCCACGCTGGGAACCGTCATCGTCGGCCTGCCCTATTTCTTGCGGGATTACATGGGCAAATGGGGCGCATGGCTGGCCTGTTTCCTCCTCGCCGTTTCACCGGCTATGGTCTACTTCTCACGCTTTGCCCGCGAAGACATCTACATGGCCTCTTTCACACTCCTGTTAGTTGTCTCCGCCGCACGCTACCTGCGCGACCGCAAAATGCGCTGGCTCATCCTTGCTGCCCTGGCCTTTTCACTCTCCTATGCCACCAAAGAAGCAACATTCTTAACCGTAGCCGTCTTCGGCAGCTTTTTCGCAGCCCTCCTCGCCTGGGAAATTGGACTCAAATGGCCGATCCGCTCGCGTTTCAGTCAAGAAACCGCTCCCTGGTACATCCCTCGTACTGCCGCCCCGATTACGCTGCTGGTCTACCTGCTGGTGGCTGGCCTGGCTGCCAAGTCTTTCTTTGGCTGGTTAAAGGCTCTCTCCATCTATGTCACCGATGCTAAAAATACACCCAGCGCCGATCTCTATGTGCAGGGATTGAAAGATAAAACGGTAGCGATCGTACCATGGATTGGTATCCTACTTGGCTGTTATGTGCTCTTTATCCTGGGGCGTGAGATGTTCGGCAAGCTGCGACCTCCAGGGCGGCACGGCCTGGCGGCACGCATCGACCCAAAACAGCAGCGACTCCTCGACACCATCCTGACCATGCCATGGACGCACTGGTTTTTCGCGGTCTTAACCGCGTGGGCCATTTTCCTGATCTTGTTTACCGTCCTTTTCACCAATATCAAAAATGGTATCGGTGACGGCATCTGGCAAGGTCTCTATTACTGGATACAGCAGCAGCAGGTGGCACGCGGCGGTCAGCCCTGGTACTACTATCTCCTACTGATACCCCTCTACGAGCAGATAGGTGTTGTCTTCGGGCTGATCGGCGTCATACGCTGTATTGTGCAGCCGACTCGTTTCCGCCTCTTTATAGCCTACTGGTTCGTTGGGAACCTGGTTCTCTACTCCTGGGCCGCCGAAAAGATGCCCTGGCTGAGCATCCATATCATTATGCCCATGCTCATACTTGCGGCTATTGGTCTTGAGCCGGTCGTGGTGACATGTGTCAACCTGGTGAAGAACAGTTTGACCCGCCCTGTTCCATCAGTTAAAGCACCGGTAAGTGTCGAGGGAGGTCATATACCGGCAATAGCACCGCGGCCGCGGCCACAAATTGGCGTGTTTGCCGGTTTTACTGCCATTGTCGGCGTTGTCATGGCGGCATTGCTGCTGTTGCCGACCCTGCATAACATGTACGAGTTGAGCTTTGTTCATCCCGCCGATGGCCCCCATGAGATGATGGTGTATGTACAAACGACCACCGATGTCAATGTTATCATGGCCAAGGTCGATCAGCTTGACCAGAAGATGTACGGCGGCAAGCACCAGTTGCCGATCGGCCTGACCAATGATGCAACCTGGCCCTTCGCCTGGTATGTGCGCGACTATACCAACGTCTGTTTCAATTATCCCGATGGCTGCGCGAGTACCGCGAAATCTTACCCTGTGATCATTACAGGTGGAGATAACTTGTACAACGATGAGTCGCAATACGCTGGTACCAAAGGGAGCTACCTGTTCCACCAGTATCACATGCGTACATGGTGGGACGAGGGCTACAAGCCACCTCCCTGTGTACCCAGCAAGACCGACAGTTGTGCAGATCAGCTAACATATGGTGGAGTCGGTGTAGGCCTCTGGTTATCCTACGGTGATAATCCACCTCCCAACGCAAAATTTAACCTCGGCCTGGCCGCCCTACACATCTGGCAATGGTGGTGGGACCGCCGCGCCATAGGCGATACCGGCGGCACCTACGACATGGGCCTCTTCATCCAGAAAGGCTTGGGTGTAACACCTTAACGTACATCGCTTAGCAGCAGAAACGAGCCATCCTGAATTTTCCACTGGAAAATTCAGGATGGCTCGTTTCTGCTGCTAAGCGATGTACGTTAGATCAACTTCCACCCCGAGACTGCCAGCACCGTGGCCAGCACTGGGCGCAGGTAGCGATCAGGAATGAACTTGCTCAACTTACTGCCCACAAAGACACCGGGAAGTGAACCAATCAGGAGCATTCCAGCGATGGCCCAGTTAATCGTACCCCCGCTGAGGTAGGCTATGGAACCGGCTGCAAGTAGCATAAAGGCCTGGAAGACATCCGTGCCAACCAGCTCTCTTGACGTAAGTCGAGGGAAAAGGAAGGCCAGAGAGACAATAATGAGGGTACCACTTCCTACAGAAGTCAGACCAACAAGAAAGCCCACAAATGCACCGATGAGTGCGGTAACTATCGGTCGATAGCGTTTTTCCCAACGAGTTGGACCGGTGCTGGAAGTAACCACCCCATCAAGTGCCGCCTGTTTTTGAGCCTCCAGATTTTTCCGCTCCAGACGCCGCATAATGAAGGGTTTTAGTGCAAGCATTACAGCAACTAAGATAAGTGTGAAACCAATGCTGTGAATAATGATGCCATTAATCACATCGCCATAATGTTTACGTATGTATTGTACAAGGAAGACACTGACGATTGTGGCCGGAACACTACCACAAGCCAGCCAGAGAGCTACCTTGAAATCGACACTTTTCTGGCGAATATGCACGATTGAGCCAAGTGCTTTCGTCACTGTAGAGTACGCAATATCGGTGCCAACTGCCCATACGGGAGGAACACGAAAGAAGAGAATCAAGATTGGTGCTAGTAAGGAACCTCCACCCATGCCCGTTAAACCTACAAGAAAGCCGATGAATAAGCCAACTAGCGAAATACGGTAGTCCATGAGTACCCTCCTTTGGTGATTGGAACAATATCTTTAAATATCTCTACCTTACTATGCAAACAATAACATATTAAAATCATTTCTTCAAGTTATTTATTACATTCCTTTTCCTCATGAAAAATCAGTATAGATTCAGGCTTTTTCATTGTATTCGGTTATGTATCCTATAAAATCCTGTTATGGTATATTGCGGAAAAACCTCGAATTGTTGCGCTTGTTCGTCGATTTTCCGCATTAGTTCCTTAACTTCACCGCTTCAAACAAGCCGGTGTCCTTCGTAATATGTATAGCACCGTGCGCATCCAATTCCCGTTGCACAAACTCCCTGAATTGTCTTATCTTGTCCTCATTAAAGAGCGTTGCAATGGATGTAGAGAGAACATAAGCAACCAGAGGTTCGGCCTCCGTAACGATCAGGGCATCTTCGTATCTGTATAGCCGAACTTGTGGAAACCATGGCGAAAGCTCATCGCTTCCAGTCTCAAGCCGGAACGGAAACGGCAGCAGCGCAGCTTCCCCCCAGGGATCCGCTAAATGAGCATCGAATCTATCTAACAGCTCTCTTATCTCTTCCATGTGCTTCAGGCCATTGGTTACAGCATAAAGGCGCCCTTCTGGCCTCAAAACGCGGAAGATCTCAGAGAATGCCTTTACTCTATCCGGCACATGATAGAGCATATGGTTCGCAATAATCACGTCAAAACTTTCATCCTCAAAAGGAATGGACTGGGCGTCAATCCTCTGGAATGTGAAGTGTCTCCCAATGCCCGCAAGATTCTGCTGCGCCTCTTGCAACATCCCAGGTGAGAAATCTGACAGAGTAATATCCCACTTCTCAGGTATACGATCGGCATTTATACGCCATAAATGACCAGGTCCACAGCCTAATTCAAGGATGCGTCCCTCGGCAGGTATGCTAAATTGGTCAAATACCCACCGCTGAAACTCATATTTGTTCATACTGAAACGCCGGTGCAGGGCAATGCGTGCATTGAGATGCGCGGCATTCTTGTACTGCTTTGTCAAAAGATATTGCTGTTGATCTGGCTCAAACATAGATATTTCCTTTCCTGGAACATACAGGAACATTACCAGGAATGCACGAGCACGATCTTGCCCATAAGCTCCCCCGATGCCAGCATACGATGCGCCTCAGCTGCCTGCTCGACCGGCAACGTATGCGCAATGACAGGCGTGACAGCCTTATTCGCGATCAGTTCCAATATGTGCTGCTCATTTTCCGTACTGGTATGGAGGACGCCGCCGCCGATGATCTGCACGCGCTTAAGACGGCATTGTTGTGTATCGATGGTAGCTTGCTGCCCTCCCAGGTTGCCGATTAACACGATACGCCCATCCGTCGTGCAGGACTCGATACTTGCCTGGAGAGTCGTACTCACCAGCTCGATGACCAGGTTGACTCCGTGCGCATGCTGTACAACCTGTCCCACATTCTCCGTGCGATGGTTGATGACCATATCGGCTCCCAGGCGGCGCAATGCTGAGGCCTTTGCCTCGTTGCCCGCCGTCGTCACCACCCAGCATCCCGCGTGTTTGGCAAGCTGAATAGCCATCGATCCCACGCCGCTTGAGCCAGCCCAGATCAAAACTCGCTCGCCCGCCTTCAAATGCCCAAGATCAAATAATGCTCCCCATGCTGTTGAAGCGGTCAGACCGGCCGCTACCGCCATCTCAAAGGACACCTCGTCAGGTATGCGTATAAGGTGGTTGGCAGGTACTGCTATCTTGCTGGCATACCCCCCGCCGCCCTTAGCAGCAAGGGCACGGGTAGTCATCACCCGTTCGCCAGCATAAAAGCCGTGGCCATCGCGAAGTACCACTCCTGCCGCTTCCAGGCCGGGTGTAAAGGGTAATTTGTCAACCGGGCGGCTTCCATCGCGCTGGAACAGATCAAGCCGGTTAACCGTGGTCGCCTTGACCTCCATCAACACATCGCTGTCTCCAGGAGTGGGGTCGGCTACATCCTGCACCTGTAATACTTCGGGACCGCCATAGCGTGCAAACTGTACTGCTTTCATACATAATCCCTTCTGTCTCTATTTTATGATGGGTAAATGGACTTCATGCTCCATTGTATGCATCTCGGACCGCGATTGCAACGTGTGCCGTTGTAGTCGAAGTGCCACACCCAACGGCACGATCACGGACAGGCAGACCAGGGCCGGGATCGCCATCACCCAATTGATGCCAATATGTGGAATGAGCAGACCCATCACCGCAGGCACAACCATCGCCG
>WNFG01003311.1_pt1 | contig 13452 bp, 8 predicted proteins | sample 5400431 | NCBI WGS metagenome assembly WNFG01 (sample SAMN13153346, study PRJNA577476) | soil metagenome | isolation source: 120 cm saprolite under Douglas fir tree site 2 hole 3 replicate 2 | place: USA:California | collected 2015-04-18
GTGTCCCTGCTTTTCGCCGGCTACCAGGTCCGCACCGAGCGCCGCGTCCTGCGCAACGATCTCTCCCGCCGAGCGGAAATTCTCGGGGAAAGCTTGCAGGAAAATGTCGAGCCGCAATTTGACCGCCCCTTGCCGGACAAGAGTCTGCAACGCCTCGTGGATCGCTTCGGCCAGCGCCAGCACTTGAAAGGGGTTGCCGTTTACAACGCCAATGGCGTGGCCCTCGCCGTAACATCCGGCCTTGCTTCTCTGTTCCAGCTCCGCCCTGCCGCCGCGGCGCTTGCCGCCGAGCGCGATACTGGCTACGGGGAGTTCCTCAGCGTGAACAACGCTCCTATCCACGTTTACGCCTTGCCTCTTCACCGCAACGATCAAGTGGTCGGCACGCTCGCGGTTGTTCACGACGCCACCTACATCGACCAGCAGGTAGCTCATACCCTGCGCGATTCCCTGGTCAATGCTCTGGTGCAAACGCTGCTCGTCGCCCTGCTCGCGCTAATTCTTGTTCGCTGGACACTCACCGGCCCGCTCGCTCGCACAGCCAAGTGGCTCCGCACCTTGCGCACCGGACAATCGCCCGCTCCTCCCTCCCTCCCGCAGGGCGAGGTCTTCGACCAGCTCCACCACGAAGTCACCCATCTCGCGCGCGACCTAAATGCCGCCCGTGCCAGCGCCGAGGAAGAAGCCCGCCTTCGCGACACCCACGATTCCTTGTGGACCGCCGAGCGCCTGCGCGTGAGCATGAGCAGCAAATTGCAAAGCAAGCCGCTCTTCGTCATCGCCAATCGCGAGCCGTACATGCATGTCCGCGGCAACGGCAACAATGGAAATATCCAGGTTATCGTTCCCGCCAGCGGCCTGGTCACCGCTCTCGAGCCCGTGCTCCTCGCCGCCGAAGGCACCTGGATCGCCCACGGCGCGGGCAGCGCCGACCGCGAAACCGTCGACGCCAAGGACCATCTTCGCGTTCCCCCCGACCATCCCCGTTACACTCTGCGCCGCGTTTGGCTCAGCGCCGAAGAAGAGAAGGGCTACTACGAAGGCTTCTCTAACGAAGGTATTTGGCCCCTCTGCCACATTGCGCACACTCGTCCCATTTTTCGCCCCGAGGATTGGGTCGCCTATCAGGGAGTCAATCGCCGCTTTGCCGATGCCGCCATCGAGGAGATGGACTCCACCGAGTCACCTATTGTGCTGGTGCAGGATTATCATTTCGCCTTGCTTCCTCGCATGATCAAGGAAGCCAGGCCCGACGCCCGCGTCGCCATCTTCTGGCACACTCCCTGGCCCAATCCTGAGGTCTTCGGCATCTGCCCCTGGCAGCGCGAACTGATCGACGGCCTACTCGGCGCCGACCTTGTGGGATTTCACATCCAGTCCTATTGCAACAATTTTCTGCACACCGTCGATCGCGCCGTTGAGGCGCTCACCGAATGGGATCGCTTTTCCGTGAATCGCCAAGGACACGTCACTCGCGTGCGGCCTTATCCCATCAGCGTCGCGCTCCAGGAAAACGGTCATTCCGCGCAGCCTGCGCGCACCATGGCTGAAGAAAGTGCCGCGCTGTGTAACGAGCTCGGCATCAGCGCCACACTCCTGGGAGTTGGCGTCGATCGCGTCGATTACACCAAAGGCATTCTCGAGCGCTTCCGCGGCATCGAGCTCTTCTTCGAGCTTTACCCCTCTTACCAACGCCGCTTCACCTTCGTTCAGGTCGGCGCTCCCAGTCGTACCATGATCGATCGCTACCAGACGCTGCTAGACCAGGTCGCCGCCGAAACTGAGCGCATCAACGCGCGCTTTCAGGCCGGCCACTGGAAGCCCATCGTCTTTCTCAAACGCCATCATTCGCACGAGGAAATCGCTCGCTTCTATCACGCGGCTTCGCTGTGCATGGTTACTTCCTTGCATGACGGAATGAATCTCGTTGCCAAGGAATTTGTCGCTTCTCGCGAGGATAATCGCGGCGTCCTGATCCTCAGCACTTTCGCGGGCGCGGCTCTGGAGCTCACCGACTCTCTGCTAGTCAATCCTTACGATGTCCAGCAACTGGCCGGCGCCATCCATCGCGCTTTGAATATGCCGGCCGACGAGCAAGCCGCGCGCATGCAACGCATGCGCGACTCCGTGCGCGAACACAATGTCTACCGCTGGGCAGCCAGCTTGCTCTCCGACCTTACGGAGATCCGCATCGACACGCCCGATCGTCTGGAATCCGCGGAAACGCTGACCCGCTGATCTTGGAGTATGGCGGTCTTCATTCTTACTTTCCCACCTTGGCCGGATACTCAATGTGCAGCGCCGAGAGGTCTGCCAGCATGACCGGATGAATTTCCGCCGTCAGATGCCCGCTTTGTACCATCTTGTCCGCGTTCGCGATCCTCTGCGCCTCTTCCATCGACGCCGCGTTGATGATCGCCATCCCGCCAATCCGCCCCTGATCCAGCGCAGGCCCTACCACCACGAATTCCCCCGCCTCCACTTGCTCGCGAATGTACGCCAGGTGCTCCTGCATCGCGGGGTCCGCAAACTGCACGGGCGCCCACTTTTCCGCTTTCTCCAATAGGCACAGGAAATATGGTTTCATATTTTTCGGAATGTTCGCGCCCTGCGGAAACTCCGCCGGCGTTTGCGCAACCGCCGCACCCGCCAGCAGCAACACCAAAGCAAGTAACACCGTCTTGATTGATTTTTCGCTCTTCAACATGCGCATCTCCTTCTTGAGCAAAATAAGTCTTCCGCGATTCTCGGCTAAGCCTGCTCGGAAGCCGCTGCTTTCGCAAATTGCTCCAGAATCGCGGTCCAACCGCCAGGCGAATCCACGCCTGTGCGCAGCTGCTCCCAACCCGCGCCGTGACGCTCCAGCCCGCGATGCTCCAGCTCCACGCGCGTGTTCCCCCGGCCCTCAGCGAAGAACCGAATCTCTACTTCGCTGGCCTTCTCCGGGTCCGGATCAAACTTCCAGTCCGCCTGCAAGTGCCACGAAAACGCCACGCGATGCGGCGGCTCCCAGGCCAGCACCCGCCCCCACTCGCACTCGCTTCCGTCCGCGGCGCGTTCGAACCACCGGCCGCCGCTGCGCTGCTCCACCAGGATCTCCGCGAACGGCTGCTTGGCGATGTGGTGCGTCGCCGGCCACCACGCCGCCATCTTTTCCGTAAACACCGCGAACGCGCGCTCGATGGGCACGCTAACGTTTAGCGTTTTTCGGACCGTGCTTGCCTTTGCTGCCACGGGTTCGGCCATGTTTCTTCTCCTTGTGAATTCTTTCCGCGGTCATCTGGAACGCGCTCAACGCCTGCTCCCACAATTTGTCGAAGTGCTCGCGAAGCAGCGCAATCCCCTCGGGATTCACTTTGTAAATCCTCTTCGTCCCGGCCTTGCGGTCGCTCACCAGCCGCGCATCCTTCAGCACCCGCAGGTGTTGCGAAACCGCCGGGCGGCTCACCGGCAGCGTCTCCGCCAGCTCGCTCACCGCCAGTGGCCGTCGCGCCAGACTTTGCAAGATCGCAAAGCGCGTCGGATCCCCCAGCGCCTCCAGCCCCGCTTGTACGTAAGTCTGCACGAACGGTAAGCTACCGCTTACCGATTGGTGTTGTCAAGAGGAAAAATACAGGAAAGGTTTCAGGCCCCAAACTGACGCAAATGGTGATCCGCATGAAGGTAGGCCAGCCGCATCCACTCGCGCTCGCTCATCGCTCCAAGATGCGGATGCTCCCCCCAGCTATAATCGCGCGGCGTCTTCATGGCAAAGAGATTCTATATCACAACCACAATCTTCCGAATTGCGACGCAAACAGGCTCTGCGGCAACGTCGCGAAAGCTCGCGAAATACGCCGCCCGTCATCCGCGCGAGATTGCTCTGCTTCAGTGAACTCTCAGCGCTTACCCTCCTTGCCCTCTATGTTTCACGTTCCCTTCTCGCCACGATCCGGCACAGCCCCTGTTTCAATTTGCGACGCCCCCTTTGTCCACCCGTCGTGCCGCTCCCGCGGACAGGCCAACCCCCGCGCCCTGTCCTTCCGCTGCCCACCCGGCCAGCCGTTCAAAATAAAGCACATAGCTCCGTACTGGAGCGCTTTGGCTATTGCCCGCCCCTCCCCAAATCCCTACAATCTGTTTCATCCTGAGAGCGGGGTGTTTCTTTCAGGTACACTGCATCTAACCCCTTAGGCGCTAAGTAGCGTCAAATGTGAGGCCTGTCTTTTGGCCAATGGGGTGCAGTTAGCCTGAGCAGTTCGACGAGTTCTCGCGGATGCAGTTTGTCGAGTGGGAACGATTCGCGGAAATGAAGGTTGACCCGGGGCAGCCGCCTGGGATAAAAACAACCCTTCACAAAACGAATCGAGGTCGGGCAATAAAGTTTTCGGAGAAAACCTTGAAGCAAATGGGACGAGTTTTCCTAGCCGCCGTTCTCGCTGTAACTGTTGCCGTGCCGATGCCGGCCGCGCCCGCCGCACGCAGGGCTTCGCTGCATCACATCTCGCGTTTTCGCGGCGTCCCGACCTTCGCTGATTCCACTCTCGCGGACATCGGAACCTTCGACGATCCCGTCGTGCGCGCCGCTGCTGTCGAGGGTCTTGGCCGCTACAACGGCGCCGTCGTCGCCGTGGATCCCAACACTGGCCGCATCCTCACCATCGTCAACCAGAAAATTGCGTTCGGTGACGGCTACATTCCCTGCTCCACCATCAAGCCCACTGTCGCGCTCGCCGCTCTGGAGGAAAATGTCATCACCCGCGACACCATGCTAAAAGTCGGCCGCCGCAAGTACATGAATTTGACCGAAGCCATGGCCCATTCCAACAACGTCTTCTTTGAAGAGCTGGGCCGCCGCATGGGCTTCGACACCGTTTCGCGGTACGCGCGTCTCCTCGGCTTGGGCGAGCTCGCCGGTTACAATCTTCCCGAAGAGCATCCGGGCTCTTTCCCGATGCAGGCGCCCGCGCATGGCGGCATCGCGCGCATGTCCAGCTACGGTGAAGGTATCCATATGACGCCGCTGCAGTTGGTTTCGCTCGCGGCTGCTTTCGCCAATGGCGGCACGCTCTACTATCTGCAATATCCGCGCACCGCAGATGAGATTCAGAATTTCGCGCCCCGCGTGAAGCGCGATTTGAATATCGCTGAGGTCCTGCCGGAAATTCGCGAAGGCATGCTCGCCGCCGTTCTCTACGGCACCGGCAAGCGCAGCTTCGATAGCGGCGGAGACGAAATGCCGCTGGGCAAGACCGGCACCTGCAACGATCCCACGTCCCGCGTAGGCTGGTTCGTCACCTACGCCGACGAAACCCATCCCAAAATCGCGCTGGCCGTGCTCCTTCGCGGCAGCTCCCGCCAAGTCATCGGCCCCACCGCCGCCTTGGTCGCCGGCCGCATCTACCGCCGCCTCCGCGAACAAAATTATTTCGCCACCACCCAAGCGCAGCGCTCCGACCTCAACCTACTTTCGTCGGGCAAATAATAGGCACAGCCATTTTTGGCTGTGCCACTTGCAGCAGTTTCCTTAGTCTTACTCGGATCTAAGCGCCTCCATCGGATCAATGGAAGCCGCCCGCATCGCCGGCACCAACCCCGCCACCAGCGCCGAAACCGCCAGCGTCCCCACCGCGGCACTCAGCACGATCGGGTCATAGCTCTCCACTCCAAAAAGCCGATGCGCCAGCGCCCGCCCTCCCGCCAGCGCAATCGGAATCCCTATCAGCAATCCGATTCCGATCTGCAACATCGCTCCACTCACCACCATCCTTACAACCCTGCCTCGATCCGCGCCCAGCGCCATGTGAATCCCAATCTCGTTGGTCCGCCGCGTAACGATGTACGACATCAGCCCGTAAATCCCGACGCAAGAGAGAAATATTGCCAGTAGGCCAAAGAAGGTCGACAACTGCGCCAGCAACCGTTGATTGCTGACCGACTGCGCTACCTGCTCATCTAGAGTCATCACATCGGAGATCGGCAAAGTACGATCCACCTCACGGATCGCCTGGCGTATGGCAGAGATCATCACGGCGGAATCTCCCGCGTACCGTACTTCGAAATCTTTGAGGTACCGCACATTTTGCGTGTAAGGCAGATAATCGCCCGGCTTCGGATTTTCGTCGAGGCTGTTGTATTTCACGTCCTTCACCACTCCGATTACCTCGGTATCGCCGGCATTCCCCGCGCCGCCGCGACCATACCGCTGGCCAATCGGCGAGCCGCTTGGAAACAATGTGCGCGCCATCGTCTCGCCGATAACCCCAACCTTGGGTGACGTCGCCGTATCCTGAGGCCCAAACGTCCGGCCAGCCAGAAGAGGAATTCCCATCGCCGCAAAATAGCCTGTGCCCACCGCATTGTGATGCACGTTGATTTCAGAATGCCCTGACAGATAGCCCTGCACCCAAACGCGGTTGTTCCAGGTACCCTCATTGAACGTGAAGATTGAAAAGCTCGATGCGCGCACCCCCGGGAGCGCGTCCACGCGCTCTTCAATTCGGCGATACATGCCGGCCAGCCGGGCGTCTTCCTTGTAACCAACCGAACTCGCATCGACGTGCAGTCGAATCACATTTTCTCTGCTGAAACCGGTATCGACATTCGTCAGGTTCACAAGACTCCGGACAAACAGCCCCGCGCCCACCAGCAACACCACGGAAAGTGCCACTTGCGACACCACCAGTGCCGTTGCCAACCGGCCTTTCGCTGGCGCATCGGACTGCCCTCGGCCGTCTTTAAGTGAATCGATAAGGCTCAATCTCGTGGCACGAAACGCGGGAATCGTTCCAAACAACACCGCGGTGGCCAGCGTCACACCCAGCGTGAACAGCAGTAGCCGCGCATCGAAGGATACATGCAACTGAAGAGTGTCTCGCCCATCCGACACCAGGCGCAACAGCAGACGGCTTGCCCCGGAAGCAAAGGCGACCCCGAGCGCACCTCCCGCGAGGGCCAACACCAGGCTTTCCGTGAGTAGTTGCCGAATCAGTTTCGGACGAGCCGCGCCAAGTGCCTGCCGCACCGCAAGCTCGCGCGCTCGCGCCGTCGACCTGGCCAGCAGAAGGTTAGCGATATTGGCGCAAGCGATCAACAGTACCAGCCCAACCACCGCCATTAGGATCTTCAAAGGCTCGGAGAACTGCTGTCGCAGTCGCGAAAACCCGGTCGCCATGGAGTTCAACTCGACGTGAGCTTTGTCGAGCTTTTGCAGATTCTCCTGAGTCAGCGGTGCGCCGGAAAAACCGCGCAAAATTTGCTGGAAAAGCAAATTCGCATTGGCGCTTGCCTCCGCCATGGTCACGCCGGGCTTCAGCCGCGCCATCAGGTGCAGTGACTCGAACATTTTATCGCCGTAGCCGTCCCAGCCCGGCGGTATTTCCTTCTGCATGGACAAGGGAATCCAAATGTCCGGTGCTTCGCCTACTTTGGTTCCAAAAAACTCCGGCTGCACGACCCCGACGACAGAAAAGACCGTCGATCCGATCGTCAGTTTCTTTCCAACCACCGAAGGATCGCGCGCCAGACTTCGCGTCCACCATGAGTAGCTGGCCACCGCGACAGCATGTCCACCCTTCGTTCGGTCATCTTCCTCGGACAGCATTCGCCCCATCTCGGCTTGCACGCCCAACATCGGAAAGTACGTCCCGGAGACAAGTTGGATGTTCATTGCTTCGGCATCGCTGCGTCCTTCGACAAATCCGTGCACCCGGTCGGTCATGCTGAAGGCCGCGGCCACATCCGAGAAAACCCGATTCCTTTTCTGCATCTCGCGGTAGAAGGGATAGGAGTAAAGCCAAGGATTCGGAAACCCGTCGCTAATTCCTTGATCGAGCCCGTCGCCAAACAGAACCAGTCCCGCCGGATCCTTCACCGGCAGTGATTTCAAAATCACCGCATCCGTCAGGCTGAAAATCGCGGTGTTCGCGCCGATTCCCAGAGCAAGTGAGAGCAAGGCGACCAGTGTGGTCCCTGGGCTGCGCAGCATCCCGCGCACTCCGTAACTGACGTCCTGCACGAAATGCTCGATCCATTCCCATCCCCATACCTCGTGCCCCCGCTCCCGCAAAATGGTGGCGTTTCCAAACACCCGATTCGCCGCGTAGCGCGCCTCGTTTTCCTCGACTCCGTCAGCGATGAGCTCTGTCTCCTTCAATTCCCGGTGCAGTCGCATCTCCTCCTCCAACTCCCGCTCAAACCTCCCCCGCCGCACCAGCATCCCCGCTCGCCGCCAAATCTCACTAATCTTGTTCATAGCCTCACTGTCTCCGAGCTGTGCCTTACATCGTTACTTCCTTGCTTCATCGCTTCTGTCTTATGCCGTCTGAATCACTCTCCCAATCGCCTGAATCACGCGTTCGAATTGAGACTTCTCGATCTCCAGTTGCTTTCTGCCCGTGGCCGTCAAGCGGTAGTAGCGCGCGCGGCGATTCTCCGCGGTCGTCCCCCACTCCGCTTTCACCCATCCCTTGATCAGCATCCGCTGCAGTGCCGGATACAGCGATCCCTCTTCCACCTGCAGGACATCCTGCGAGATCTGCTGGATCGAACGCGCAATCTCGTAACCATGCATCTGCTCACCGCGCGCCAGCGTCTTCAAAATCAGCAGGTGCAACGTGCCCGGCAAAAGCTCTTCACGATTCATGATTGCGTTCTCCCCAAAAAAACAAAACACCGCGTCATAGACCGCCTATGTTGTAGCATAGACACTCTATGTCAGGCAAGCAAGGGCGTGCTGTGGGGCTTCTCCCATTTGCGTCCAAGGATCCGGCCACCTGGTATCTCTCCAAAAATGTGTCCTGAAACGGACAGACACCCGCCTTGTTCTCATCTACACATGCTGATGCACCCCTAGGCTCATGCGTTTCTTGAGCGGACCCCCCAGATCGTGATTGGAAAAGGCTCTGTCATTCGAATTGCGCCTTATCAACTGAGGAAATGGAGAAACCGCATGTCGCTCAATGTAAACAAGCCTCTGACGTGGAAATACGCCGCTGAGAAAATCTGCTCCCTGGGCCTCGGGATGGCACTCCTGCTGGCCGTTTTAATGGCCGGATGCGGGGGATCTTCCAAAGCCACGCTGACTTCGATTGCTCCCAGTAGCGGCGCCCAGGGAGCGACCGTGGCCGTCACGCTCACGGGAACGAATTTCGCATCCGGATCCACGATCACCGTGAGCGGCACGGGGATCACCGTCAGCAACCCGACGGTGGCGAGCAGCACGTCGATCACCGCCACGTTTACCATCGCTGCAAACGCTCCGACCGGCGCCCAGAACGTCACTGTAACGGGTTCAGGCAATACCAGCGGTTCGCAGACGTTTACGGTGACCGCGCTTTCACCCACGGTGACTTCAACGAACCCTGCGATTGGTGCCACCGCCGTCCCTATCAACAGGAAAGTCACCGCAGCCTTCAGCAAGCCCATGGACCCTGTAACCATCACCGCAGTAACTTTTACGCTGGCCAGCGGCACAACGAACGTGACCGGAGTAGTCACCTATAACGCGGCGAGTAATATTGCGACGTTCGCACCGGCGGCCAATCTCGCAGCCAATACTGCTTTTACCGCCACGATTACAACCGGGGCTAAAGACCTGGCAGGCAATTCCTTGGCGAGCAACTTTGTCTGGGCCTTCACAACCAGTGCCGTCGCGGACACCACCGCACCCACCGTCAGCTCCACGAACCCTGCAAGCGCGGCCACCGGTGTGGCGCTTAATCAGAAAATCGCTGCAACTTTCAGTAAGGCGATGGACTCTTCCACGATCACCACAACAACATTCACCTTAAAGCAAGGCACAACGGCTGTTGCCGGCACTGTAACCTATGCTGGAACCACCGCAACCTTTACTCCAACTGCCAATCTCGCAGCCAGTACGGCTTACACTGCAACGATTTCGACCGGGGCTACAGACCTGGCCGGCAATGCACTGGCGGGCCGGGGCTCAGCGCCGAATCCTTGGACCTTTACCACCGGTACGACCTCAACTGCTTCCGCTCCCACCGTGACTTCCACGGTCCCCGCTGATACTGCCACCGGTGTGGGAATCAATCAGGCAATCAACGCGACCTTTAGCACCGCCATGGACCCGGCAACGATTACTACCGGAACTTTTACGTTGGCAGGACCCGGCACAACAACTTTCGTAACCGGGACGGTCACCTATAATGCGGCGAGCAATATTGCGACGTTTACGCCGGCGGCAAATCTCGCAGCCAGCGCCCTATTTACTGCCACGGTGACAACCGGGGCCAGAGACCTCGCCGGCAATCCTTTGGCGGCAAACAAGGTTTGGACCTTTACCACCGGTACCGCAACGGTAGGTCAAGCGCCAGTCAACCTTCGTTCGCTCTCCACCTTCGCGGCGGTCGCCGGCGCTGGGCTCACCAACTCCAATTCCGGTGGTCAGACCACGCTGAATGGGGACGTCGGTTTAAGTCCAACCGCAACATGTCTCGGTGATGGCTCTCCTTGCAGCGCTCTCGATCCAAAGATAAACGGCACTTTGTACGCCAACGATCCTGCGGGCATCGCAGCCAAGGCCAAAGCCGACTTGGTTTCCGCGTATAACGGCGCCGCTGGACGTCCCCCGGGTACCGTGGAAAATGACTTATCCGGGATGAAACTTCCCCCGGGCGTCTATACCTCCGGGTCCACGATGAGCATAGCGGTCAGTGGAGTTCTCACCCTCGACGCCCAGGGCGACGCTAACGCTGTCTGGATCTTCCAGGTAGGGTCCTCCCTAACCGTCAATAACAGTGCTCAGGTTCTCTTGATCAATGGGGCTAAGGCTGCCAACGTATTTTGGGCGGTCGCGGCTTCTTCCACCATTGGCTCAAATGCCAGCTTCAAGGGAAGCGTCTTGGCCGTTGTCTCGAACTCGGTCGGTACGCTTTCCGTCGTGGAGGGCAGATTGCTCTGCGAGACCGGCCAGATCACATTGCTGTCCAACACCGTTACCGTGCCTGCGCCGTAAGGCACGAGCTAAGCGCGAAAGCGAGCTTTTGCAGATTCTCCTGGGCCAGCCGTGCGCCCGGAGAAACCGCGCAAAATTTGCTGGGAAAGCAAATTCGCAATGGCGCTTGTCTCCGCTATGGTTACACCGGGCTTTAGCCGCGCCATCAGGTGTACTGACTCGAACATGTCGTCACCGTAGCCGTCGCAGCCCGGTGGTACGTCCTTCAGCATTTCTACGCATGTCAGTAGATGATGGGCATCTTCGAGAAATCGGTGGAGGTGTGATCGGTTAAGCGAAGCACCAGCAGGGTGCGGTCGTCCGCAGGAGTGAAGCCGCCGCCGGCGTAGGCGTCCGTGGCGTTCAGCAGCAGATCGCAGATTTCGCTGGCAGGCTGCTGCGGAGAAACGCTCTTGAGAATTGCACTGAGCCGCGCGATGCCGAATTCTACCTGCTCCTGGTTTTCGGATTCGAGGATGCCATCGGAGGCGAACAGTACGATGTCGCCCAGGCGAAGATCGACGGTGACTTCGTCATATTCGGTGTCCGGAAAAAGGCCGAGAGGCACGCCAGCGATGCGTATTTGCTGCACTTCGCCGTCGCGCAGCAAGACCGGATAAGGCGCGCCGGCATTTGCAAGCGTGAGGCGGCGTTCGCCGGCGTCGTACACCGCAAAGGCCATGGCGATAAAGCGCGCGTCGAGTCGTGCGCCATGCAAGCGTCGATTCAGCAACGCCAGCATTTGCGGCGGGGGACAGGGATGTTCGACGATGTGCTCGCGCATGATACCGATGGCGAGCGAGCCAAAGAGCGCGGCGGCAGTGCCTTTGCCGGAGACATCGCCGAGCGCGACAGCGAGGCGACCCTTGCCGTAGGGAAGAAAATCGTAGAAGTCGCCGCCTAATTCGCGCGCGGAACAGTAACCGGCGGCGAGATCGAGGCCGGGAACCTCGCGAGCGCCGCTGGGGAGAAGCTGGCGCTGAATTTCGCGCGCGGTAGCAAGATCCTCGTGGAGACGGCGCTCGGTTTTGCGGGCCTCTTCGTAGAGGCGGGCGTTTTCAAGGGCGATGGCCACATAAGAGGCGAGCGTGGCGAGCATGCGTTCGTGTTCGGCGGTGAACGCATGCGTTTCCGCGCTTTCCAAATCCAGAACGCCGATCAGGCGATCCTGCATCAGGAGCGGAACGACGAGTTCGGAACGAACGGCGACGCCGGTTTCGACTTCGCAGCCGATGAAGCGAGGATCTGAGAGGGTGTCTGCGACGCGAACGGAGCGGCGTTCGGCGGCGGCGGCGCCGGTGAGTCCTTGATGGAGAGGAACGCGCATGCGCGTGGGAATGGCGTCACCATAGCGCATGACGAAGGCGCTTTCGAGATGCTGCGTTTTTTCATCCCACAGCATGACGCTGAAAACGTGATAGTTGACGAGTTTCTTGACGCGCTGCGCGACGCGACGCAGGAGCTCTTCGCGGTCGAGGATGGAGGTGATTTCGCGGCTGACTTCGTAGAGCAGCGAAAGCGTATTGGCCTGTTCGGGATAGGAAGCGAACAGGCTAGCCGGAACGGGGTCAGCATCACCCACGAGCGGGAATGGCGCTAGTTTTGTGGCTTCATCCATGGACCTGGAACCTTGAGCTTGCAGCAATGATAGTTGGATGTGCGCGCGGCGTCCACGTTGCGGATGGCTGACGGACGTTTTGGGCATCGAACAGCCTGCTGGTCCGAAGGTCGAGGTACCCCCCACCCCGGGTGTTTTGGAAAAAGAAGCTGCAAACGATTGAAAACAAAGGAAGGGAGCGCGAAAAAGAGCACAAAGAGAGGTACAAGAGGCTGCAAGCTGCTGAGAACATGGGATTTGCCTCAGAGACACGGAGACACAGAAGCGGAGAAGTCTTGAAAGGGAATGCCGGAGCGCGAGACGCGTGTGCGGCGGACCGGACGAGGGTAGAAGCTGAACGCATGGGGAAGGTTAGCATGGTGTCATTCAGGGCGTAAAGAAAGAAACATTGAATGGTCGAATTTCGAGGTCGAATGGGGATTTGGAGGGGTTGAATGGTTTTGGAAACTTGGGCAAGGGGCACCAAAGGCAAAGTCTAGACAATCAGAAGCGAAGAGCGGCCCATTTTGTGAGCAAGAGAGACGCAGAGAGCTGAGCTACGCAAGATTGGTCGCATTAACCACGCTGCCGCCCGCCGGAAAATCGCGCCCCCTTGCCTGATAAGCCGGTTACACAGCCACGTGACAGGAGCCGCAAGGCGCTGGCATAGTTTCCGAGTAGCCCCGACAAACCGCTCGTTATCCCTGTGCCTAAGGACGGCGGAGTCCAGATCAGGGTAGTTTGTCGAAAAAAAGATAAACGGCGGCAATCCGGCCGTCCCGGGCAATGATGAAATCAGTACCAGCGTATGCTGGCGCCTCACCCGGGCGGCCTGATACCCAGCGGACCAGCCCGCCATTGCCCGATTCCGCGGGCTCGGTAATTGGCTGATATCGGAATTCAGGGTGAGTAGCTTTGA
>WNFG01007971.1_pt1 | contig 13452 bp, 8 predicted proteins | sample 5400431 | NCBI WGS metagenome assembly WNFG01 (sample SAMN13153346, study PRJNA577476) | soil metagenome | isolation source: 120 cm saprolite under Douglas fir tree site 2 hole 3 replicate 2 | place: USA:California | collected 2015-04-18
AACAACGGGGTCAACTCGCCACCGCCAACTCCCAGCTGGCGCGAGCAGAGGAGCCCGCCTTGAAGACCTACAATTCGGCACTGTCACAAACGGCAGCGCCGCAACAAGTCTCGCTCAATCAAGTCAACGCAGCCAACGCCGCGTCTCAGGCAATCGAGCGCAAGATCATCCGCAATGCCAACCTGACCCTCGAGGTCGCTTCCCCAACCGAAAGCCAGCGCAAGATCTTCTCGGCGGCCGAAACACACGGCGGGTTTGTAGTCACCTCTGAGATGACTCAGCAAACTTCTGATGACAAGTCAAAACCCGAAGTGTCTGTGAATCTCGTCGTGCGTGTTCCGGCATTGCAGTTCGATCAGGTGATGGAAGAGATTCGCGGCGTCGCCAACCGCGTCCTGCAAGAGAAACGAACCGGGCAAGACGTCACCGAAGAGTTCATCGATCTGGAAGCCCGCATCAAGAACCAGAAGGCGTTGGAAGTCCAGTTTCTCGAAATCATGAAACGCGCCGGAAAGGTAGAAGACGCGCTTGAAGTTCAAAGACAGATCGCGGACGTGCGGACCGAAATCGAGAAACTCGAAGGGCGAAAGCGCTTCCTGGAAAATCAGGCGACGCTTTCGACCATAAACGTCACCCTGCAAACGCCGACGCAAATCGTAAATGCGGTCGGATTCTGGTACAACGTCAGATCTGCTTTTGCCGAAGGGGTCGATGTGGCTCTGGCGATCATTCTCTTCCTCATCCGCGCAGTTATCGCGTCGTTGCCAATCCTGGTCCTGATCGTTTTGCCCGCAGCTCTGATCGGAAGGGCTGTCGTGAAACGTGCTCGCAGTCGTACTCGTAAACAGGACACCGAGGAAGTGAAAGTTACCGGATGAAACGAATCTTCATGAGAGAATCGCTGACCTTCTCCTGGCTCCTTGTTCTCGCGCTCACGGGCTGCACGCACGGAACCGCACCGGCGGCCATTTCATCATCGGCAGATGTGGTGAAGGTGCGAGCCGCAGACCTTTCGATTCCGGCCGGAGGAAATGCTGACGCGACCGTGATGCTTTCAATCTCTCCGGGCTATCACATCAACGCCAACCCGGCGACCTTCCCTTATTTGATTGCTACCGCCGTAAACCCAGGCAAGGCGGAGGGAATAATCGCGGCCAAGCCGATCTATCCCATCGCACAGAAAGAGAAATTTCAGTTCGCGGACGAACCGCTGGCGGTTTACGAAGGCGAAGCGCAAATCAGGTTGCCGCTACGCGTGGAAGCAAACGCCGGCAAAGGCGCGCGGTCGTTGCCGATCGAATTGACGGTCCAGGCCTGTGACACTGAGAAGTGCTATGCGCCTGACACTTTGAAAACGTCGATTACTGTGGATGTGAAGTGAGCGATGGAACGTATCTGGCTCATCGCTTCGTCGCTGCTCTTGATCGCCGCCGCGGTCTTTCTTTGGCGAAACAATTTGTCGGCCGGATTCGTTAGTGCTGCATTGGGCGCCATCGCGTGGTTTTTGAGTTATCGCAGTAAGTTGCGCGCCCAAGTCGCGGCGTCTGAACGAGATTCCGGTGAACCGGAAGCTTCTGAAGAGTCTGATGAAGAGTAAACGAACAATTCTTTTGCTGCTGCTTTTGATTTCCGGCTTCAACCTGTTGATGCCTGCCGGCGCGATGGCCGCCACGCCTTCCGATGAATCCGATGTGCGCAGTGCGGTCAAGCGCATCTTCGACCAACTGAAGGCGGGCCAGTACGAGGCGCTTTACGATTCGCTTCCATCATCGTCGCGGGCGCGGCTGTCACGCGAACGTCTGGTGAAAGGGCTTCAGGGAACGAGCAATCTTTATCAATTGCAGCGAATTGAAATCGGCGCCGTGCGCGTCTCAGGCAATCTGGCAGTCGTCGACACCGTGATGTACGCGCACATTGCTCCACCCTTCAACGCCGACGGCAAGCTGGTCGTGCAGCAGTATCTGGTACGCGAGGACGGAAGTTGGCGCATGGCGACCGGCGATCGCGCAACCATCGATCGCTTCCTGAAAAGCAATCCGGCCTTCGCGCGCAAGTTTCCAATCAAGCGACCACGCGCTTTCGTCAAACAGGACAGCAAGTGGATGGAGTTTCAACCGCCGCGCCGAAAGTAAAGTCCAACCTGGAATCGCGGTGTATAGAGTACCGACTTCAGTCGGGTCGTTTGCCGCGTCGGATCCCAACTAAAGTTGGTACTCTAAACGCCGTTCGCTCCGTAGCTCCATTCCTTAACTCGAAAGTAAATCTTCAAACGACAACTGAGCGTCGTCTATCTGCACGCCATGCGGGCTGGAAATGCGCGGCACGTCCAGCGCTTCGCGCACCGCGTCCAGATGGAAACGAATGATGCGCGGCGTTAGACGGACGGAAGGAATGCGGCGTTTGGCGGCCAAACGGCGCACGGTGGACTCGCTTACTTGCAGGACCTCGGCAAGCTGCTTCGCGGTCAGAAACTCTTCGCGATCAGACATGGCTTTGCGCGAATCGTAACTCAAAGCCACGGCGACTCCAACTCAATTGATGTTTTTTCTGAGACCTGAGCCCTCAGACGTAAGACTTATTTTGGGACGGGTTTCGCGGTAAAGGCCACGCGATATACTGCGGCGCTATCAACTTCGACATCTTTCGAGGCGGGTTCGACGCGGTCGGCTTTCAAAGTCAGCCGATACTTCGCCGCATCGGGCGGCAGCCGGAAAACAAATTCGCCCGTCTCGCCGGTGATGCGAAAATCGATTTTTTGCGTCGAACTCTCGCCGACAACTTTGGCCAGTTCGATGCGGACGCCGGGCACGCTGCGACCGCCTTCGGTGAAAACGCTGCAAAGCGATCGAGCCCTCGTCAACCGGAAGCGGAAGATCGTGGAGTGTGCGGGTCTTGCCTGCGTTCACCTCGATGCTCTCAATCGACCCAACGCTGAGGCCCGGTTTGCGAAACGTGACGCCATAGACTCCGGCCGCGATGTGCGCGAGAACGAACTCGCCTTTCTTATCAGTTGTCGTGCGCGTCACTTCGCGTTCTCCCTGACGCAGGATCACGGCCACGCCCGCCGGCGAACCCTTCTCAACGCGCACCTTGCCTTTGATGGCGCCGGTGGTTTTGTCCTGCGCGAGACCGGCGAACGATAAAAGAAGCAATAGCGCGGCGGCGGCGGAGATCGATTTGATCGCGTTCATCTTGTTTTCCTTCGAAGCCAAAGTTATCACGAACCGGCAGCAAGCGGCCAGCACCGCTTTGAGCGCCATTAGGCGCGAAATATTTATAGATGAGAAGTATCCCTTCCATCAGGCTCAGCCAGCGATTAACAAAATGTCGCTCGCTGGCTGAGTGAGTTGGGCAAACCTTTGGTACATCTATAAGTATCGCGCTCCTAACGGAGCTTAAGAGGCCTGATCTCTCGTGTGGCGTTGCCCGCGTACGATATGGCGCGCGCAATTGTCGCCAGCGTATAATCGCTCCTGATCATGTTTGCTGGTCTGACATCGTCTCGATTGCTACGCTTCTCTCTAATCGCGGTAACGCTGGTCCTGATTGCGTTAACTTCATTTCCAGTTCTTGCCCAGGACGATCCCGCGAAGAAAGAGCGCCCCCGCCGCGTGCTTCCGATCGAAGCCGAACCACAGGACACTATCAAAATCGACACGGACCTGGTACCGCTCGACGTCACCGTCACCGACGCCAAAGGCCGCTTGGTTCGCAACCTGAAAAAGGAAGACTTCAAACTATACGAAGATGGAATTGAGCGCCCGATCGCTTCTTTCAATGTCGAGAAAATCGAAGGCGCGCCACGCCCGGCCGCGATTGTGTTCGCACTCGATCTTTCCGGCAGCATGTCGCCCGAAGAGATTGAACGCGTGGCCGACGCCATGCGCGAATTCTCGCGGCGGCTGTCAGAGCATCCGGCGGTGTTTGCGTTGATGACCTTCGGCATGCGCGTGAAGATAATTCAGTCGTTCACGAGCGATCGCGAGAAACTCGAACGCGCTTACGAGCGTCTGGTGCATGAACCCAACGGCATGTCGACGCATACTTACGACGCCGTCGATGACGCGGTGCGCATGCTGGTCCGCCACGCGCCGCTCGTGCGCCAACATCAATTGATGAAGCGAGCCGTCGTGGTGATCACCGATGGCTTCCCCGTCGGCGACACGGTCTCGCCGGACACCGTGATCGAACGCGCCAACGCGGCCGACACCAGCGTCTACGTCGTCACCATGCCGTCGTACACGCACATGCTCGCGTCCGCTCAAGTGACGCCGCTGCCGACGCCGCTCGATGTCAGCGGATTAGTCGAGAAGACCGGCGGCCGGAGCATCTATGCAAACGAAAAGGATTTAGGACCGCTGTTTCGCGCGATCGCCGAAGAAGTTGCGGCGGCTTATGTCCTGGGATTCTATCCGCCGGAAGAAAAGCGGAACGACGGCAAGTTTCACACGATCAGGATCGACGGTCCGGGTGGGATGACGCTGCGGCAGAGCCGGCCGGGATACGAAGCCAGAAGGCAGTAGGCAGTACGCAGTAGGCAGAAAGCAAAAGGCAGCAAGCACAGAACTTCAACGCCCACGAAACTCTTTTCTGCTGCCTACTGCTTTCTGCCTTCTGCTTTTCAGAATTCATCCTCGTCGTCATCATCGTCCAGGTCTTCATCCTGAACGATATCCAGCTCGACGGGATCGAGGCCGACGACCTCGAGTGTGATGCCACACTCGTCGCAATCCACTGTCTCGCCGAATGTTCGATTATCTGCGCAGCCTGAGAGCCGTACGCTTGCCGCGGTAAGGTCTCGGATAAGAACCGCCGTCAATCTAACCTTAGCACGGCAGATTTTGCAATAACTTTTTCATCGCGTGCCAGCAAGGCGCGCCGCGCCTGCCGGCGAGTCATAAAGACGGCGGCAAGTAACACGCCGGCGACGCCTATCGCCGCCGACCCAGGAACCGAATTAATGATTGCCGAGACCGATGCCGTAGCACTCGCGGCTTTCGGGTTCCGCGGCTCGGTGGCCGGCTCGTCAGTCACGGCAAAAGCTTCGCCCCGGCCGCCATTTGTCCGCAGCATCCGCTGTGTTTCCGCAAGCGTAAACGGTCGCGCTCCGCGTCGACCGAAAACGGCAATCTGGTTGCCGCTCTCGTCCACGGCGCGATCGCGATCGAGCGCTTTTGAAACGGCGAGCGCTTCGCCCTTCGTCTTGAAGGTCGCGATCAGTTGCGGCTCAGGTCGCGGGCTAAATCCCGCATAAGTCGCCATCGTTTCCGGCGAAGTGAGTTGCAAAATGCGCAGGCCGTTCTTGCCATCCGCCACATAGGCGAACAAACTCGCATTCGTCATCGCGATCTTCACCTGGCGGGCGTCGTTCAACTTCCCTGCGGCATTGTAGAGCTGATCGAGGCGCGGTCTGTCCGGTTGTTTCACGTCAATAATCGCCACGCCGTCTTTGCCATCGGCGACATACGCGTACGTCCGCGCCACGTAAACATCGCGCGCGTCACGAAGCGGAACACTAGCGCCTTCGACCAGACCCGCGTGCTCAGGATCGTTAAGATCGATCACTTTCAAGCCATCGTCGTCGACCACAAATGCATACCTGAACTGAATCGCGACGGCGCGCGGATGGTTGAGGGCGATCCGGCTGACGATTTTCGGATTCAGCGGATCGTTGAGACTGACGATTGCCAGTTCTCGATCAGTCGTAATGTAAGCGTATCTTCCGGCGATCGTAATGTTGTTCGCGCCGCTCAACAAGCCGCCAGGATTGAACGCGCCATTGGGATATTTCGTTTCGTCGAGCTGCCGCTTCAGATAGTTATTCAGCGGATCGCCGTCGAGCAGTGTCGCTGCGTTGACCAGAATCAAGCCTTCGAATTTATCGACGACGTAGAGGTAAGCGTAGAGCGGATGAATCGGCTGCTCTTCATTAAGGAGTTTGTCCACGCTCATCTGTTTTGAGGTTTCCGGATCAACCATCCGTCCGTCCGTCGTCAAACGCCAGCGCGCCGGATCCACTGCCAGGGTCGAGGGCGCGGCGACGGCCGTCGCATATCTTGTCTTCACGTAAAACTTTTGCCCGAATCGCGAGACGGGCGCGGTCGTGATGCGCTCCGAAAAACCCTTCTGATCGATCTGCGCGACATCGTAAACTCGCAAGCCGCCCTCGCCCGCCGCGACGTACGCATATTCGCCGCGCAGCTGGACCTGCAAGACGTGCGGATTGCCTTTGTGCTCAAACGCAGTGCGCAGCTCGCGATTATCGCTCACAAATTTCCGGTAATCGTCGGGGTAGGCGACTTTTTGCAGCGTGCTGCCGATCACGGCCTGCGGTTCAGTGTGTTCCGTGGCGACGACGGCTTCGAGCGCATCGCCCGACGCTACGTAAACGTATCGTCCCATGAAATTGACAAAGTTCGTGCCTTGCAAAAGAAGCTGCGCCATCCACGCGTTGTTGTCGTTCTTCTTTGAAACATGACAATCGGTGCAGCCTTTCGTTTCCGTCGCGCGCACCGTGTGCGGCACGTGCGTATTGAAGGTTTGGCCCGAGAAGCCTTCGGCGGAAACCGTCTGCTGCTGCGAATAAATCCATTCGCGGTTCTGATTCTGTGAACTGACCAGCACCGCGCTTGACGAACGCACCGGCGCGATGCGATTCCCCGTGACAGTTCCGTCGCGACCCAGCATGAACACGTCGTCACGCAGTACCTGATAGTTGTAGGTCGTGAAGTTACGCGTCTCGCCGCCTTCGTTATGACGATTCGGCATCTTGCGATTCGCCTGCATCGACAAGTGACAGCCAAAACAGCTCGTCATCCATGAAGAGTGGCAAGCGAAACACGTCATGTTCGAATCGCGATGCGCCAGGAGCTTATCGTCCGCCGGCACGTCGCCCCAGGTCGAGTTGTCGGTGCGCATCGTTTTCGCATAGCGCGACTTTACGCTGTAGTCTTCCGGGTGCGGCGCGTTGGGATTGATCGTGTCGGTCGTTTGCTTGACGCGCCACCAGCGGCCCGGCACCACCATCGAATTCTGAATGATGTCGCCGGTTCTCAGCGCAATGTCGTTGCCATTCTCGTCTTTCTTTTTCGAATCACTCCTGATGATCTGAAACAGCGCGACCTTGCCGCCGCTCGGATCGCGGAAGCGAATGTTGGCCAGGGGGCGAGCCTTGCCTTGATCGAATTTGCCGTCTTTCACGCCGAACCCCGCGGCGGGTCCGGAGGTCAGCAGCGTCGCGCGTTCGCGAATCGTCCCATGGCAATCGACGCAGTTTATTTCAATAGCCGCGCGCGGTTCGTTGTAGAGCACACCGTTGCCATGCGCGTCCTGCCGGAAATGGCAATCGACGCAGTGCATGCCTTTCTCAAGATGAATGTCGTTGAGATGAACTGACTTTTTGAATCGATCCGGATCGTCCGGCGAGACGATCGCGTTCTTCGCATCAAGCAGGTTCCCTTCCCGATCGCGTTTGAAGACCTGGCGAAACATCCACCCGTGTCCGTGAAAGTCCGCGAACTGGGTTCGCTTGAGCTGGCTGTTGAATTCCGCTGAGCCGGTTTGCTTCAGAAAGTCAGGCTCAGACCAAAGCCCGCGCAGACTCGCCGCTTCGGGATTGCGGTTGAGCTTCTGCTGCTCTTCTGTCTGCGAAGGATTGTGCTGCTGCGCCGGGTACATCCGCTCGCCGTCCGTCTCGTTGTCCCACCAGATCAGACCCTGGTACGACGCGACCATGTTCTCGCCCGGATGCATGTGACAGACCATGCACTGCGACGTGGGAATGCGTGAAGTCAATTGATGCTTGATCGGGTGACCCGATTCATTTTTCGGAATGCTGACATCAGCGCTTTGCGACCTGCCGAGGTTTCCGGCGGAGTTATAGAAAGCCGAATGACGCACGTCGCGATCGTTCGCGTAGATGACATGACACGCGGTGCATCCCGACGAACGATAATCTCCGGGATGATCGTTCGTGCCGAGATAGTTCAGCGTCGGATCGAGCAGCCGCGTCTTCTGCAGACCGAGATAAACCGGGTCGGTGCGCTGCGCAGTTCCCAGTCCGCGCGCGCTCAAGCCTTTGTCCGGCTTGCCCGGATCTTCGTCTTTGTCCGGCAGGCCGACTTCCAAACGTCGCTTGCCGCCACGCTCGAACACGCGCAGGACATTTCCCGGTTGCGAAATTTCCCAGCGCGGCATTGGATCGAGAAACGACAGGATTCCTTTCAGTTTTTTCTGTTCATTGGTTGGTTGCGGAACTTGAACGAGACTTTGCGGCGCGCCGGTCTCGCTGTAGTTTTCACCAAAGTTCGCGTCCTTGATCGGAAAGCCGCCGTTGTTGTAAAGCGCGGCGCCCCAAAGCATCGCGCCGTGCGTCATCATGCTTTTCGCAACGCCGTTTGACTGGGTACTGTGGCAATCAGAACTGCCGCACGTTTTCCCGGCAATGCGCAAATCTCCGGGATTGATGAAGCGCACAAACTCCAGACTCTCTCGTTCAAGCAGCGGCCCGGATGTTTCGGGGATCCGGACCTTCCCTTCGCGCATCCACTCGCGCGGAGAACGCGGACGCACATGCGCTGTGTCCTTCTCGGTCGCCGCCGGATTGCCGCCGTGACAGGCAGTGCAGGTCAGACCCAAAGCGTCTCTGCCATGATCGAGTTTGTCGAGTGTCGTCGTCGGCCCGAACTTGTGCATCGGCTCGATCTTGTCGTGACACTTCAGGCAGCCTTCGAGCGTTTCGGCGGGCGCAGATGACGCGGGACCCTCGGCGCGGGCGCGAAAAACGTTTTCCACCACCAAGACACAAAGGCACAAAGAGAAAGCAAGAAGGAACCACGGATGAACACGGATACACACAGATCGGAATTGCTTACTTCTTATCCGTGAAAATCTGTGTTTATCTGTGGTCAATGCTCTTCCTCTCCGTGTCTCCGTGCCTCTTTGGCGTCCTCTTCATTCTTCTTCAGAAAATAAACTTCACTTGCGCGAACAAATTGAACAACGGTTTGCTCGGATTAATCACCGTGTTGTCCGCGGTGCAGAAGTCTCTCAAATTCGGCGGACAGTCCGTCGCCGCCGTGGTGTAGATATCGCGAAAGCCGCGGCCAGGTTTCAGAGTCGCCGCGCCGAAAGTCATCGTCACGTTGTTAATTAAGAACGGGCGATACGCGACGCCCAGACTGTAGTCCCAACCTATCTCGTGACGAATGTGCGGTTGAAACAGAACGTATTCCAGCGACTCGGTGCGATGAAAGCGCAGGTAGTTCGCGTTAAAAACCGCTTTCAGACGCTGCGTAATTTCCACGTCCACGCCCGCGTTGTAAATAAAGATTCCGGGATTGACGAAGTTCGCCTGCCCTTCGATCTTGCTGCTGCGTAAGCTGGGCAGAATGCTGTTCGGCTGCACCAGGCCGACTCCGGTTTGTGTCAGGCGGATGCCGTTGCGATTCCAGAACGAGAATTGCCCGCCGACAAAATTCGGATCGTCGAAGATCGCATCAAAACCATTTGCCTGCCCATCGGTAGGGTTCTTATCGCCCTGCGCCCAGAAAAACGACCCGCGAAAACGGAAGTAGTCTCTATCAATCGATGCTTCGACCGCGGTCATGTGCGAACTAACGTGAACTGACCGACCCGCGATCGGATTCCGATCGTCGCGACCGAAGGCGTAGTAATAAGAGTTCGTCAGGTTAAGCCGGCCGAGATGCCCGTCACCGTTGACGCCGATATAGCCAACCTTGATGGCGTGCGGCCGCACGTCGCCAATCAATGCGGGACGCACCAGAAATCCGTTGCGATCGAATTTGTGGCTGCGGCGATCGTCGTTGTAAAGCGCGCTCGCCTGGATCGTGTAACCCTTCCTGATGAAGTCCTGCCGGAAAATGTTCGCGATGTAAACATTCTGATGACGCAGATCGAAACGATTTAGCCCGCTGTTCGTGTCCTTCTCGAGCTGCGCGAAGTACGCCGCGTTGTACTGGTAACGGTTGTTATCAAAACTGCCGAAGATGCGCGCCCCCAGATTGTTGTCTGAGAAGATAAAACCGCGAAAGTCGGAAACGAACGGCTGGATGCCTACGCGCGCGGAGATGAAATCAAAATTGGCGTTGACGTCCGCCAGCTTCACTTCGCCGAACGCCTCTTCCAGCGAAACCTGCGTGTCAGTGCGGTTCGTGCCGCGCCGCACATCAATGTTGACGACCCCGTTCTCGCGCGCGTTGAGATAGTTCGGCAGACTGAACGTCGGCGAAATCTTGATCGCCCAGTCGCGCGGCTTGAAGGTTGAATCGCCGTGGAACATCTCAAACGTAAACTGAAAAGTTTGGTTGACCGCGAGCGCTTCCGGCCGGCCAAAAAACTCGGCACTGCCCGGACGGGCGCTGCTGACATCCGAAGGCTTCGGCGTGCGGCTCAACTCGACGGCAGTTGAACTGACTGCCGATAGGATCATAAACGTCTTGTTGCCGATAATCGGATAGTCGCCTTTTAGCTTGCTTTGGTGGTAAGGGTCGTACCAATGCCCTTTCGTGAAAGGAATGTCGCGGCCGCGCGCGCCTTTATCGCCGTAGCGATCGTATTCGGGAAAGCCTATGCGCCAGCGATCGCGCACCGCGTGTCGATCCGGCTGGGTCTGTGGTTCCGACTTGACACTTTTCTCGCCGGCGGCACCCGAAGGCTTGCGTTCAGGAATGCGGACGAGCGGCTTCTCTTCTTTTTTTTCGACTTCAAAATCGATTTTGGTTTCTTTGCCCTCGCTGACGATCACGTTCTCGAGCACGTCGTCGCGGATCAAAGCGTGTTCGCCGTAATTTTTCGACTTATCAAATTTCGCAACGTATGGCAGTGCCACCGCGATGCGATAAGCGCCCGCGGAAACTCGCGCTGCATATTTTCCGCCGGCGTCGACGCGCGCGCGTGTGACTTTGCTGGTAACTTGATTCGTCGCGACCACCACGACGCCCGGCGCTGCGCCGCGAACTGTCCCGGTGATCGATCCGTGCTTCTGGGCAAACGCACAGATCGCAGAAGTCAGCATTAAAACCGCTACCATCGCAATTCGCGGAGACATTTTAGTAAGCGACTTGTAGCACACGCGCCGCGCGCTATCAATCAAAATCGCTTGCCGGAAAGTCTAGGAAAAACCTGCTTTGACTGACCAGCGATTAGTGATAGATTTCCACCGAATTCGAAACCGGTTTCGGCATCGCACGAAAGTACGACAGGCCCGTCCGATGACAGCTAAGTTCTTCGACACCCGAACTCGCTTCCTGTTCGCGGCATGTGCCTGCTTGCTTTTGCTTCTCAACGGCCGGAACGTCCCACCGCAAACGCACGCCCAAAGCAACAGGGTAACGCTAATCAGCGAAGAAACTTCGACGCGCGCCGTCGCCGTCGAATCAGTGACGCAAACCCGCGAACCATTTGCAATTACTTCGCCGGTAAGCTGGGGCAGCGACAACCGAACTCGCATCATGCTCTTCGCGATGGGCGTGCCAGCCGGCGAGAATGCGTCGGTCGTCACCGCGGACGCGGAAGACGGCGCGCATCACATCTATCATTTGACGGTCGAATACGTCGGGGTCGTTCCAGAACAGGAGTGGGCAACTTCAGTTATCGTCCGGTTGAGCGATCAGATGGCGGATGTCGGCGACGTGCTGATCGGAATTGGTTACAACGGGGCGCAGAGCAATCGCGTGCGCGTCGGTATCGGTCACGTGGGCGATGGACCGGCTGACGATCCCGGCTCGGTGCCGACTCCCGGCTCGATCGCGCCGCCGCCGCAACCCGCAACTACGGCGGGAACGCTCACGGCCGGCGAAGTGCAGACGATCATCGCGCAAGCGGTTTCGGCTGCCGCACAACTCGGTCATCCCGTAACCGTCGCCGTCACTGATCGAGAAGCAAACGTGCTCGGCGTTTTTAAGATGACCGGAGCGCCGGCGACAACCCAGTTTCGCGGCGGCGGGCCGGGGCCGTCGCAGGTTCCGAACCCGCTGACCGGCTTTGTCCCCGTCGGCTTCGATGGAACCGTGGTGCCCGCAAAGCTCGCGGCGATTTCGAAAGCCGCAACGGCGTCCATCTTCAGCACGCGTGGAAATGCGTTCACTGCGCGCACGGCCAGCTTCATCATTCAGGAGCACTTCCCGCCCGGAGTCGATTTCAAAGCCGGTGGCCCACTCTACGGCGTGCAGTTTTCCTCGCTGCCTTGTTCCGACATCAAGATTCCCGGACTGCCGCTCGGCCTGAGCGGCGATCCGGGCAGCGTTCCGATTTACAAGGATGGAGAAGCGGTTGGCGGAGTCGGCATTGAAGGCGATGGCGTTTACACAGTCGATCGCGACCCGACGGATTTCGATCAGCCGTTTGAAGAAGTGATCGCGGTTTCGGGTGCGCGGGGTTTTGAAGCGCCACCTTTAGTTCGCGGCGACAACATTCTGGTTGACGGAATTCGACTCGCTTATCTGAATGTGACCAGCGCGCCTGCTCCGCCGACGATGGCGTTTGGCAGTTTGCCCGGCGCAGTCGATCCGCTGTTTCCGATTCGCAGCGCGCAGCCTTCGCAATTTACCGCCGCGGTCGTCGGCGGTATCGCCGGCGAAGGCGATCCGCGTTTTTTCCCTTTCATCGCCAGTCCGACAGTCACCGCAAATTCGCTGACCGCATCAGACGTAAACACAATCATCTCGCACGGCGCGCAGCAGGCAAACATCACGCGCGCGGCGATTCGGCAGCCGCTCGGCAGCAACGCGCGCGTGACGATTGCTGTGGTTGACGCGAATGGCGTCGTCCTTGGCGTCTTTCGCACGTCGGATGCGCCGGTGTTTGGGTTTGATGTGTCAGTGCAGAAAGCCCGCACCGCCGCGTTTTTCTCGCGCGCGAATGCCGGAGCACTCTTGAGCGGCGCGGGTTTCGGCTCGTACGTCACGCGCGCGGCGAATGATGGCGTGCAACTCAATGGAGCGATCGCCCTGAGCGATCGGGCAGTCGGATTTCTGCATCGCCCGTTCTTCCCGGACGGCATCAACAACACCGCGCCCGGTCCGTTCAGTCCGCCGATCGATCAATGGAGCGTCTTTAACGTCGGCCTGCAAGGTGATCTGATCAAGACAAATCTGCAAACAGTGCTGTCAGGCGGCGCCGCGCCCTGCACTGCGCTGCCGAACTTGCCGAATGGCATTCAGATTTTTGCCGGGAGCATCCCGCTCTACAAGAACGGCGAGCTGGTGGGCGCGATTGGCATCAGCGGCGACGGCATCGACCAGGACGATTTGATCGCCGCCGGGGGAGCCGTCGGCTACACGCCGGCCGTCGGCATTCGTTCTGATCAATTCTTTGTGCGCAGCGTGCGGCTGCCGTTTGTGAAGTTTCCGCGCAGCCCGAACCTGTAAGACCAAGGCAAAAGTAAAAAGGTAAAAAGAACGCAGCGATTAGCCATTCCCTACATCCTGTAAC
>WNFG01019458.1_pt1 | contig 13452 bp, 10 predicted proteins | sample 5400431 | NCBI WGS metagenome assembly WNFG01 (sample SAMN13153346, study PRJNA577476) | soil metagenome | isolation source: 120 cm saprolite under Douglas fir tree site 2 hole 3 replicate 2 | place: USA:California | collected 2015-04-18
CCCGGAGAGTTGCCAACCACCGAGTAAGCGATTTTGCAGCCCCGACCCTTTGAAGAACGGCAAATCGTATATTGAGCTGACCTTGAATAGGTGCCGCTCGTCGAAGTTCGAGGAGGCCCGGAACGCACGGAAATCAAATGCATTCAAAATACCGCCGTCACCAAAGACGCCGCCATCAGACGCACCATCGATGGAATGGCTGTAGGTGTAGGACACGTTGACCTGCAAAGCTCCAACACTGCGCCGCAACTGCGCCTGGAGGGCGTGGTAGCTGGAACCAGCCCCGTTATCCAGCCGGGTAATGTCGCCGTAGCCGCGGAAGGGCCGCAAGGGATTCGGATCGTTGCTACAAGCAACGAACATGTTGATGCCTGGGGTCCCGGGAGTCTGATCGGAAAATATCCCATCAGGATTGTAGCCAGGAATAGCGGGACCGCCCTGTCCGACTGTTCCTGTTGAACAATCACCAAGGTACTTGACAGAGCCATCGGGGTTAAAGATTTCTGGGGTGATGGGCTGCCCTGCCGGGTACGGAGAAGCTGAGATCCGTTTTAACTGATTGAGTTCGAACTTGCGGCCCAAGTGCGTTCCCTTGCTGCCAACGTAGGAAAGGGTAACCACGGTATTTCGATAAACGTCATGCTGGATATCGAAGTGCCATTGCTGCACATAGGGCCAGATAGCCTTGGTGGGGATGGAAAAAACGCCGAGCGGGAAAAATGGCGTCGGTCCTCCTCCCCCGCCGATGCTGGTGTAGCCCGGAATATTGTACTGAGTGGGAACCTGCACCAGAGGCGGTGAATTTTCCAGGGCTTCGGTGTCGGCCTCGTTGCCGTTGGTGTGCTCGAAGAATATTCCATATCCACCGCGGATGGAAGTCTTTCCGTCGCCCATGGGATCGAAGGCGAAACCGATGCGTGGAGCGGGGTTGAAGAGGTGACCCTTCATGCAACCCTCGTTGGAAGTGCCAGCAACCGCGGCATCTGGAAATCCGGGTACACTTACCGGACCTCCTGCTCCGCCACAGTGCACCATGCCATTAAAGGGATTACCCCCACCATACAAGGCTCCCCCAAATCCACCAGTGTTGTTGCCATTGACGTCATCCACCAGTGGAGCGTTCGCCAAGCTCCACGCTGCGGGATCAAAGTTGAACGCCTGGTGATAGCGCTCGCGATAGGTCCCGAAGAGACTGAATCGTATTCCCAAGTTCAGAGTCAGTCTTTTGGTCGCATGGAAATCATCCTGGAAGTAAGGTTCCAGAATTTTATAGCGATTGTAATACTTGGCCTGCGCACTGGCCTGCGCGAAGTTGGCGATTTTGCCCAACAACAGGTCGGCAAATGGGTTGCCACTTGTGCCAGGAGCGGTGTTGCTGAAGGTCAAAAACCCATTCACCGAAGGCACTGTTCCGCTCAGTTCGTTCTTTTGCGCAGCGACAAAGTACGCCCCGAACTGCAGGTTGTGTTTGCCGATGATTTTCGTGACGTTGTCCCGATATGTGTAGGTAGGGTTCGAGTTGTAGGGCCCGTTCGGGATGTAACCGTCGTCTTCCGCGATGGCGTCGTAGATGCCGCCGCTCAAGTTGATCCCCGGCAGTTTGTTCCCGGTATCCACATTGGGGAAGAGATTTCCACCGGTGTAGCTTCCGCGCTGCCAGGCATTCGGGTTCGGAGTACCGGTGCTGGTAAGGACGATATGGTCGGTGGTATAGCTGAACACGAATTCATTCAGCAGAGTCGGCGATGCGGTGGCGGTGAGACGTGCCACCAGGGAGGTTGCTGGCCCCACGAAATTGGTCTCAATTGTGGGGAAGGTTGTCCCGTTCGTCCACAAGGGGACGGGAGTTACGGTCGCCCAGGAGTCGTGGGCGTAGCGAAACATCACGCGCATTTTATTCGTGAGATTGTGGTCCACACGAACCAGCTCTTCGCGCCAGTTGGTGGGCGTCACGGGAGCAGCGTTGTACACACAATTTGGCGGTGCGCAATTTGGGTCGGTCGGAGGGGAAATTAGACCAAGAAGGGGTGCTGCATTCGGATCGATGGGAATGGCCGCTGGGGTGACCCCAGGGGGCAGGTTTGAATTGGGGCAATCGGTAGGACTCGCGGTACAGAGATCTGTAAAGTCAGCGAATCCTGGAGTGCTGTTGGGTGCCTGACCGCGCTCCGCAAGGGAGGGAACAGTCTGAAGGAAGGCCTGTCCAGGGACGCGGTCCTTGCGCCATTCCTGGGACCAGAAGAAAAACGTCTTATTCTTGGCGGTGTTGTAATGCCCTGGGATATAGACGGGCCCGCCGATGGTGTACCCGTAATCATTCTTTTTGTACGATGGGTTGGTCGTCTGGAAATGTGGTGTTGCGTTAAACAGATCGTTACGCACGAATTCGTAAGCGTCGCCGTGGAATAAGCTCGTGCCGGACTTGGTTTCCGTCTCGATCGTGCCGGAGCCGTTGCGGCCGTATTGTGCGCCGTAATTGGACGTAAGCACTCGAACTTCGCCGATGGCCTCAATACTTGGAGTAACGTTCAGCGTGGCATTGCTGCCGTTATCCATGTTGTCGCCGCCGTCGAGTTCCCAGTTGTTGTATTCCAGCCGGCCGCCGTTCACGCTATAGTTGGTGTTTCCGTAAATCCCGTACACACCCTCCGAAGAACCGGTCTGATCGCTCACTCCGGGCGTCAGTGTAATGAGCTGAGTGAAAACCCGGCCGTTCAGTTGTAGCTGGCTGATTTCTTTCCCGGTAATCGTTCCCGCCAATTCGTTGCTCTGGGTCTCCACTTGGCCAACCGCAGTCCCTTGCACGGTGATTTCCGTGCCGGCGGCTCCGACCTGCAGGGTTACGTCATTGCGGGCCTTCTGGCCGACGCGGAGAGTCACTCCCTTTGCCTGGTAGGTTTTAAAGCCCTGGGCCGCGACCGTCACGTTATAAGAGGCGGGGACAGGGAGCGCTGGCACCGAGTATTCGCCATCGGAATTGGAGGTCGTCTCGCGCTTGATGCCGCGTTCGGCGCTCGAGACCGTCACCTGCGCGTTGGCGATGATGGCACCAGACGCGTCGCGGACCGTTCCCGTTACAGAAGCTGTGTCCTGGGCGTGCACGAGTGCCGCCGAAAGAACTAACACTCCTACCGCGATCCTGCATAGCAGACGAACTCTCATAGCTGACTCCTCTCGCCATTCGACGCAGAACAGATGCCAGACTCTTTTCAGCAAGACGCTCTTACCAAAGATCGTCTGCGGCCCCCAATCAGAACCTGTTGGCGCCGGGCCCACCCGTTTCATCCTGCCGGCACTTTCAGCGTTCATCCTCAAAAACAGTTAAATGCCTTTATTAAAACGTATCAATACTGCGTCAGGCGTCTCTCTCTGTCAAGAGAAAATGTGCGGTAGAAAAAAGCGACCCTCGGGGACTGAAGCCTTGTGCGACTCAAAATTTGTCGGCAGTCCGAGACGGGGCAAGCCCCGTCTCTACACGAATTCATGGTGTTTTCGCAGCCTGTGAAGCCTTGCCCTTCCCAAGCCCGATTTTGAAAGCAGTTGTGCTTGGGGCCACTACTTTACGCTGCGGGTGGACTCGCGGACGATTAGCTCGGGAACGATTCTGCGGTGGATGGTTCGGGTTGGTTTCTTTTCGAGAGTGGCGTTGATGGCCTCGAGCACGATGGTGGCCGCGGCGGTTCCCATAATTTCCATGGGCTGGCGCACGGTGGTTAGCGCGGGAGAATAGATGGCTGCGGGCGAGACGTCGTCAAAGCCCACTACCGAGCATTGATCGGGAACGCGAATGCCTGCCTTCACTAGCGCGCGGATGGCGCCGAAGGCGGTCATGTCGTCGAAGGCCATGAGCGCGGTGAAGGGACGGCGGCGGTGCAGCAATTCCTCCGTTAATTTGTAGCCTTGTTCAAAACTTGAAAACGGGTCTCCAGATTCTGGTAGGTCGAGGATCAGCCGCGAATCGAGTTCGAGGTCACGTTCGCGGGCCAGCGTCCGTACGCCACGCCACCGCGGTTCCGTGTCCGTCAACTGGCGTGGGCCGCGAATGAACGCGATTTTGCGATGGCCGAGCGAATGGAGATGATCGAGCGCGGCGCGCGCGCCAGCGGCATTATCTACGATCACGGAGCTGACGTTGTCGTTTTTGAGCTCGCGGCCCACGGTCGCAGTCGGAATATTGTTCTTCTCGAGATCGGCGAGGACGTTGATGTCGACGAACAGCCAGTTGGCGAGGACGACCAGGCCTTCGATGCGGCGGTCGAGCAGCATTTCGAGATAGCGCTCGAAGCGGCTGCGCTCGTTGTGCACGTCGGTGAGGATGGGAAGATAAGACGACTGGTAGAGAGTGTTTTCGATGCCGCGCAACACGAGCGTGCAGTAAGGATCGGTCATGTCGAAAACCATGACGCCGACGGTGTGGCTGCGGCGGCCACGCAGGGAGCGCGCAAACAGGTTGGGACGGTAGCCGAGGTGTTGGGCGGCTTTGTGGATGCGTCCTTTGGTGGTGTCGGGAATGTAGCGAGCCAGCGGCGCGTTGTTCAGGACGATGGAAACGGTGGCGGAGGAAAATCCGCTGCGCTCGGCGACGTCGCGGATGGTAACTGCGGCCGGCTGCGAGCGTTTGCGCGAGGGCTCGGAGATTGACGCCCGGCGGGATTTCGCCGAGGAGGCTTTTCGCGTAGGCTTCGAATCGGGGGATTCCATGGACTCCTTGAATTGCAGCCTCTTGCTGGCGGACACTACAGGACGATGAATCGAGTGTCAAGTTTACGCATGAGCTTCGCGGCTCTGTTGCTGCTTTTGCTTTCGGGTGGGATGACGAGTGCGATAAACGTCCAGAGCGCAGCGCCGGCGAAGACGGGGGCGGGAGCGGCTTCGGCGGCGGGCAATCCGCAGAAGCTGTTCGAGGCCGGAGAAGCGGCGCTGCGCGCGGGCAGGCTGGATGAAGCTGAGCGCGATTTCCGGCAGGTGGCGGCGATTAACCCCGGCGTGGCGGGAGCTTACGCCAATCTCGGCGTGATTCATATGCGCCGCAAGCAGTGGCCGCAAGCTCTTGAAATGCTGCACAAAGCGGAGAAGCTCGCACCGGAAGTTGCGGGAATCCGGCTGAACATCGGGCTCGCGTATTTCCGGCAAAACGATTTCTTACGCGCGATACATCCCTTTGAGTCGGTGGTGAGGCAGTCGCCCGATTCCTATCAAGCGCGTTATCTGCTGGGGCTCTGCTACTTCTTCAACGATCGCTGGACGGATGCGATCGGCATGCTGGAGCCATTGTGGGGAAAGGCATCGGACCAGCTGAATTATCTCTACGTGCTGGGGCGAGCGGCGGAGAAAGCGAAGGATACGGCGCTGGCGGAGAAAGCATACGGACGGCTGGCCGAGATCGGGCAGGACACGCCTGAGTTCCACCTGATCATGGGTAAGGCCCACATCAATCGCGGAGAGTACGACGACGCGGTGAAGGAGCTGGAGGCGGCGGCGCGGACCGATCCGAGGCTGCCCTTCGTACACTTCAATTTGGGTCTGGCTTACACGCACCAGCAGAACTACGAGCGGGCGCGGGACGAGTTTCATAAGGACATTGCGATTGAGCCGGACGTGCCCTTCAGTTACGAACAGTTGGGAAGCGTGGAGTCAACGGCGGGAAACGAGGACGAGGCGGCGAAGAATTATCGCAGCGCGTTGAAGCTCGATCCCCAGCTGATCAGCTCGCGCGTGGGGTTGGCGAAAATTGAAGAGCACCAGCGGCACTATGCGGCGGCGCTGGTGGAACTGGATCATGTCATCCGGCTCGACAGCGGGAACGCCAGCGCGCGTTATCTGCGCGGGCAGGTGCTGGTGCGCATGGGACGCGAGAAAGAACAAGGAACTGGAAGGAGAGACGGTGCCGAGTCCGGAACTCGCGCGGGAACCGGAGTAGAGACGCCACCGTCGCTCCACCGTTCCGCCGTTCGATTCATGAGGCGGTCAACGCGCGGGTTGCACGCACGCCAGGATTTCGGTTTCGCTCAACGTGTGGTCGCTTGCCTTGGCGCATTTGTAGATGCGCTCAACTACTTCGTCGTTCGCGGGAAGGCCGCGGCGCTCCAGCCAGAAAAGAACATTTGATTTCCCGCTCATCGGGCCGATGTCGATGATCTGTTCCAGGCCGAAGTAGTGCGAGGGCACTCCGGAATACACGGCGTTCGCGAGTTCAATATCTTTTTTCTTATACGCTTTGATCACGGCAGCGGCGTGAACGCCGGTGGCGGTGCGGAACGCGTCCTCTCCAACCACGGGATAGTTCGCCGGGATTGGAACGCCGGTGGCGGCGGAAACAGCCTCGCAGTAGCGCTTGAGTTTGGTCAGGTCCTGACGATCCCACGGCGCGATGCCCATGAGCTTCAGGTTGACCAGCATCTGATCCATCTGCGTGTTGCCGACACGCTCTCCGAGGCCGAGCGCCGTGGCGTGCACGCAATCCGCGCCCGCGATCAAGGCGGCCATGGAGTTGGCGATGGCCAATCCTCGGTCGCAGTGGCCGTGCCAGTCGACGCGGATTTTTTCGCCGGAAGGCTTGACCACTTGTTCAAGCACGAACTTGACCAGCGCGACCGTGCCCACGGGCGTGATGTGTCCGGCGGTGTCGCAGAGCACCAGAGCGTGCGCCCCATAATTGATAGCCGCCGAGTTGAGCTGCTTCACCGTTTCTGGATCGCAGCGGGTGGTGTCTTCGGTGACGTACATGACCTCAAGGCCAAGCGAGACCGCGTATTTGACAGCCGTTTCGGTGGTTTGAAGAAGGAAATCGCCGGTCCAGCCCTCGGCGTAGCGGCGAATGGGACTCGACCCAATGAAGGCCGCAACTTCAATGGGGAGGCCGGTTTTCTGGACGATCTCGGCGATGGGGCGAATATCGTTCTCGACAGTGCGAGCGGCGCAGTACGCCGTAATCTTCATTTTGTGGGCGACGATTTCGCGGGCCAGCGCGGTGACGTGCTCGACCGCGCGCGGACCCGCTCCGGGAAGCCCCAAGTCGAGCGTGTTGATGCCGAGCGCCTCCATCAGGTGCAGGATTTCGATCTTTTTCTCGATCGAAGGATCGCGAACGGAAGGCGATTGCAGGCCGTCGCGCAGAGTTTCATCGGTCAGGCGCACCGGTCCCGGCGGATGCAGGGACTTAGGATAGAGACGATTCCAGTCGTAGATGAGTTCGGAAATGTTCACGGGTTGGAGACGCGGCAAGCCGCGTCTCTACGTTTTCTTTTCGTCTTTCGCTGGAACGAGGAAGCCGAACCTCGAAAATTGTCCGGGACCTGCGACATTCATACCTCGCGCATCTTCGGGACTGGGCAGATAGAGCGTCTGGCAAAATTCGCAGCGATAGACCTCGGCGTCCGGTCCCCAGGCTTTCTCCACATCGCCGCATTCCTGTTCGAGCACGTCGGCGGCGTAGAACCAGCGTTTCAGGTGTCCGCCGCAGAACTTGCCCTTATCGTTTTTCTCGTTGCAAGCACGCTGGCCGGGCTTCTTGATCTTGACTTTGTGGTTGGGAAGCTGCGGAATCGTGCCGGTAGCGGCGGTTACCGTTTCGCCGGAAGCCATTGAGTCTCCTGCGCGCCTTTACAAAAAGACGCTAGACCTCATTTTACTCAGTCTGCGGGCTTACGACCAAGTTAACCACCAAGGGCACAAGGACCACGAAGGACGTGACCGATCATTGACACGCATGACTTCGTGTCCTTGGTTGCGAATTATTCGTCCTTCGCAATGGAGCGCAGCCATGAAGTAAACTCGCGCATGGGCCGGCTGACCAGATGCCGCCGCGCCCGAATGTAGCCGATCCGCCGATAGCTCTTTGTGCGTAATCGGACCAGCGTACAGCCAGCGGCATTTGACGACGCCATCTCCGGCACCACGCTCAGCCCAAATCCCGATCGCACCAACTCGAAGATGCTCTCCATTTGATTGGTCTCAAACACCGAACGGAGTTCCGCCTTCGCGCGAGTGCAGGCGGTTAGCACGTCGTCACGCAGACAATGTCCTTCCTTTAACAGCAACAGACGTTCGTTACGCAGATCCTGCAGATTGACCAGGGGATGTCCACTCAGCGGATGTTTGCGCGGAACCACGAGGAGCAACTCTTCGCGAAACAGTTCGCTGCATACGATGTCCGCTTTGGGCACGGGCAGACTGACCACCGCCAGATCAATCTCTCCCGCCTGCAAAGCCTCGACCAGTTGCGACGTGGTTTCTTCTCGGAATTGCGGATTGAGGCGCGGAAAGCGGCGCTGGAAGTCACCGATTCTGCGCGCAATAAAATAGGGCATGATGGTCGGAATTACCTGCTGCAGGATTCCGAGCGCCATCTGGTGGAGGCCCTCGCCGGACGATGTCAAGCGGACGGATCGACCCAGGCGCTCGAACAACGTCGTCCCAAGATCCTTTTCCAGGCGCTTGATCTGTTGCGACAGCGAAGGCTGCGCAATGCCGAGCTGTTCCGCGGCCCGGGTAAAGCTGCCGGCGCGAACAATTGCGCAGAAGTAGCGAAGCTGGTGGAGTTCCATGGTTAGCTGCCATCAGGATTTGTCATCCTGAGCAAAGCGAAGGATCTGCTTTTTGCCACTGCACGAAACAGCAGGTCCTTCGCTTCGCTCAGGATGACAAATCGTGAAGAGTATAGTCGGCGCGCAAAGGGTTTCTCGTTGGAATTGGTCCATAGGTTTATCCTATTTCACGGATTTATTATCCCATCTATCGCCTATGAATAAAACGGCGTAAGGTTGGAAGCGACCTCAAAATTTAACTTTAAGGAGCGTGGATCATGCCAGAGGAAAAGAAACAGCTCACCACGGCTGCCGGACGTCCGGTGGGAGACAACCAGAACTCGCTTACGGTTGGCCCGCGCGGCCCGGTCGTTTTTGAAGACTTTCTGCTGTTCGAAAAAATGGCAGTTTTCAATCGCGAGCGCATCCCGGAAAGAATTGTGCATGCGAAAGGGTCGGGCGCCCACGGCCATTTCACCTGCACGAATCCCGACATGGCGAAGTACACCACCACCAAACTTTTCAACAAGGCCGGGAAGAAGACACCCACGTTCATTCGTTTCTCCACAGTGGGCGGCGAAAAAGGCTCGGCTGACACCGAGCGCGATCCCCGTGGGTTCGCCCTCAAGTTCTACACCGAAGAAGGCAACTGGGACATGACCGGAAACAACACTCCCGTCTTCTTCATTCGCGATCCGCTGAAGTTTGGCGACTTCATTCACACCCAGAAGCGCGATCCGCAGACCAATCTGAAGTCGCCAACGATGATGTGGGATTTCTGGTCGCTCTCGCCCGAGTCGCTGCATCAGGTGACCATCCTGTTTTCCGATCGCGGCACGCCCGACGGCTTCCGGCACATGAACGGCTACAGCAGCCATGCCTTCAGCCTGATCAATGCCAAGAACGAACTGTTTTACGTGAAGTATCACTTCAAGACCAAGCAGGGCATCAAGAACTTCAATGGCGAAGATGCCTCAGCCATGCGGGGTATCGATCCCGATTACGCGCAGCGCGATTTATTCGACCATATTGCAAAGGGCGATTTCCCCAAATGGCGCGTGGAAATTCAGATCATGCCAGAGAAAGAAGCGGAGACCTACCACATCAATCCCTTTGACCTAACCAAAGTCTGGCCGCACGCGGACTATCCGCCAATCGAGATTGGCGAACTTGTGTTGGATCGCAATCCCGAGAACTATTTTGCCGAGGTGGAGCAGGCGGCATTCGAGCCCAAGAATATTGTTAAGGGCATGGGCTACTCGCCCGACAAGATGCTGCAGGCGCGCTTGATCTCCTACCCGGATGCGCACCGGTACCGGCTGGGTGTGAATTATGAAGCGCTGCCGGTCAACAAGCCGCAGTGTCCGGTGATGCACTATCACCGCGACGGCGCGATGCGCTTCGACGGAAACTTCGGATCGGCGCCCAACTACGAGCCCAACAGTTTCAATGGCCCTGTGGAGAATCCCGAGTATCGGGAGCGTCCGCGGACGATCACGGGATCAGTCGATCGCCACAATCATCGCCTGGACCACGACTACTACACCCAGCCCGGGAATCTGTTCCGTCTGATGAAGCCGGATGCGAAGAAGCGATTGATCAGCAATATCGTCGGGAGCTTGGGGAACACTCCTAAGCGCATTCAGGAAAAACAGATTGGCCACTTTCTGAAGGCGGACCCGGCTTATGGACGCGGAGTCGCTGAAGGGCTCGGGATCAATGTTGAGCACCTGATGCCGCAGGAGCCCGTGCTGGCTAGCGACTGATATCTAGACGAACACAAACTGCCAGCTCCGGAGTGTTTTGCTCCGGGGCTGGTTTCTTTTTGGTGGCATAGGTGATATGCGGATGTTACGCCAACTATCAAACCGTGCCGCGCCAGTACCACGGGACGAAGCTCACCGCGTTTTGCTAAAAACTCCTCTGCCCAGCGAACAATCGTGTCACGCAATTCGGGGGTGACCGATACCGATGAGTTGGGGTCGATGCCATCAATTCGCACAAAACTTCGCAGTTCGGGAAGTTGCAGGTGTGCGTGTCGCTGGAAGATGCCACAGACTTGCAAATAACCTTCGTACGGGTCTATCGTCCGCTCCACGATGCGCTTCATCAATCCCTTCGCAGCGGCTACCGCTTCTGCCTTTTGTTGTGAGAATCGTTTCTTGCGGCTGTGTATCTGCATAGCGTCCGGTTGTTAGTGCAATGGGGATTATTCAACAGTTAGGGTAGTCGCTCAAGAATATATCGGCCATCCTCGTCCTCAAAGTATCCCAATCTTCCGGGTACGCATGAGATTAGCGTCCCCTCCTGACTGCCGACTGTCTTTTCCAGTGCGGTTTCCAAGTCCACTTCCTGTCCGTCCAATTTGGGATTTGTGGACATGACATAGCATTTGGGGCCAGCACCCTTCGCCTTGAGTATTCTTACTAGCGCAGAAGGGTTTTGCTGATTCGGAGGAATCGCAACCATGAACTTCGGATTGAGGTCGTCGAAGTGATAAAGCTGGGTGAGCAGCTTCGCCCTTTTCTTCGGTTTCGCAATGATTTCTAGAAAGCGTTCTTGGCGGTGCGGAGGTATGAACGCTTTTACCAACGCCTCTTCGTGATTCACAGAATTGGGCATAACGCGTCGAAATTTTCCGAGAGTTTCTTCATGTCCGTGCGCGCGACTCTCTCCGGGCTGGGCGGGATTGTGGCGACGTAGCGCGGGTCGTGCTTGAGTCTTTCGATCTCGTCCGCCAGCATGGTTCTCCCGCCCTGCGCGTCGGGCACCCGAACGAATAGGTTTCGTTCGTCGCCGACGATCTCGGACTTCTCCTCAAGCTCCTGCCGCATGGGATGATTGTAGGGAAGGTTCGCGCTGATGAGCGCCTTGACTACTTCACTCGATATATAGGCTTTCCCGGTAGAGCTTTGTGCGCCCATAATTCCTCCTTGAGTGGCGCTCCGACTCGCTTGGAAGGGTAGCGTAGCATGGAAAGGGGCAGGTTTTCGATGAAAACAGAAATGCGCGCGACGTCTACGCAGGCAGCGAAGACTAAGGCGAAGGCGGTGAAGGAGAAGGCAGAGCCGCGCGCACGCCATCACCGCATGCCCTTCAAGGTCAGCGGCTGCTGCGAGCGCGGCAATTGTCAAAATTGCACAGCCCGCAACTGCACCCATTCTTGTCATCTCAGCGGGAGATAGCGCTGAAGAGCCTACGAACCGAGGATTACGGTATCGGAAGACAACTCCACTCCATACTGCAACACGCCGGGCGCTCGGTTGCCTGAAAGCCAGACCATCGCCGGTCAATGAGTGTAATTGATTCCATGACAATGTCGGCTCCCTAGGCCCGAGTAAACTTGGTGGTGCTAACCAACCAAAGGCTCGGGAGAAAAGGAGCCGATATGTTGATTATAGGATGCGATTACCACCCGAGCTTTCAGCAAATTGCGTTTGTCGATACGGACACAGGGGAATTACAGGAACGGCGCCTCGAGCACCGCGAGGAAGCAGAGAAGTTCTACCGTGGTCTTGGGGTACAGGGAATGAGAGTACGTGTGGGGATGGAAGCCAGTGGGCATGCGCGCTGGTTCGAGCGACTACTGGGTGAACTGAACTTTGAGTTGTGGATCGGGGACGCCACCGAGATCGCTAGGAAGCGCGAACGCAAGCAGAAGACGGATCGCCAGGATGCACAACACATTCTGCGCTTGCTGCTGAAGGATGATTTTCCACGAATCTGGATACCGAGCTGGGAGAATCGTGATCTGCGGCAACTGCTGTGGCATCGGCACCGCATGGTGCAGGCGCGCACCCGCATCCTGAATCAGTTGCAAGCCGTAGCCCTGAACGAAGGCTTACGCTGCAAGAAGAGGTTATGGCGGGAGCACGGACGGGAGCAACTGGAGTCATTCCGCTTAGCTCCCTGGGCGAGCCGGCGACGACAGGATCTGCTGGCGTTGCTGGATCGGCTGAACCCGACGATCGCGGAACTGAGTCAGGCGATTGAGCACGAGGCCGAGAAGTTTCCCGAGGCACGATGGTTGATGACCCATCCCGGAGTGGGTCCGCTGACCGCACTAGCCTTCGTGTTAATCATCGGGAGAGCGGATCGGTTTCAGTGTGGCAAGCAGATCGCGAGCTATCTGGGACTGGTACCGTTGGAGGACTCGAGCGGGAATAGGCGACGACTGGGGCATATCACCAAACAGGGGAGTTCGATGTTGCGCTTCTTGATGGTGGAAGCGTCCCAGGTCACAGTTCGCAGCCTTCCGGAATGGCGCAGCAAGTATTTCCACTTAATGATGCGCCGGGGCCGGAAGATCGCCAAGGTCGCCATGGCGCGGCGGCTGGCCATTCGTTTGTACTGGATGTGGCGCAAGGGATGGGATTACGAGCAAGTGAAAAAGTTCGGTTCGCACGCGGGCCAACTCGGAACAGGCGATGGTGTGCAGTAGAACATCGAGTAATTGATTGGGCAGCCCGCTCCTCCTTCACGGAGGAGTTCGAAGTAGTAATCATGATCGAAGTTGTGACCGAAGAGATGCATGGGTCGAACTGAGTTTCTGACCTGAAATGATTACGAGCGAGCCTTTGGTTGGTATGGCAGAACCTTCAACTAGAGCGAAATGGCGCGCTCTTCGGAGTGCACGGAGCAGTACGCTCAAAAAGTGTTTGACAGGGATCCACATTGTCAGAGACGCCTGGTTACAACAGTTTGCCTCAATTGCCCGTGACTCGGGGGACAAATCCCAGAGGCATCGACAATCCACTGTGAAATCAGAGAAGGTTGTAGTTGGATTGACCAGGTTCTGGAGCAAGCCCAAGGGATGCGATCTAGCGGGCCATCGCCGGGGGACTTGTATAGGGTTCGGTCCGAAATGCCCCGCAGAGGACAGGACAGTTGTATAATTTGGCCCTGTTTTCGGAGTTAAGAAACGAAT
>WNFG01003316.1_pt1 | contig 13446 bp, 9 predicted proteins | sample 5400431 | NCBI WGS metagenome assembly WNFG01 (sample SAMN13153346, study PRJNA577476) | soil metagenome | isolation source: 120 cm saprolite under Douglas fir tree site 2 hole 3 replicate 2 | place: USA:California | collected 2015-04-18
ATCCTCGCGGTCAACGCAACCGCGCGGATCAAGGCGGCGCCCGATATCCCGACCGCGATCGAAGCCGGGCTTCCCGGCATGATCGCCGGCAATCTCAACGGGCTGTTCGCTCCCGCCGGCGTCCCCGACGCGATCATCGAGGCGATCGCCGCGGCGACGCGGCGGATGATGGCGGACGCGGAGGTGCAAGGCGTCCTGGTGCGTTCCGGGTTCGAGCCCGTCCTCGACTCCGGTCCGGGGGCGACGCGGGCGTTCATCGACGAGGAGCTCCGGCGCTGGACCCCGATCATGAAGGCAACGGGATTCAAGATGGAGTGAGAATATGGCGCGCGTTCCCCTGATAGAGGAGCAAGACCATCCCGAGCTCGCCGCGGCGATCGAGAAGTATCGCGCCGGCCGGCGCGGCAAGCTGATCAACATCTATCGCATGCTGCTCAACGCTCCGGCGCTGGCCGAGAGCTGGTTCAATCATTCGAACGCGGTGCGGTGGAAGACCGGCCTTGCCGGCCGGCTGCGCGAGCTCGTGATCATCCGGCTCGGCCACCTCACCGGCGCGCAATACGTGCTGCGCCAGCACGTGCCCTCGCTGGCGCTGGCGGACGGCCTCACGCTCGCGGAATGCGACGCGCTCGCCGATTGGCGGGCGTCGACGTTGTTTAGCGCGAGCGAGCGCGCCGCGCTCGATTATGCCGATACCATGACCCGCGACGTCGCGGTGCCGGACGCCGTTTTCGCCGAGGTCAAGCGCCACTTCGACACGCGGGCGATCGTGGAATTGACCGTTCTGATCGGCACCTACAATATGAACGCGCGCGTTCTGCGGGCGCTCGAGCTCGACCTCGAGCCGGTCGCGCCCTGAGCCTTCCGGAGCTTCCTTTGGGTGCCAGCAACGTCCTGGTGGTCGAGGACGACCGCTTCCTGCGCGTCGTCGGCATCGTGCTCGATCCCGCGACCTCCCGCGAGCGCGCCGCGGCCTATGCGGATTTCTTCGCCCACGACGAGCCCGACTTCGCGGGCTATTGCGAGCGCCTGCGCGCGCGCGTGGGAAGACTGTTTCCGAGCGAGGTGCGGCTGGTCGCGACGCAGGCGGAGTTGCGCGCGGCCCTGCCCGCAAGCCCGGCTCTGATCGTGGAGGCGCTCGCGGTCGGGCCCGCCGAGCTCGCCGCCGGCGGCGCGCTGCGCGTGGTGCAGAAATTCGGCGTCAAGCCGCGCAACGTCGATACTGCCGCCTGCGCCGCGCGCGGGATCAAGCTGCTGACGCTCCGGCGCCGCGCCAATATCGCCTGCGCCGAGCACGCGCTCGCGCTGATGCTCACGCTCGCCCGGAAGCTTCATCGTCTCGCCGGCCGCATCGGCGTCGCCGAGCTCGCCGCCATCGGCTATCCCTACCGGCCGTTCGACCGGCGCCATACGCCCAACTCGAACTGGCCGCGCATCTCCGGCCTGCGCACGCTGAACGCGGCGACGCTCGGCATCATCGGTCTCGGCGAGATCGGCCGCGAGATCGCGATCCGGGCGGCGGCTTTCGGCATGCGCATCCTCTATCACCAGCGCAGGCGCCTGCCCGAGATGGAGGAGCGCGAATTGCAGGCGAGCTACGTGCCGCTCGAAACGTTGCTCGCCGAGAGCGACTTCCTGGTGCCGCAAGTGCCGGGGATGCCGGCTACCGTCGGCCTGATCGGCCGCGCCGAGCTCGCGCAGATGAAGCGCGGAGCGTTCCTGGTCAACATTTCGCGCGCCGAGCTCGTCGACCGCGCAGCGTTGATCGAGGCGCTGCGATCGGGCCGGCTCGGCGGCTTCGCGCTCGATCCGCTCTACGAGGCGCCCGGCCGGAGCGACGACGAGCTCCTGCAGTTCGACAACGTCGTGCTCTCCCCGCACATCGCGGCACAGCCGCGCTTCAATGCCCTCGACGACATCGCCGAGATGCTCGAGCGCCTGTCGCGGGAGCTCGCGCCATGAAGGCCTTTTTCTTCCATCGGCACGGCGGTCCCGAGGTGCTGCGCCTCGAGGACGTCGAGGTCGGCGCGCCGGGCGCGGGCGAGGTGCGCATCCGCAACAAGGCGGTGGCGGTGAATTACCGCGACGTGCTGATCCGGCGCGGCGTGCATGCGGTCAAGTCGCTCCCTTCCGCCATCGGCCTCGAGAGCGCCGGCGTCATCGACGCGGTCGGACCCGGGGTCGACGGCTTCGCGGTCGGCGACCGCGTCGCCCATGCCGGCATGCCGGAAGGCTCTTATGCCGAATGGCGCATCGTCCCGGCGGCGCGCGTGATCCCCTTGCCCGCCGCCATCGACGAGCGCACGGCGGCGTCGATGATGATCCGCGGCATGACGGCGCGCTCGCTGCTCTTCGAGACCTACAAGGTGAAGGCGGGCGACACAATCCTCGTCCACGCCGCCGCCGGCGGGGTTGGCCTGATCATGTGCCAATGGGCGAAGCATCTCGGCGCGACCGTGATCGGCACGGTGAGCAGCGAGGAAAAGGCCGCGGTCGCCCGCGCGCACGGCTGCGATCATCCGATCGTCTATACCCGGGAGGATTTTGCCGAGCGCGTGCGCGAGCTCACCGGCGGGGAAGGCGTGCCGGTGGTCTACGATTCGGTCGGCAAGGCGACATTCGAGGGCTCGCTGCGGTGCCTGCGCCGGCGCGGCGTGATGGCCTCGTTCGGCGAGTCTTCCGGCGATCCCGATCCGATGCCGCCGCGGCGGCTCGGCGCGCTCGGCTCGATCTATCTCACCCATCCCAGCGTCTCGAACTACACGGTGACGCGCGCCGAGCTGCTCGCCGCGGCAAACGATCTCTTCGCGATGGTGTCGAGCGGCCGGATCAAGATCGCGATCAGCCGGACCTATCCGCTGGCGGAGGCGCCGCGCGCGCATGCCGATCTCGAGGCGCGCCGGACCACCGGGTCGATCGTGCTGATGGTGTAGACCAGATCCGTAGGGTGGGCAAAATCGCCTACCACAGCGTTGCCGGTTCGAATGCGGGACGCGGGCGATTTTGCCCACGCGGACCATCATCGAAAAAACGGCATCTCGACAATGCGACGCGTGGGCAAAGGCGCGGAGCGTCTCGCGCACTTCGAAAGTGCGCGTGCTCGCGCCTTTGCCCACCCTACAAAGTTCGTTTCAATGCCCCGTCGCCATTGCGGCGAGCTTTTCGGGCTCGCGCGGAGCCTCGTTGCCGCGCCAGGCCACGTGCAGGTCGGGCCGCAGCAGGATGAGGTCGCGCGCGTAGAGGTCGCGCGCGGCTGCGTCGGGAATGTCGAGCACCTCGAGCGGCGCGCCGAGCGCGGCGAAGGCGCGTTGCAGCGCGCCGACATCGGTCTGCGTGCCGCCCAAGCGCAGCAGCGTGTAGCCATGCCCATAGCCGATGCGGTCCTGCATCGCGGTGCCGTCGCCGAGCCAGACGTGCGGCAGCCGGGCGCCCGGTGCGGTGGTCGGCGCATAGGTCCGGAAATCGTATTCCAGGCCTTCCCCCGGCTCCGACGCGATCAGCGGCGAGCCGACATAGCGATAGCCGAGCTCGGCGCCGATCATCTCGTTGCTCTTGCGCTGCTCGACGTCGGCGATGCGGGCGAGATCGGCGCGCGTCGCCGCCCCTTCCGGGGTGTCGTCGCGGATGTTCGGCCGATAGGCGGCGCGCCATTTCCGCCGCCCGAGCGTGGCATAGCGCGACGCCGCGACGTTGCGCTCGCCGACCGGGCGCCGCTCGATCTCGTACGACGGCAGCAGATCGGGCCCGCCCCAGCCCTGCAGCACGGCGGCGAGCTTCCACGACAAGTCGACGGCATCGCCGACGCCGCTGTTCATGCCGAGGCCGCCGGTCGGAATCACCAGATGGACGGCGTCGCCGGCGAGGAACACGCGGCCCTCGCCGTAGCGCTCGGCGATGAGCAGGTTCTGCTTCCATTCGCCGACATAGAGCATGTCGTAGTCGACCGGCATGCCGACGGTGCGCTCGAACATCGTCGCCATCTCGGCGTCGGTCTCGACGATCGAGTGCAGCGTGAAATGCCGGGTCGAATCCTGAACGATGAGCTGCGTCGCGCGATCGTCGGCCACGTGATAGTGCCGGCCCTTGCCGATCGGGATGCGCTCGTAGAGCTCGTCGCAGCGAAAGAGCGCCTGGCGAAGCCGCAGCATGTCGCCCTCGCCGTGCAAGGCGATGCCGAGCCCTTTGCGCACCACGCTCGATCCGCCGTCGCAGCCGACCAGGAAGCGCGCCTCGATCGTCGCGGTCGAACCGGCGATGCTCTTCACCTGCGCGGTCACGGAACGCTCGCCCTGGGCGAACGACACGAGCTCGCAGCCGTAGCGCACGTCGACAAGCTCCTCCGCGATCGATTTCAAGAGCGGCTCGAGCGTGTATTGCGAAATGAGCTGGTAGGGCTCGAGCGGCAGCGTGCCGTCATTGGTCGCCGCGATCTGCGCCTTCGCCTCCGCGACCGATGGATAGGGCAGATGGACGAGCGGTGGCCCGACCAGCGAGAGGACGATGAACACGTCCATCGGGCAATGCGCGGGCAGCCCGGCGGCGCGAACCCGCTCGGCGATACCGATGCGGCGGTAGATCTCCATGGTGCGGGCGTTGCAGCGCTCCATCTTGGGCAGGAATTGCGGCGCCTCCTTCTGCTCGACCACGATGCAGCGCACGCCGCGCCGTCCGAGATCGATGGCGAGCGTCAGGCCGGTGGGACCGGCGCCGACGATGAGAACCTCGGTCTCCATCTAGGAGGCAACCGGCTCGAAATCGGCGAGTTCCGTCCCTTCCTGCACGAACTCGCCGACCGCGCACTTCAACGCCTTCAAGCGGCCGGCGGCGGGCGCGCGCAGCGTGTGCTCCATCTTCATCGCCTCGAGCACGATCAGCGGCGCGCCGCGCGGCACGTCGACGCCGGGCTCGGCCAGAATCCGCGTCACCGTCCCCGGCATCGGCGCGACGATGCGGCTCGCCAGCGCGGCCTCGCGCAGGTCCGCCGCGAACGGATCGATCCAATGCAATCGCAGCCGCCCGCGCGGCGTGACGAGGTCGAGATCGCGGCCGGACCACCCCGCGGTGACGCGCTCGGGCGCGTCGCCGAGACAGAGGTCGAACACCGCGCCGTCGCGCGGGACGAACTGCAGTCGCGCATGCGCGTCGCGCAGCTCCATGCTCAATCCGTCGCGGCCGTACCACAGCACGGCGTCGCAGCGCTCGCCGCCGTGGCGAAAGCTCAGCCGGCGGCTGCGGCGGCCGGCAATGGTCCAGCCGTCGGTGCGGTCCCAGGGCGAAGCAGCGCTCGGCGGGATTTGCTCGCCCTGCTCGCGCAACAGCACCGCGACGCAGGCCGCGGCGAGGTCGAGCGGCGCGACCGTCGGCCGGGGCGTCGTCAATGCGGCGAGCTCGCGCTCGATGAAACCAGTATCGATCTCGCCGCGCGCCACCTGCGGATGGCCGACCAACGCCCGCAGGAACGCGAGATTGGTGGTGACACCGGCGATCTCGAATTCGCGCAGCGCCTCGGCCAGGCGGCCGAGCGCCTGCGGGCGATCCGCCCCGTGGACGATCAGCTTCGCCAGCAGCGCGTCGTAATAGGGCGTGACGGCATCGCCGGCCCGAAAACCGGTATCGACGCGGATGTCGTTTCCGGCCGGCTCGCGCCACAGCCCGATCGTTCCCGTCGACGGCAGGAAACCCTTGTCGGCGTCCTCGGCATAGATGCGCGCCTCGATGGCGTGGCCATGCACCGTGATCTCGTCCTGGCGCAGCGGCAGCGGCTCGCCCATGGCGACGCGCAGCTGCCACTCCACGAGGTCGAGGCCGGTGATCAGCTCGGTGATGGGGTGCTCGACCTGCAGGCGGGTGTTCATCTCGATGAAGTAGAAGCCCGCGGCGTCGGCGATGAACTCGACCGTGCCCGCGCCGACATAGCCGGCGGCCTGCGCGGCGGCGCGGGCGGCGGCCGACATCTGCGCGCGGCGCTCCGGCGTGACGGCGATCGACGGCGCCTCCTCGACCACCTTCTGGTGGCGGCGCTGCAGCGTGCATTCGCGCTCGAGCAGCGAGACCACGTTGCCATGGGTGTCACCGAACACCTGCACCTCGATATGGCGCGGCGCGGCGATCAGCTTCTCGATCAGGAGGCGGTCGTCGCCGAAGGCCGCGGCCGCCTCGCGCCGCGCGCCGGCGACGGCTTCCTCGAGCTCGCCGGGCGTGGCGACGGCGCGCATGCCCCTGCCTCCGCCTCCTGCCGACGCCTTGACCAGCACCGGATAGCCGAGGCGATCGGCGGCCGCCGCGAGCGTCGCGAAGGCTTGATCCTCGCCGTGATAGCCGGGCACCACCGGCACGCCGCAGCCTTCCATCAGCGCCTTCGCCGCCGACTTCGAGCCCATCAGGCGGATGGTCGCGGCCGACGGGCCGACGAAGACGAGATCGGCGTCGGCGCAGGCCTGCGCAAAATCGGCGTTCTCGGAGAGAAATCCATAACCGGGATGCACGGCCTCGGCGCCGGTCTCGTGGGCGGTGTCGATGATGGCGTCGATGCGAAGGTAGCTGTCCTTGGCCGGCGCCGGGCCGATGAGCACCGCCGTGTCGGCGAGCGCGACGTGCATGGCGCCGCGATCAGCGTCGGAGTAGACCGCCACCGTCGCGAGCCCCATGCGCTTTGCCGTGCGGATGATCCGGCAGGCGATCTCGCCGCGGTTGGCGATCAGGAGCTTGTCGAAGCGCCGGGCGAGCGACACCATCACATCCTGAAAATGCCGAACCGGGTGGGCTCGGGCGGCGGCGCGTTGAGGCCGGCGGCGAGCGCGAGACCCAGCACCGTGCGCGTGTCGGCGGGATCGACGATGCCGTCGTCCCAGATGCGCGCGGTCGCGTAATAGGGGTGCCCCTGCTTCTCGTATTGCTCGCGGATCGGCGCCTTGAACGCCTCGTCGTCGGCCGCGCTCCAGCTGCCGCCCTTGGCCTCGGTCGCCTCCTGCCGCAGCAGGCCGAGCACGCTCGCGGCCTGCTCGCCGCCCATCACCGAGATGCGCGCGTTCGGCCACATCCAAAGGAGGCGCGGCCCGTAGGCGCGCCCGCACATGCCGTAATTGCCGGCGCCGTAGCTGCCGCCGATGATGACGGTGTATTTCGGCACGTTGGTGGTGGCGACCGCCGTCACCATCTTGGCGCCGTCCTTGGCGATGCCGCCGGCCTCGTATTTGCGGCCGACCATGAAGCCGGTGATGTTCTGCAGGAACAAGAGCGGGATGCCGCGCTGGCTCGCGAGCTCGATGAAGTGCGCGCCCTTGAGCGCGCTCTCGCTGAACAAGATGCCGTTGTTGGCGAGGATGCCGACCGGAAACCCGTGGATGTGGGCGAAGCCGCAGATGAGCGTCTCCCCGTAGAGCGCCTTGAACTCCTCGAATTCGGAGCCGTCGACGATGCGCGCGATCACGTCGCGTACGTCGTAGGGCGTGCGCGCATCGGCCGGCACGATGCCGTAGAGCTCGTCGGCCGCAAACAGCGGGTCGCGCGGCGCGCGCAGCTCGAGATAGCAGCGCCGCATGCGGTTGAGATTGGCGATGATGCGGCGCGCGATCCCGATGGCATGGCCGTCGTCGGTGGCGTAGTAATCGGTCACGCCGGACTGGCGGCTGTGGACGTCGGCGCCGCCCAGCTCCTCCGCCGTCACCTCCTCGCCGGTCGCCGCCTTCACCAGCGGCGGACCGCCGAGAAAGATGGTGCCTTGGTTGCGCACGATGATGCTCTCGTCCGACATCGCCGGCACGTAGGCGCCGCCGGCGGTGCAGGAGCCCATGACGACCGCGATCTGCGGAATGCCGAGCGCCGACATGCGCGCCTGGTTGTAGAAGATGCGGCCGAAGTGGCGCTCGTCCGGAAAGATCTCGTCCTGCAGCGGCAGGAACGCGCCGCCGGAATCGACCAGGTAGACGCAGGGCAGATGGTTCTCGCGCGCGATCTCCTGGGCGCGCAGGTGCTTCTTCACGGTCATCGGATAATAGGTGCCGCCCTTGATGGTGGCGTCGTTGGCGACGATCACGCATTCGCGCCCGCTGATCCGGCCGATGCCGGTGATCAGGCTCGCGGAATGGACGTCGCCGCCGTAGAGGCCGTAGGCGGCGAGCGGCGAGAGCTCGAGGAACGGCGTTCCCGGATCGATCAGCAGATTGACGCGCTCGCGGGCGAGGAGCTTGCCGCGCGCGACGTGCCGCCCCCTCGCCTCCTCGCTGCCGCCCTGGGTCGCGGCCGCGAGCTTGTCGCGCAGGTCCGCGACCAGCGCCTTCATCGCCTCGGCATTGCGGGCGAACTCGGTCGAGGTCGGGTCGATGGCGGATTGGAGCACGGTCATCGGCTCAGCGCGTCTTGTCGAACAATTGCCGGCCGATCAGCATGCGCCTGATCTCGCTGGTGCCGGCGCCGATCTCGTAGAGCTTGGCGTCGCGCAGATACCGCCCGGTGGGATAGTCGTTGATGTAGCCGTTGCCGCCGAGCAGCTGGACCGCGTCGAGCGCGATCCTGGTCGCGTTCTCGGCGGCGTAGAGGATGGCGCCGGCGGCATCCTCGCGCGTGGTCTCGCCGCGGTCGCAGGCCCTGGCCACCGAATAGACGTAGGCCTTGCAGGCGTTCATCCCGACATACATGTCGGCGACCTTGCCCTGCACCAGCTGAAACTCGCCGATCGGCTGGCCGAACTGCCGGCGCTCGTGGACGTAGGGCATCACCACGTCGAGGCAGGCCTGCATGATGCCGAGCGGTCCCGCCGCCAGCACCACGCGCTCGTAGTCGAGGCCGGACATCAGCACGGTGACGCCGTCGCCGATGTCCCCGAGCACGTTTTCCTCCGGCACCTCGCAGTCCTGAAACACCAGCTCGCAGGTGTCGGAGCCGCGCATGCCGAGCTTGTCGAGCTTCTGCGCGGTCGAGAACCCCTTGAACCCCTTCTCGATCAGGAAGGCGGTGATGCCGCGCGCCCCGGCCTGCGGGTCGGTCTTGGCGTAGACCACCAGGGTCTCGGCCTGCGGGCCGTTGGTGATCCACATCTTGCTGCCGTTGAGGACGTAGCGGCCGCCCTTCTTCTCGGCCCTGGTCTTCATCGCGACGACGTCGGAGCCGGCCCCCGGCTCCGACATCGCGAGCGCGCCCACGTGCTCGCCGGCGATCAGCCTCGGCAGGTAGCGGCGCTTCTGGTCGTCGGTGCCGTTGCGGCGGATCTGGTTGACGCACAGGTTCGAATGCGCGCCGTAGGAGAGCCCGACCGAGGCCGACGCGCGCGAGATTTCCTCCATCGCCACGCAGTGCTCGAGATAGCCGAGCCCGGCGCCGCCCCATTCTTCCTCGACGGTGATGCCGTGCACGCCGAGCTTGCCCAGCTCGGGCCAGAGGTCGCGCGGAAAAACGTTGCTGCGATCGATCTCGTCGGCGCGCGGCGCAATCCGCTCGGCGGCGAAGCCGCGCACGCTGTCGCGCAGCATGTCGGCGGTCTCGCCGAGGCCGAAATCGAAGCCGCGGACGTCGTTCACGCGCATGTTCGCCGGTCTCGCATCCAGAGGAGCCGCGCTAGTGTCCCGATTCCGAAGTTCGCAAACCCGTGCGGCACCCTCTGAAGCGAACTTCGGAATCAAAGGGACACTAGCAACTCTATGATTCTAGTGCCGCTTTTGAACCCGAAGTTCGCAACCGCACTTGCCGCACGATGTGTGCGAACTTCGGGTTCGCGGCACTAGTCGCAGCCGCCATCGACGGTCGATCATTCGATTAATGCACGTCCTTGATCGCGCACGCAATATTGCCGGCCGGGGCGACGCCGGCCGACCGGCTCTTGTGCATCGCGGCCGGCGAGACAAGAATGCGGCCCGTCCCGCGCAGGGGCGTTCCGGAGAACCCATGAAGCTCGGCTTTTTCACGATGCCGGTCCATCCGCCGGCGCGCAGCTATGTCGAAACGCTCAAGGAGGATCGCGAAGCCTTCATTCTCGCCGACAGGCTGGGATACACGGAAGGATATTGCGGCGAGCACCTCACCGACGCCGCCGAGAACATTCCCAACAGCATGATGTTCCTCGCGACGCTGCTCGGCGTGACCTCGCAGATGAAGGTCGGGACCGCGGTGGTCAACCTGCCGCACACCCATCCCGTGGTCGTCGCCTCGAACGCGGCGATGCTCGACAACCTGTTCGAAGGCCGCTTCATCCTCGGCATCGGTGCCGGCGTCCTTCGCTCGGACGCCGAGGCGCTGGGGCTGCTCGATGCCGACCGCAACGCCATGCTCGCGGAGGCGATCGACCACGTGCTCGCGCTGTGGGCGGGAACGGCGCCGATCGATCGCAAGGGCAAGTACTGGACCATTTCCACGGTCAAGACGCTGTGGCCGGAGGTCGGCATCGGCGACGTCGTCAAGCCCCTCCAGAAGCCGCATCCGCCGATCGCCGGCACCGCGACCGATCCCGATTCCAAGGGGCTGATCGCGCTCGGCCGGCGCGGCTGGTGGCCGATCTCCTCGCATTTCCTCCACCCCAATTGCCTGCCGAGCCAATGGGCCAATTACGCCAAGGGCTGCGGCGAGGGCGGCCACAAGGCCGACCGCGCGAACTGGCGGGTCGCGCGCTCGATCTTCGTCGCCGAGGACGACAAGGTCGCGCGGGCCTATGGCGGCGACGACGCCAACAGTCCCTACCGGTTCTACATGAGCCAGCTCACCGCCAAGCTGAAGAAGGCGCGGCGCCTCGCCTCGTTCAAGGCGCATCCCGACATGCCGGACGACGCAGTCACCTTCGACTACATCTTCGACAACGTGGTGATCCGCGGCGGCGTGAACGAGGTCGTCGACCGCATCCTCGAGCTGCACGAGCGGATCGGCGATTTCGGCACGCTGCTCTATTGCGGCAAGGACTGGGCCGATCCGGCACTCGGCCGCAAGTCCATGGAGCTGATGGCGGAGAAGGTGATGCCCGCGGTCAACGCCGCGCTGGCAAAGTCCCTGGCCGCGGAATGATTCGGCCGAGCGAACGCAACGGAGGTTCCCATGTCACCGAGATCGCAAGACATCAAGCAGTCCGGCCTGTTCGGATTCCTCGCGCAACCCGACGCGCCGACCAAGAGCGGGGTCGTCATCCTGGCGACGATCTTCGGCGTCAACGGCTTCGTGCGCGGCTATGCCGAGACGCTGGCGGGCGCCGGCCTCGCCGCGGGCGTGTGGGATCACTATGAAGGAGCGCCGCTGACCACCGACTACGAGGAATCCAAAGCGCGCGCGCGCAAGCTCGGCGACGCGGGCATGCTGGCCGCGGTCAAGAATTGGATCGACTTCATGCACGGAGAGCTGCAGCTCACCTCGGTCGGGGTGCTCGGCTTCTGTCTCGGCGGCCGCTACGCACTGATCGCCGCGGCGCGTGAGCGCCGGATCAAGGCCTGCGCCGCCGCCTATCCCTCGATCGAGATGCCGCGCCTGCCCAACCAGGAGCAGGACGCGCTCGCGCTCGCCGCCGAGATCGGCTGCCCCGCGCACATCGTGCAGCCCGGACACGATCACGTCGCGACCGTGGAGACCTATGCGACGCTGCGGCAAACCCTGAGCCGGCGGGCGGCGCCGACGATGTGGCAGTACTATCCCGACGCCGAGCACGGCTTCATGCATCGCAAGGAGCCGGCGGCGAATCCGGCAGCGACCGTGATCGCCTCGCCGCAGCTCGTCGCCTTCCTCCGGGCGTGCCTGTCGTGACCATTCATGGACGATGAGACGACGTTGCGCCGCAAGACGGCGATCCTGACGCGGATGCTCAACCTGCAAGGCACGATCGGGATGTTCGGGCATGTGTCCGTGCGCGTCCCCGGCACCGACCGGGTGCTGCTCAGCCCCGGCGGCGGCACCGACAAATCGGCGGTGCAGCCGGAGCAAATCTTCGTATTCGATCTCGACGGCAACATCCTGCATCATCCCGGCGGGCACATTCCGCTGGAATGGCGCATCCACACCCGCATTCACCGCGACCGGCCCGAGACCATGTGCATTGCCCATCTGCACGCGCGCCACGCGACCGCGCTCGGCATCGCCGGCCACGAGATCAAGCCGGTGTTCCTGCACGGTTCGTTCCTGCACGGCGGCGTGCCGACCTGGAACAATCCGCGCCTGGTCGTCAACGACGAGCAGGCCGCCGACCTCTCGCGCGCGCTCGGCGACCGGATCGCGGTGCAGATGCGCGGCCACGGCAGCGTGGTGGTCGGCGAGAGCGCCGAGGCGGCGTTCTTCGGCTGCACCTTCCTCGAGGAGAACGCCTGCAAGCAATTGGAGGCCGAGATCATGGGCGGGGCGATCGCGCTCTCCGCCGACGAGGCGCGGGATTGCTCGGAGAGCACCTACAATCCGCGCCTGTTCAATCTGCTGTGGTCCTATCATGCGGGCAAGGTCGCGCTGGCGTCGGATTGAGCCGCGCTCGCGAGGAGCATGAGCATGCATGCCGCCCGCCCCCGCCTGTCACGTGCCGGCGTCATCGCGGCCGCGCTGCTGATCGCGGGAGCCGCCGCCGCGGAGGGCGCGCCGCGGCAGCCGCTCGATCCGCGCGTCGCCCTCACGGTGGGCGCCGTCGGTGCATTGTCGGACGCCGGAATTTTCATCGCCGTCGAGAAAGGATTTTTCAGGGACGAAGGCCTCGACGTCGAGCTCGTGAGCTTCAAGGCCGGGCCGCAAATCATCCCGTCGCTCGCCACCGGCCAGACGCAGGTGAGCGGCACCACCGTGAGCCCGTCGCTGTTCAACGCGCTCTCGCGCGGGATCGCCCTGAAGATCGTCGCCGACAAGGGCCAGGTCAGCAAGGGCTTCGGCTGGGCGGCAATCGCGGTGCGCAGCGATCTCGCCGACGGCGTCAAGGATTTCCGCGATCTCAAGGGCCGCAAGATCGGGCTGCCGTCCAAGGCGGTGTCGCTCTATACCCAGCTCGGGAAGGCGCTCGAAAGCGGCGGACTGAGCGTGAGCGACGTCGACCTCGTCGAGATCGGGTTCCCGGACATGGTGGCGGCATTCGCCAACAAGGCGATCGAAGCGGCCATGCTCATCGAGCCGTTCATCGCGCTGGTGGTCGAGCGCAAGGTCGCGGCGCGCTGGAAAGGCGTCGAGGACTACTATCCCTTCAAGGCGCAGAACGGCGCGATCGTGTATGCGGAGCAATTCGCGACCCAGCAGCCGGAAGCCGCCGAGCGGTGGATGATCGCATATCTGCGCGGCGTGCGCGCCTACCGCGACGCGGTGGTGCGCGGCACCGATCGCGATGCGATCTACGCGATCCTCGCCAAGCATACCGAGGTCAAGGACCGGACGCTCTACCCGAAAATGCAGCCCACCGATCTTGCCGCGGATGGACGCGTGGAGGTTCGCAGCCTCGAATGGGACCAGGACTGGTTCCTCAAGCTCGGGCTGCAGCGCGAGCGCGCCGATCTTTCGAAGGTCATCGACTATCGG
>WNFG01003318.1_pt1 | contig 13446 bp, 18 predicted proteins | sample 5400431 | NCBI WGS metagenome assembly WNFG01 (sample SAMN13153346, study PRJNA577476) | soil metagenome | isolation source: 120 cm saprolite under Douglas fir tree site 2 hole 3 replicate 2 | place: USA:California | collected 2015-04-18
ACTGCGGTCTGGCACTGATACCCTCTAGAACTGGGCGCGAGGCGAAATATTCCCGACGGGGATGTGAATTATCAACCTTCTGCTTTGTGCATGTTGTTTAATGGATGCCGGTGCGGTCATGTAAAAGTGGGGATTAGAGTGGCGACATACTTTTGGGCACGGCTTCAATGACGCTCTGCGGTGCCATGGTTGGAACAATTCTGGTGACCTTGTAATCGGCGGCCTCGAGCAGAGCACAAAACTCCGCTTTGGTGCGTTCCCGCCCTCCGTTCATCACTAACATGTTTAAGTCGAGAAGCTTACTGAAGGACGCCGAAGCCGCGTCCGGCACGATCGTGTCAACCAGCAACACTCTACTATTCTTAGTCATCGCGCTACGGCAGTTTCCGAGGATTGTAATGGCGCGATCATCGTCCCAATCATGGATTACGCTGGACAGAAGGTAAGCGTCTGCTCCTTCTGGAACGGAGGTGAAGAAATCCCCGGTTACGTATGATGACCGCCCGCCCCATGCGTTGTCGCCGAGTTGTTGCTTTGTCCTTTCGATTGTCGAAGGTGTGTCGAAAACCGTACCTCTCATCTCCGGATTGAACTGCAGAATCCTCCCCAGGAGGTTACCTTGGCCTCCTCCGATGTCGACGATGGAAGAGATTCCCGCAAAGTCGTAGGCCATCAGAACTGCGTAGGCCAACATTGACGACACGTTCGCCATACCCTGATTAAACGCATCCGCGGCGTCGACGTTTTGTCGTAGGTAGTCGAATAAGCTTGCTCCGAACACATTGTTAAAGGCCGGGGATCCGGTTTGAACGCTATGAAGAAGGTTCCCGCACGCTTGGTAGTGAATTTCACCGATCGTGATCACCATCGCCCTAAGTGATCCATGCACCTCGGTCTGAAGGCTCTCAGCAAGCCGGGAGAGAGCAAAGCGCTCTCTGCCGAGTTGCGAAAAGATCCCCACGCTTGACAGAGCGCGCATCAGACGAAAAAGCGACGGGACGTCTGAGCCGGTCGAAGCGGCCAATGCGACACACGACTGGGGGCCGTCCTTGAGTAAGTCGGCAATGCCTAGCTTCGCGGCGACGTAGATTGCCTGGGAAACCCAATAACCGGTTGCCATCTGGAACAGAACGGGAGGCGACGGGTTCCCTTCTTTCGTTGGTGCAATTCTCACGGGAAATAATCGATCTCTCAGAAGCGGCTTAATCTCCGCCCACAAGCCCATCCTCCTTGCCCGATGGAGAACCTGGAGGAGCGGCCACAAAGCCCATCGGCGAGCTACCATCTGAGTAGTGCGACCTCCGCAGCCATTCCTGGTCCTAATGCGATCATCACTCCCCAGTCTCCTGGCCGCGGATCACCGCTACGCACGACTTCGTCCAAAACAAACATGACTGTGGGGGAGGACATATTTCCGTAATTCCGCAATACAGTTCTGGAGAAACGCAACTGGACATCCGTCATCCCGAAATGCTTTTGAACGTTGTCGATCACCTTGCGTCCACCTGGATGAACAACCCAAAAGCCAATGCGAGATCTGGAGAGTCCATGTCGCTGCAGCAACTGCTGGAGTGCGGTTTCGATCATGGGACCAGCCAGCTGTTGAACCGAGGCTCCCAGCACGATTCGCAGCTTCCCATCGCGATGTTGAAGTCCAACCTCCTCGATCTGCTCGGTATCGATGAAAGTCTCGAAGTCGATAATTTGTGGATAGCTGCGATTCGCTTGCTGGCCGCCAGAAAGCGGGAAGGCTGCGGCGCCATCAGCACAAATCGCATTGCCGATAACGGTTTCAAGCGTGTTATCGAAGTAGTAGCAGGCTGAGCAAATCTCGACGGCGAGCATTAATGCCTGGCGGCCCGGATTTGCGCGAACGAAATCGACCGCCCGCTGCAACGCGGGAAGCGCGCCCGCACATCCCAAGCCGACGACCGAGGTTCTTCGCACGTTGTTTCTGAAGCCCATGTGAGCGATGAGACGACTGCCTACATCCGGACACACGTAGCCGGTGCAGCTGCATACTGCTAGGAAATCCACATCCTGCACGGTAGTTCCGGCTGCCTCCACACAGTTCAGAATCGCGCGGCAACCTGTCTTCACGGCGCCCCGCAGATAACGCTGATTCATTTGATTGGAGTCTTCCTCGCGATTCAAGGCGCCTTCCAAATAAAAATGGCGATATTCAATGTCGCTATTCAGGAAGATCCTGCGAATGCGGTCGCTCTGGTAACCCGCGGCATGAAAGGTTTGCGCCTGGGTAAGCCTAACCGGTGGGTTCGCTGTTCCGATACCGAGGATCCGAGGATGGTTCACTGGTCCCCAACCAGTTCCTGCGAAGCATCAGTCTCTCCCTCCTGATGCGTAGCGTCGAGTTCCGCCGCGAGCTGAGACTTGAAGTCGCGGCTCGCCTCTTCGAACTGGGCTTTAGCCCGCGCCACATGTCCCAAAAGTGTGTGCAGCTGCTTTGGACCCAATACCAGCAATCCGAGCATAAGTATGAACAGGATTTCCGTGCCAAAACCCACGATTTACCCCTTGGTTACGCTTTGGTCGTCGGCAACGGTGATTGTTGTGCTGGCCGGCTTCTCTTCGTCAGTTTTCATGGCTGCCTTGAAGCCGCGGATGCCCTCTCCGATTCCTTTACCAAGTTCGGGGAGCTTTTTGGGCCCGAACACAAGCAGGGCAATTCCGAAAATAACCAGCAGATGCATGGGTTGAAACAGTCCTTCAAACATGGGTGCTCCTTCAGATTGAGTGAGAACATCTCAAAACGTGTTAGTAAGAAAATGCAGGCGCTGCAACCAGTAACCAGGTCCAGCGCCTGCCCAGACAGCAGGGGAGAGCTTGCAACAATTAAAAGCCGCGTCGGACCGAATCAGCCTCGACAGCTAGCCGGTTAACCAGGTCAAAGAAGGCCGGCACTTGATTAAGGAACAAGAGGTCATCCGTGAAAGCCTTGATAGTGGCGACCGCTCCCCCGTTATGTGTCAACGTTGGCCGGATCACGGAGCACGGCGGCAGACTCTTGCTGATAAATTCGCATGGCTCAGGCAGTATCAGGTTGGTCTGGTCGAGTTCCGAGTTGAGGGCATTGAGATCGGGGAATGTGAGACCAGTTTCCGGATCGATTACACCGGCCAAAGGCTGATTCACTGCATTGCCCGCCTTGTCATGCCAGAGTCCGAAGTGGTCGATCTCGACTCCGCCAATGCTCACCAGGATGCGCAGGACTTCAAGGTCGGTTGCCTTGAAGGCCAGCGTAGGATAAAGGCTCGCCCCACCCTGCTCGATGAACGCAAAGTGAAATCCCGCCGTGTTTGCAATTGCCTGCATGCGGTTCTCTTGCGGGGTCGTAGGGGGTACGGGTTGGGCCTGAGTTGGAGGCGTGTCGTTGTCGTTCAGTGGAATGGCAGGCTGGTTCTCAATGGTGAAGGGTCCTTTGAACTTCACCCCGAAGTCAGGGTTCTTTGCGCTGCGGTACCGTGTATACCAACTAAGGTCAACGTTGAGCTTCAGCAGGTTTGTCAGCCTTCCGATATTCTTGGCGCCGGTCGCTTGACTGCTGGACAAGTTTCGGAACGGACCCAGATCAACCGGCTCTTCGCCCTTTGAAATCAAGTAGGCGTTCAGGAAGGCCGCGTGGCTCAATTCATCGTCGGTATTATCGGCGATGTATTGAGGCATATCGCCATCAAGGTTGCTGAGAGCGGCTATATAAGCCGGATTGCCCCCTTGGACTCCTCCCAGTTCGTTGTATTGCTGCCACAGATCAGCTTCTATGAGTTCTACTGCCGCCGCGAACCGCAGGAGGGCGGCATCGCCTTTAGAAAGCTTGCCTGTGCTTCGCGTGGCCTGCGCGTTGCCCTCGGTTCCCAATAAGGCGCCCGCCGACAGCGTTGCACCGGCAATCCCCAAGCCCTTGAGGAATGAACGTCTCTTGACTACACCCTGCCAGTGACGTTGAACACCTTCTTCTATCGAGGACTGACTTGCTTCAGGTGAGGTTGTCTCGGACACCACCGCAGATGGAGAATTCTTTTCTTTCATGGTTTGCGCTCCAATTCCTTTTGATTATGATTTTGTTCCAGCAGTACTGTGCGTTAGACTCAACGACCAAACGACGAGATGCGGAAAGGATGTCATTTGATTGTCAACTCTTTGGAGACTCGCGCTGACAACATCGCTGCGAGGTTTGGAACAGAGAGTAAGTTGATAACTGGCACGAGACGCTCTTATCTCCACTTTCTTTTGCCTATGATTTTGTTCCAGTTATATGTGAAACTTCGCTAGTCGACCGTTATTCCCGAATTCCAGGAAATATTTCTCCTGACGAACGGTCTTTCGACACTTTCCCTGCCGATCGGTTGACCTTGGGATTGACTGTGGGAGCTGTGCAGCGACAAGTCGCAGCGCAAGGCTAGACGGAGCCCGCTCCGCGCTCGCCCTTGGAGTTGACCAGCCAAGCCACTCCGATACTGATGGCGTAGAGCGCGACCATCGGGGCGGCAAAAAGGCACATGTTCAGAATGTCGGTAGTGGGGGTGACGATCGCCGCGACAATAAAAATGGCGAGAATGGAATATCGCAGGTTCCGCCACATCCAGCGGGCCGTAATCACCCGCATCAGAGCCAGAAAGAACACGAGAATTGGCATTTCGAAAATGAGCCCGAGACCGATGGTGATCGTCACAAAGAGCTTCGTATATTCTCCGATCGTAATCATCGGCTGAAAGCGTTGGCCGTAACCGATTAAGAAGTCCAGGGACGCCGGGTAGACCATCTTGTAACCAAACAAACCTCCGGTCATGAACAAACCAACCGTACTCAGTAAGAACGGCAGGACATAACGTTTTTCCTTCCGATACAATCCCGGAGCGATAAACAGCCACAATTGATAGAACACCAATGGAGAGGCCGCAAAGAGTCCGGCAACAAACCCCACTTCAAGATAGAGATTAAAGGGCTCAGTTGGGTTTAGGTACACCAACCCGCCGCCGATCCCGTGGTGACGCAGCGCCTGAATGATGGGTTGTTGCATTAAACCGAAAATGCGGTCAGCAAACGACCAGCACGAGAGAAATCCGACGAGTACCCCGACGACTGAAAAAATGATTCGTTTCCTCAACTCCTCCAGGTGAGCTAGGAGGGGCATAGGGTGCGTGTGTTGCGCCAGCCCGAAAGCAGCCGTCTCAGACATGGAAAGCCTCTACTGGCCCGCGATCGTTTTGGACACTATCCCTCTGGATGCCGCCTGGGCCTGTTTCAACAGACATCGGACAATCGTTCAGGCGCGCATTATTGATCAGGTCGAACGAGGACTTCTCTAGGGCCGGTGGGAATCCATCACCGTATGCAAAACAGACTGCTATAACCACCATTGCAGCCAGTCCTGTAAGTCCGTAAGACCTTAGTTCTAGCATTTTGTCCTCCTACGCATCTTTTTAGCAGTCCTTGGCAGTCAACGCGAACCGATATGTGTCAAAGATCGCTCTTGACCGCGTACTACCGGAATGGCGCCACATACCATGCGCAGTACGTTCCCACGCCACTAAGCAGAACAATCGTCCACAGCACGAGTTCTGTGCGCATCCACCACTTCCAATTGTTGAACCGTAACCACCGTGGAAGAACGTTAGTGCCGGCCACGATGACGATATAGAGTCCCAAAAGCTCAGCTGTAATCCCCAGCCCCGCGTGTACCGTGGCGACCTTGTAATACCACCTATGAAGAACCTTAGGCAGCGCTGGCTTCACTTGTTGCTGGAACGACGGCCCCATCACAAGTCCGATCATTAGCAAGTTCAAGAGAAGCACGGTCGTTTGGCAAATTCCGTGAGCTTTGTAGTGTTTTTGTTTCGCGAGATGAGCCCCCGCGATCAAGGCTGTTCCCATGATGAGTTGCACCACGAGGTTGAGATCTGCCCCGAAGGTTGCGCCAGTGCCGAGAAAGCCCCTCATTGGAAAGAAGTAAGACACCCTGATCACCCGCTCCACACACAGATTCCTGCTTCTCAATAGCCGGCAAACTCTTCCGTCCGAATATCGTCTTCATCTACTCCCACCTCACTGAGCGTTCGGCGCGCCGCCGCGACCATCATTGGTGGGCCCGCGATGTAATAGATCGGACCGCGCAAGCCTCCTACTTGTGTGCGAAGCATTTCCGAGCTGATGTGTCCAGTCTTCCCCTTCCAACCTCCGTTATCGTTGGCCCTGCGCGTGAGGGTCGGAACAAAGCGGAACCTTGGATTTGCACGCTCTAACTTCCAGAGCGCATCGATGAACGCGGCATCTTCAAGGTAGCGGTTCGCGTAGAACAGAAAAATGGGATGGCGAAGCTTCTCCCCTGTTGCGTAAGAGAGCATGCTGAGGAATGGCGCGATCCCGATCCCGCCGGCGATGAACACGCCTGGCCTGGCTGTGTTGTTATGGAGGCTAAAAGAACCCATTGGCCCTTCGATCCTCGCTCCGCTACCGATTGGCAGAGTGGATAAGGCCTGCTTGAAAACTGTATTTCGCATGCGGGTCGTGACTACAAGCTCTTCGTCGAATGGGGAGCTTGCGATGGAGAAGGTATGAGTCAGTCCGTTTGACGACCCTGGCTGAGAACCTAATAGAGTCAGGTCAATATACTGCCCGGCCTTGAATACAAAGCCCTTTGGCTTTTCAAACTGAAATGCCATTGTGCCTTCGGCAACTTCTGTTCGACCTAATAGCGTACTTCGATAAGCGCTCATTGAGCATCCTCGCAGTGGTTGTCTGCCCGTCACTTCAGAATGTCCGATCATTGACGGCTTTTCCCAGGACTATTCTTTTGAACTCTGGGAATGAGTTCGCGGGCCGTCTTAGCCTCCCCAGAGCCAGAGTTGTGATACAAGTTGCCAGTATCTGTTTGAATCATGCATTGTTAAGTCCCCATTCCACATGGTCGGTGGCCGCTGTAGGTGGGGATGCACAGGGTGAGTTGGCAACACTAATCGAGCATGTCTGAGACATCGAGTGATCCAGACATTCGGCAACGAGACCGACAAGTCGACCTGTACGACAACCTGAAGGGACTAACTGGGCTCGCGCAGATATTGTTTCCTTGGTGAAGTACTTGTTCAGGCGTTCACGAAGCTGCAACCGAACTCGCCATAGCCGCGCCTTCACCGCGGCATGACTCAAGTTCAGCACCTCTGCTGTCTGATCTATTGAGAGCCCTTCAATATCCCGTAGTACAAAGACCGTCCGCAAGATCGGGCGCAGCTCGTTTAAGGTCTTGATTAGGATGTTTCGTAATTCCGTCGCCCAGTAGAGCTGCTCTGGATTGGGAGCCCAATCCGTGACCTCCATTGGAAGTATGTCTCCGTCAGCCTGAAAATCCTCATCCAGGGACACCTCTCTTACGGCGCGTTGTTTTCGTACCTTCATCAGCGACTGGTTCACAGTGATGCGAATCAACCAGGTTGAGAATTGGGAGTCCTCCCGGAATTCCGCCAGGTGTTGGTAGGCCTTCAAGAAGGCTTCCTGAACCGCGTCTTGCGAATCTTCCCTGTTATGCGTGATGTGTTGGGAGATTCGAAGGAGTCTGCGATCGTATCGATTTACGAGTTGCTCGAAAGCAGCAACATCCCCATTCTTGCTGGCGTGGACAAGATCCAGGTCATCGCTAGCCACTGCCCTCACTTCGAATTGTGCCGAGTCTGCCGCCATAATCGTTCAAGTCGCTTTGTGGAACAACTGCTTTGTGGAAGCAATTGATGCCGCATGGAATGGAAAGCCGTTTCCGTTGCAAGGTCATCTATAAGTCTGAGTCTTACTGCACCACGACCTTGCCGGTCATCTTCGGATGGACCGAGCAGAAGTAGGGATACGTTCCCGCCTTGGTAAACGTGTAGGAGAACGTTTCGTCCGTATCCCGCACCTTGGACTTGAACACGCCATCTGTGCTGACCACCGTATGAGGAATATCATCACGGTTTATCCAGGTAACTGTAGTTCCGACGGGTACTGTAACTGTCGCCGGTCCAAAACTGAAATTATCAATCTTCACCTCCGCGTTTGCCGCTGAGGGCTGGTCATTCGCCGTAACGCTCGGTGGTCCCGCTAACAGCAGCATCGCAATCATTGCCGGCACTGCCAAACCTGCAACCCACACATTTTTACCCGTCATTGTTCTGTTCCTTTCTATTTTGATCTTCTTGTTTAGGCCGGATCCTTGGCCGGTCGACCCAAGGGTCAAGTCAACTACGGCCACCCGCCTGCATTGCCTGAAGCCGAAGAGCTTCAGGCCCCGAGCCGCGAATCGACGATTGCCAGGCTGCGACCGCTGACCACATAGTTCACATCGGTAATCCCCAACACCCGCTGCAACTGGTCGGCTGGTACCTTCATAGGTCCGGCTGACGGAGCAGCTCCCGGCGCAGGTTGAGGGAAAGCGGTCGACATCGCGGTGTGGAACGAAACCTTACCTTCCACCTTCTGCATGATCTGGTGAATATGGCCGTTTAACACAGTCACGGAACCGAAACGCTTGACGTAAGACAAGGCTTGCTCGCTGTCGTCGGTTCCCCATCCCCAATCTGGATAGATGGTCCACAGCGGAATGTGTGCAAAGAGCACAATCGGAGTGCTGGCGGAGCGGCCCTTGAGATCGTCCTCAAACCACTCCAGCTGTTCGTGACCGAGCGACCCCATGCCTCCGGCTTTCAAATTGGCGACATTCACGAGACCAACAAAATGCACACCCTTGTGATCAAAGCTGTACCACCCACTACCCTTTGTACCTTTCCCATAACGCTGGAGATATTGCTCGCCGTTGTCACTTAGCATGTCATGCTCACCCGGCACAAAGTAGATCTGTTTGGCGGACGCTCCCTTCAATGCCTGGTCAAGCGTATCGAATTCACTCGGCTTCGAGAGCTGACTCAGATCACCGGTGTGAATGATGAAGTCCGGTGTGTGAGGCATCGCATTGATCTTGTTGATTGCCGTCTGCAGAGTAGCGGTGACGTCCGGGTTGGCCGGCTTGTTAAAACCGATGTGACTGTCGCTGATCTGCACAAAGCTGAAGTCCACGCCTTTGCCGGCGTCTTTACCGCTGTTCTTGGCGAACGCCCGAGATACCGGAATGCCACCGCTCATGGTCCAGACCAGGCCTGTACCCGCCCATGCCATGCACTTCAGGAACCCGCGACGATCAACGCCGTCGTTGTTGAGGTCTTGCAACTTCTGATCGATAAAATCTTGCTTCTTGTCCGGCATTTGCCCTCCGTGGTTTGTAGCGTTCTGAGGTGATAACTGGCACGAGTCGCTTTTATTCCCAGTCAAGTTGAGGTGGCGGGAGAAAAATTCTGTGATCGCTAACATCTCTTAATTTTTCCTTCACTGTGAGGTTTGCTCTCGGTCTACGTGCCCCCAAGTTGGAGTCTCATCGGGGCATCTAACTGGGTCCGTTTACGCCGCTTAGAAAGCCGCCCAAGTACCCCGTCAAGCCGATGAGACCGACGCCCAGAAGTTCAACCGCCAGGCGGTAGCTCGGCAAGACTTCTGCGCGCCGCCGCGCGCGGAAATGCACCCACCAGACCAGGCAGATCATCACGCTTGAGAAACACGCAAGTACCAGGTGCAGGAACAGGATGCCCTTCAGTTTCTGACCATCGAGTTGGAACTGCCACGCGACAATACCCGTCGCGAGAACCGGAAGCGTTGAAATCGCCGCCACCAGCAGGTTGTAGTAGGCTGTATCCGCCAAGCCACTTCGCTTCGTCCATTGCGCGATAACGTCGAACGCCACTGCCGTGATGAACAGTGCAATCGGAAAGTGGATCAGCACAACATGTTGTGCGTGCTTCGCCAGTAGTGCGGTCTTGAGATCGAAAGGATTTACCATCGTCCTACCCATTCTAGGATTTGCGCGGAGGTCGCTACGGGTACCATGCTCACTCTGCTCTGCGGGCTCCGCCGCTGCTTATCGCTCTTGCTCCCCTTTCTATTACTCACCTCCACCTCCATAGGAGCTCGAGGACTCAGTTTGCCCCGGCTGGCGATCCGCTGGCTTTGAAACCACCCATAATCCGTCGCCATTCAAGACATAAATAAAATTCCGCTCGTCTTGAAGCCACTTGACCACTCCTGAGAACTTTTGCATTACTCGAGGAACAGCTGGATTTGACAAATCCCAAAGTACAAGGTCGTCCTTGGAGGTGCCGCTGCGCATCGGGAGGGTCCCGGTTTCGGCAATGATCGCCAAATCACCCGTCACGTTCATCCTGCTCGGCACATCTGGATCCGGCCATGGGATTACTCCAATGGCTTTCGGTTGAGCGGGCTTGCTGATATCGATAATCGAGATGCCTTGATCTTTTGAGTGCTGCACGTAGAGGTAGTACTTGTCGTTCACTTTCTTCTGAATTGACATGTCGACAGCCGATAGTCCAGTGAACGGAATGTGCGCGACCACATCGGCCCGGCCGTCGGACGTTTTGAGTTTGTGATCTTTGGCCGATGCTCCACCAGACACAAGCAACACGGTGGTAAGAACTGCCGAGGCCATTGAGTTGAATTTAACGAATCTGCTTCTGCTATTGTTCACAATCCGCCTCCTGCAAAATGAGCCTCACCGTAGATAACGGATTTTCTGATCTTTTATTCCACTCGATCACATAAATTGTGGAGTGCTACGAGAAATTGATTCCATTTCAACGGAATATTGACCAGAGAAGCTGGGTTCTCATCGGGTAATCGTGATTACGCAAGGCCCTTATGGAGTTCATGAGAAGCGGTTGCCGTAATTGCGGCATTTCCACTCGCTCAGCCTGCATTTGATTTCCCGAAACAAATTGTTTTTGTTGAAGGGAATAAATCAACGACTCCGATGTTTTACTATGTAGACGTGTCAGGAGCGGATCTTCAATCCGATTCGTTCGAAGAACTGGCCATGCCGCTCTTCGATCAGTTGTACAACTTCGCTCACTGGCTCACACAGAATCGTGAAGAAGCCGAAGACTTGGTTCAGGAAACCTACGCCAAGGCTCTGAAAGGGTTCTCGTCTTTTCAATTGGGGACGAATTTCCGGGCGTGGATGTATCGCATCTTGCGTAATACGTTCTTGACCTCGCGGACTGGATTGAAGGCGACAATGACTGTACCTCTCGAACCCGAGGAGGACGGACCTGAACTGGCAGTTGAGCGCGACACCCCGGAAACGATTCTGTTTGAGCGCGCGAACCGCGAGCTGCTGCAGAGCGCGATCGATGAGCTCCCGGTGTATTTCCGGGAGATCCTCCTTTTATGTGAGGTGGAGGAGATGTCATATCAGGAAATCTCTGAAACGCTTTCGGTTCCTATAGGCACGGTCATGTCGCGCTTATCGCGGGCGAGAAAAACGCTGCGCGATCGCCTGCGACCACAGGTGCAAGCAGGAGCAGGTACAGCGGCGATGGCAAAGGGGACGAACCATGGTTTGTGAGTCTTGGAAGGCAAAACTCGACACCTACCTCGACGGCGAGGTTCCGGAGAAGGAGATGCGCACCTTCGACGCTCATGTGCGCAACTGCCCGTCTTGCTCCGCGGATGCCCTTACGCGCGTACAGATGAAGCGCGCGATTCAAGTCGCTGGAAAACGTTTCACTCCCAGTGCTGAGTTCCGGAAACGGATGCAGCAGAGCATGGCCCCCAAACGGCAGCGCAGTTTCCGTCTGGGATGGATGTTAGCGGCGGCGGCAGTCGTCATTCTCGTGGTCGGGACGTTCACTTCATCCTATCTGGGAAACCGATCCGGCAGAGACTTGGCTTACCGAGATCACGTTTTCAGCGAGATTGCAGACTTGCACGTGGCGACTTTGGCCAGTTCATCGCCGGTGGATGTGATCTCCACCGATCGGCACACGGTAAAGCCCTGGTTCCAGGGAAAGATCCCCTTCGCGTTTAATTTGCCTGAACTCCAGAACTCCGAATTCTCTCTGCTTGGCGGCCGGATGACGTATCTTGAGCAAACGCCTGGCGCGCATCTCGTTTACGACGTGCGGAAACACCATATTTCCGTGTTCGTTTTCCAAGAACGATCACTGCCAGCCAGGTTGGACGAAAATTCTCTCTCGCCGAAGAAACTGCCGTTCAACATGGAAACGTGGAGTCAAGGCGGCCTTCGCTATTTCGTGATCGGAGACGCGAGTGCAGCGGACATCGATAGTCTTGCGAAATTGTTCAAAGTCGCGTTGTAGATTTGACGTCTGTAATTCTGATGCCTTGTACACTTCTTCAAGATTCCATCTCCACATCCAAAGGAAGCCCGCTCGCCAGCTGTTGAACAGGCGCTAACAGAAAATAGCCGACTCCCTATTTTCGATTATCGTGGACTGTGAAAATAGGGAGAAATGGTATTTTTCGAAAGTCGGTCGAGCTTTTTCTCGAATCCGGGCGAACCTGTGTTCCTTCACGGTTATGCGCGTGACTCTCCCTATGAACAGGTGTTGCCTTCTTGAGCGCTTGCTATAAAGCGGAATGGAGTGTAGCAGCGTATCTACGATCATCGATTGACGAGTGAGGACACGCCGCTAACGCGAGGTCACGATCCATCCCGGCAAACACTTCTGATGTCTTGGTTCTCAAGCACAGATTTAGGAGAACCCCGCTTCGCGACGTTCAGCATCGCGCGGCCTACGCATTCCGTCGTTGTCACGTACTTCGGGAAAAACAACTTCCATACTGGATAGAGGGGCCCTATCACCGCGTAAATTGCTCTGTACCACCTCGTCTTTGTCCGAATCCCGTGTAAAGGCTGGATGTAACCAGGACGGAACATGTATACAGCCTTGAACGGCATCTGCAACAGCGCGTTTTCTGTCTTGTCTTTTACCCGCGCCCACATCATGCGACCGCGCTCCGTGCTATCGGTGCCCGAACCCGACACGTAGATAAACGTCATACCCGGGTTGAGTCTGCATAATATTCTGGCCACTGAGATCGTGAGATCATGGGTCACGCGCCTATACGCCTCCTCGTTCATCCCTACCGCGGAGACGCCGAGGCAGAAAAAGCACGCGTCGTAGCCCGAGAGCTTACCTTCAATTGCGGAGAGATCAAAAAGGTCGTTGTGCACGATTTCGTGCAGTTTCTCGTGCTGTTGTACGGTGGCATTGCGCCCAATGGCGAGGACGGTTTCCACCTCGGGATCGAGCAGGCATTCGCGCACGACGCCCTGTCCGACCATACCCGTCGCCCCTAGAAGAAGCACCTTCACGTATGACCACCTTTTCAACTCAATCTTGCATTGCTGAAATGGAAGGGAAAGAGCTCGTAAACCTTACTCGAACTGAAGCATTACAATCTCGGGATTCGATCCCAGCCGCAGCGGCGGTCCCCACGTTCCAGCTCCGCTCGAAGTGAAAACCTGCATCTTCCCGATCCGGCTTAAGCCATACACAAACTGCCGGTAAATCCGCCGCGCCATCCAACTCCAAGGTA
>WNFG01009713.1_pt1 | contig 13446 bp, 10 predicted proteins | sample 5400431 | NCBI WGS metagenome assembly WNFG01 (sample SAMN13153346, study PRJNA577476) | soil metagenome | isolation source: 120 cm saprolite under Douglas fir tree site 2 hole 3 replicate 2 | place: USA:California | collected 2015-04-18
CGGCTTCGCTTCGCTCCTCTAATCAAGTTGCACCTGGAAAATGAATTTCCCCGGGCTTCGATCACTACGCGCCTCGGTCGCCTGGACGGCAAGTCCCTCTACTACGGACCTTTTCTCTCGCGAGCCGCTGCGGAGAAGTTCGCTAATGACTCGCTTGATTTCTTCAAGATGCGTCGCTGCGTAGACGATCTTCATCCCGATCCCAAGTTTCCCGGCTGCATCTATTCCGAGATGAAGATGTGCCTCGCGCCTTGCTTTAAGGGCTGCAGTGACGAGGAGTACGGCGCTGAGGTCGCCCGCGTATTGTCTTATTTCGATTCCCGCGGACACTCCCTGGTCCGCGAAATCTCGACTCAGCGCGACGACTCATCCACCAATCTGGACTTCGAGAATGCCGCCGCCATTCACGCGCGTCTCGAAAAATTGTCGCCTGTACTCAGCCTGCTCCCTGAAATTGTGCACCGCATTGATCGCCTCTCCGCCGTGATGGTCCAACCCGGCGCAATGCCGGAATCTGTCGCGCTGTTTCGCATCGATTCGGGATGCATTTCGGCGCCGGTAAATTTCTTTATTCGGTCGTCCGAGCACGCGAAATCTCAGTCCATGGAGTCGAGGGTGCAGGAAGCGATCGCCACAGTTCCTTCCGCCGGCACCAAAACTGCGCTCGAAACCATGGAGCATCTGGCGATTCTCAAACGTTGGTATTACCGTAGCAGCCGGATAGGCGAAATCTTTTTCGCTGACGAGAAAGGCACGTTGCCTATGCGGCGCCTGGTGCGAGGCATCTCACGCGTCTATCACGGAGAGAAACCAGAAACGGACAGCGCAACCCAAGGCGCTCGACCAGCCACCCCTTTAAATTCCGCCGAACATCTGGGTAATGCCTCGAAAACAAAATGAAAAATGACAAAGAAAAAATGTTGCGTGAGCATCTGCTTGCCCTCCTCAAAGGGGGTGAAGCGCACGCTACTTTTGACGATGCGGTGGCTAATTTTCCCGCAAACTTACGGGGACAGAGGTCAAAGAGCCTCCCGTACACAGCATGGATGTTGCTCGAGCATATGCGCATCGCGCAATGGGACATCGTCGAATTCAGCCGTAATCGCAAGCATGTGTCACCCGCGTGGCCGAAGGATTACTGGCCTGAAGCGGAAGCGCCCCGCAATATAGCCGCATGGGACAACAGTGTTAAGGCCTTTCGAAAAGACCTAAAGGCGATGCAGAAACTGGTAAGGGATCCCCGAACCGACCTCTATGCACCAATTCCCTGGGGCGATGGCCAGACGATCTTGCGCGAAGCCCTGCTGATCGCCGACCACAACGCATACCACCTCGGGCAGCTAGTCGCGTTGCGCAGGCTTCTGGGCACTTGGAAAGAGTAGTGAGCCACCTGACACAACTTATGCGCTCTTCGCCTGAGTCGAATCGGAATTCCGGCGATCTGCATGCTTCCTGAAAATCACTCTCACCCCATCTCGCCAACGCTCGTCAATGCCAGCTAGTGTCCAGGCAATCTCGGGCGAGATGTAGCGCAACAAGGTGTCCGTAGCGGGATGAATATGCAACGCTGGCGCCACAAGGAATAACAGTGGAGGCTCCGCCGATAACTCGCGTTTAGGAAAGTAGCCGAAGCGCTGAAATTCTCGTCGGCTATGGTGCCACTGGACACGCGACCAGTAATCCAGACCTTGCAGTGGTAAATGAATATCTTCATCGGCCTTCAGTTCAACCACTGCCAGGCGCCCTTCTCGCGTCACGGCGAGCACATCAATCATGGCGCGGTCTGCCGCGGAAAAAGCCGGCACCTGCGAATACATGGATGCCGAATCAAGCTGTTCGTCGATGGCGCTGACGTCATGCACTACTAGCGATTCCAGCCAGCGCTCGGAATGCATGCGCCATAAGGCATGGTGGCGCGGACCGTGGGAACAGCGGATCTCGGCGGCGCGGCGCAGCATGTCGGCAAACTCGCCAGCATTCTTTTCTCCGAGCACTCGTTCCTCGGCGCCGACACCGAAGACGATCTGCTGCTGGTCACGAAACGACGCCCCATCCTGCGCCAGGAGCGCACGCGCAAACTCAAGGCCTCGAAAGCGAAAAACAACCTCTGCCGGCGAAAGTATGACAATCTCACAGTCAGGCACCAACCCACGTACATGGGCGATCGACTCCGCAAATCTTTCCCGAGTCGCTGTTTCATCTGTGCAGTGCACCAGTCGCGTCGCTATATTGCCTCGGTCGCCACAATCAATCTCGCGCAATGATTCGTCTCGCTCTGCAAGCTCATACAGTTGCCATTTGGCGGCCCGCTGGTTCAAGTTCGCCATGCGCTCGCGCGTAAGCGCCGAGCATCCTGCCGGCACAAACAGCTTCAGACCTTCGACGATTACCTTTCCGTCCTGCGCCTCCCGGCATGCATTCATCCAAAGAATGGCGAAAGTAAGAGCTGCGTCAATGGATGCCTGTGTCTCCTGCTGGTTCACTCCAAGTACGGCGTACGCCGCTTGCCCTTGGCGGAGCAGACCCCGCGCATAAATTGGACCGAAGGATCGCTCCAAATCCATCGCGCTACTTAACTGCACCACTTTGAATCCGGGAAATTGCTGCCCAAGCACTCGGCGCAATTTTTGTTGATAAGCTGAACGCGCCGCCTTGCGGGCGGAAGGTGTCCGCCGGTCCCGCTCCCGGCAAATTTCAAGTTTGGATGGTCGCGCCTGCCCCAGCTTCTGCACCGCCAATCGCAGCACGTCATTCTTGACCTCTGCCTCAACCACCCGTCGCACAATGTTTCGCTCCGCCGACCACAAATGAAGCAGGCACTTCCCCCGTTCTCCGGAAATTGAATATTTGGACTGGGTCAGGTCGAATGCGACCCCGCCATTTTCCAGGATGACGGCATCGCGGGATCCTTGCAGAAAGTCCCCCACCACGCGTACCAGGGATTCGGAAGTCACCACTGAATTGTTGCTGATGTAAGAACGTAATGTCTGTGACTTGTGAACAGACCAACTTCAAGGGGGTGTGTGATAATAAATGCTGCCGCTGCGCCCGAGTCATTCAGAATTCAGACGGCATCTAATTAGTGTGAATAAAGAACAATTTTTCTTCGAGCATTACGGTCTAACCCAAGCAGATCTGGAACGTTATCTTGCGGCCGCACTGTCGGCAGGCGGCGAGTATGCCGACCTTTACTTCGAATATCTGACTTCGACTTCGCTCATGGTAGACGAATCGATGGTTAAGTCTGCCTCTCAGGGCATCTCCGCTGGCTGCGGAGTACGCGTTGTGGCTGGCGAGCGCACCGGATATGCCTACACGGACGATCTATCGCCCCAACGCATTCTGCACGCTGCGCGTACAGCAGCACTTATCGCCAGCGGTCCTGCCAAGACTCCCGTGGTCGGCTATCAGGAGAAGCAGGCACGCAGTCTCTATCCGGTAACCCTACCCTCGGTGGACGCCGAAATTACCGCCAAGGTCGAACTGGTGATGCGAGCCGACAAGGCTGCTCGAGCGTATGATCCCCGAATTAAGGAAGTCCGCGTCGGTTACGGTGATGAGTTGCGCAATATTTTGGTCGTTGCATCGGATGGCACGTTTGCCGAAGACGCGCAGCCGCTGGCTCGCATGAACGTTTCCTGCATCGCGAAAAATGAAGACGGCTTCTCTGGCCGAGGTAGTGGCGGCGGAGGCGGCCGAGTTGCTCTGGATTTCTTTTTTGGTGATAAGAATCCCGAATACTTCGCCAGAGAAGCTGCGCGCCAGGCAATTCTGCAGCTCGATGCCCGTGAGGCTCCGGCTGGAGAAATGGAAGTTGTACTGGGGCCAGGCTGGCCGGGCGTGCTGCTGCATGAAGCCGTCGGTCACGGGTTGGAAGCGGATTTCAATCGTAAGAAAACGTCAGCATTTACCGGATTAGTCGGCAGGCGAGTAGCCAGCGAAAAATGCACCGTGGTGGATAACGGGACCATGCCGTGGCGCCGCGGCTCGCTCAATATGGACGACGAGGGTCGTCCCACCCAAAACACAACTCTCATAGAGAATGGGATTCTCAAAGGTTATTTGAGCGACAAACTGTCTTCCCGTCTGATGGGAATCGCCGACACGGGAAATGGTCGCCGTGAGAGCTACGAGCACATTCCCATGCCTCGCATGACTAATACTTACATGCTGCCCGGCGACGATGATCCCCAAGACATCATTCGTTCGGTCAAGCGTGGCGTTTATGCCGTGAATTTCGGCGGCGGCCAAGTGGATATTACCAACGGCAAGTTTGTCTTCTCCGCTTCAGAAGCTTATTTGATCGAAGATGGGCATATCACCGCCCCAATTAAGGGCGCTACTCTTATCGGCAATGGACCCGACGTGCTCACTCGGGTCTCGATGGTCGGCAATGACCTCCAGCTCGATGAAGGCGTGGGCACCTGCGGCAAGGATGGACAGGCTGTGCCGGTAGGCGTCGGAATTCCGACCATCAAGATCGATCGTCTAACCGTGGGCGGCACAGCGAAGAAGGATGCCAGCAGCTTCATGCAATAGCTCGCCGCGCCCACATTCGACTTAATTTTCCATGTCTCATACAACTCTCGAAACTTGCAACACAAAGGTTGAAACCGATCTCAAAGAAGTCGCGGCGGGCGTGGTTCGTCGCGCCATCGCGTGGGGCGCTACCGCAGCTGAAGCCGTGGTACGCGAAGGCGATGAGTTTTCGACCGTGGTGCGCCTTGGCGAAGTCGAAACTCTCAAAGAATCCGGCTCCAAGTCCGTCGGCGTTCGCGTATTTTTTGGCAAGCGCGCCGCCAGCACCTATTCCAGCGACTTTTCAGCTGCCGCACTTGAACGCATGGTGAAGTCGGCGCTGGAGCTCGCCAAGATAACTTCCGAAGATCCTTACGGCGGAATTCCAGAGGCCTCACAGCTCGGGTCGCTTACTGGCGATCTCGATCTGTATCACGAAGATGTCTACTCGCTTCCCGGCCCAGCTCGTATCGAATACGCGCGAGCCGCAGAAAAGGCCGCGCTCGATTTCGATCCGCGCATCAAGAATTCCGAAGGCGGGTCCTTCGAGGCTGCCACCGGCCACAAAGTTCTCGCCAACTCTCATGGATTTGTTGGCGAATACCGCCGCTCGTATTGCTCAGTCGCCGCAGTGCCCATTGCTCAATCCGAAAATGGCGCCATGCAGCGCGACTACTGGTTTTCCGTGGCCCGCACCCTGAGCCGCCTGGAGCCTGCCGAAAAGGTGGGGAAGATCGCTGCTCAGCGGACCATTCGGCGTTTGGGAGCCCGCAAAGTAAAAACTGCGCAAGTGCCGATCGTATTTGATCCCATGGTGGCGAACTCGATCCTCGAACACATCTTCGAAGGCGTGAATGGAGATTCCGTCTACCGCGGCGCCTCTTTCTTAGCTGGCAAACTGGGTCAGAGAATTGCCGGCGACAACGTCACCGTGATCGACGATGTTGATGGAGAAGGCGTTCCCACGCGGCGCACGCTGGTCATTGAGAACGGCACGCTCAAGTCCTACCTGCTGAATACTTACACTGCAAAGAAGCTGGGCCTCCATACCACCGCCAACGCCTCCCGTGGCTTGGCGGGAACTCCTGGCATTGGTCCCGGTAATTATTTCTTGCAGCCAGGAACAAAAACTCCGCAGCAGATCATCGCGGGAATTCAAGATGGCCTCTACGTGACCGAATTCCTGGGACACGGCGTGAACCTGGTGACTGGCGACTACTCCCGCGGCGCTTCCGGGCTGTGGATCTCGGGCGGGGAACTGGCGTTTCCTGTCGAGGAAATTACTGTGGCCGGCAATCTAAAAGACATGTTCTTCAATGTCTCTGAGATCGGGAATGACCTCGAGTTTCGTGGCGCGGTCGCATCGCCAACCATTCGGATCGACGGACTGACTGTCGGCGGGGAATAGCAGGGCTATCGGATAGTACAATCGTCCCGCATGGGCAGCCCTCTTCAACCTTCCCCGGCAACCGACCAGCGCGAGACTAACTGGACAACCATCGGCATAGGACTTGCGGCAGTCATTGTGGTCGTCGGCATAATCGCTTTCCTTTCTCGCGGCGAGCCCAAGACGACAAAGGCGCCTCCCCCCTACGCTTCCAAGCTGAAGTTATCTGACCTGAAGATGAGCGCAGCAGAAAACTTTGTTGGGGCCAGTGTCACCTACCTTGACGGAACCATCACAAATGCCGGAGACAAAACAGTCACTCATGCCGTGATTCACGTCATCTTTAAGGACTCGATGGGCCAGGTCGCCCAGACTGAAGACGTCCCGCTGCATGTGCTTCAGACCAGCGGGCCATATCCCGATGCGGTCGATCTGAGTGTGTCTCCTCTGGCTCCCAGTCAGAGCAAACAATTCCGCCTGACATTCGAAAGTGTTTCCGCCCAGTGGAACCATGAATACCCCGAGCTGCAAATCACCGACCTGGGCACGAAATAAATCTCGTCACACCCAACGTCGTTCATTGCCCTGCCCGGCACGTCATCGACGAGCGGAATGATTGCCGTCTAGAGTCTCCGCATGCCGCTGTCCGTTACAATGACCGCATGCCTGAAGTAAAGCCATTCCGGCTGACGGAGTCGGTCAAAGCTGCGGGTTGAGCTTCCAAGCTGAGTCCGGCGGCGCTGGACGCGGTGCTTGGGAAATTAGCCCGGCAACATGACCCCAATGTGCTAGTCGGCTTCGAACACGCCGACGACGCCGGCGTGTATCAAATTTCAGCCGACACCGCGCTCGTCCAGACCGTCGATTTCTTTACCCCGATCGTGGATGATCCCTTCACCTTCGGCCAGATTGCCGCCACCAACGCGCTAAGCGATGTTTACGCCATGGGAGGACGTCCGCTCACGTCTCTTGCGCTGGTTTGTTTCCCGGAGAAAGGCGATCTGGATATTCTCGAACGCATCTTGGCGGGTGGGCTCTCCAAGATGAGGGAGTCTGGCTGTACCGTTGTCGGCGGGCACAGCATTCGCGATGAGGAAACCAAGTTCGGATATTCGGTCACGGGTCTGATTCATCCAAAGCGGGTGGTCGCGAACAAAGGTGCACAGCCGGGCGATCATCTCATCCTCACGAAGGCTCTTGGCACAGGAGTAATTTCAACGGCGATAAAGAAGGGCACTGCGAAACAGTCCTGGATCGACGCTGCAGTGGCATCTATGACCACTCTGAACAAGACCGCTGCAGAAGTGATCACCGGCAACACCGAGGCTGCCGACAACAGCCACGACCGGCGACCGACTCACAAGCCCTTCTCTATCCACGCCATGACAGATATCACTGGCTTCGGCCTGATCGGCCATGCGCGCGAAATGGCGCTTGCATCGAATGTGAGTCTCCGCCTTCATGCCGGCTCTGTGCCGCTGCTCGAGGGCGCTCTGAAGTGTGTTCGCACGGGATACATTCCCGGCGGTCTGAAAGCAAATCGCGATTTTGCCGAATGTGTCGTAAGCTACGAATCGGAAATTCCCGATGACATGAAGACGATGCTCTTCGACCCGCAGACAGCGGGCGGGCTGCTGATCTCGGTCCCCGCGGAAGATAGCGCGGAACTGATGCGCACTCTGAAGGCCCGCGGTGTGCCAGCCGCTGAAATCGGTGAAGTCCTGCCCAGTCGAAAGCCACTCATCACGGTTGCACCTTAACGCTGGACGATGCCGGTCGGAAACAGCCTGCTCCCATCTCAGCCCGGAAACCCTGAGTTCCATTGCTGAATCGTGTTCGGATCGTGGGCATCTATCTATGTTGAAGGTGTCGGCGTGCCTACTAAGTAGCTCGAGTCAAATCTCAACCGCTGCTTCTGCCGCCAGCCAACGTAAAAGACCTCTAACCTGCCAATACACATTTTCTCTCAGGGAGGAATCATGAAAACTCGCCAACTAGGCCGCAGCGGCCTCAGAGTTTCCGCCATCGGCCTCGGCTGCATGGGAATGTCTGAATTTTATGGTTCGCGAGACGATAGCGAATCCATTGCCACCATCCAGCGGGCGCTGGAACTCGGGGTTACTTTCCTCGACACGGCCGACGTTTATGGGCCGTTTACCAATGAAGAGCTGCTTGGAAAAGCCATTCGCGGCCGCCGTGAAAAAGTAGTGCTGGCCACGAAGTTCGGGATTGTCCGCGATCCCAAGAATCCCCATATTCGCGGCGTTAACGGCAAGCCCGATTACGTGCGCTCCTCTTGCGAGGGCAGCTTGCGCCGCCTGGGAGTCGAGACCATAGACCTCTATTACCAGCACCGTGTGGATCCAAATACCCCGATAGAGGAAACCGTAGGCGCGGTGGCGCAACTAGTGAAAGAAGGCAAGGTGCGCTATCTGGGTCTTTCAGAGGCCAGCCCGCAAACTCTGCGTCGCGCCACCAAAGTTCATCCCATCGCCGCATTACAGACCGAATATTCACTCTGGACTCGCGACCCCGAAGAAGAAATTCTGCCCACCTGCCGCGAGTTAGGCATCGGATTCGTGGCTTATAGTCCCCTTGGACGCGGCTTTCTTACCGGTCAGATTAAGAGATTCGAAGACCTGGCGGCAGACGACTACCGGCGCTTCTCCCCCCGTTTTCAGGGAGAGAACTTCCAGAAGAACCTCGATCTGGTCCGCCGCGTGGAACAGATCGCCGCCGAAAAGAAATGCAAGCCGTCGCAGCTCGCCTCGGCCTGGGTGCTGGCGCAGGGCGAAGATATAGTGCCTATTCCCGGCACCAAGCATCGCAAGTATCTCGAAGAGAACGTTGCTGCGCTCGATGTAAAGCTTACCGAGGATGACTTACGCCGGATCGATGAGGTAATTCCACATGACGCGGCAGTAGGATCGCGTTACCCAGAGCACATGATGCAACTGGTGAATCAGTAATCACAGTTCACCCGCATAAAAAAGGCGGCCATCAGGCCGCCTTTATCATGTAATTAAGTACGAACAATTGAAACTGCTACTACGCCGGCGCTGGACGCTCGCCTTTTGCCAATCCGGGACGTCCCGGCTCAGGCTTCAGCACTTGCTGCACACCGTCATCACCTTTGGAAGGTGCCACCTTAACCGGAGGCAGATCCTTGCCTTCGATGAGCGCCTTGATTTCATTGGCATCAAGCACCTCGCGCTCCAGCAACGCGGCGGCAATCTTGTACAGCACTTCCTTGTTTTCCAAAAGAATGCCCTTCGCCGTCGTATAGCCCCGATTAATGGCTTTGCGAACTTCCTCATCGATCTGAACCGCCGTCGCCTCGCTGTAATCGCGGTGTTGTGCGATCTCGCGGCCCAGGAAGATTTGTTCCTCCTTCTTGCCGTAGGTCAACGGCCCCAGTTCGCTCATGCCCCACTCGCAAACCATCTTGCGTGCCATTTCGGTAGCGCGCTCAATGTCATTGCCTGCGCCAGTGCTCATCTGACTCAGGAACAATTCCTCGGCCAACCGTCCGCCCATCAAAATGGCAATGTTTGTTTCGAGATATTCCTTGGTGTAGTTGTGCCGGTCATCAATCGGCAACTGCATGGTGACGCCGAGGGCCATCCCTCTCGGGATGATCGTGACCTTGTGGACTGGATCTGAATTTGGCAACTTGGCCGCCACCAGCGCATGGCCACCTTCATGGTACGCCGTTACCTTTTTCTCCTCGTCGGAGAGGATCAGCGACTTGCGCTCCACCCCCATCAGTACTTTGTCCTTGGCTAGCTCGAAATCGTACTGCAGTACCGCTTTTCGGTTCTGCCGTGCGGCGCTAAGGGCTGCTTCGTTGACCATGTTCGCCAGGTCGGCCCCAGAGAATCCCGGGGTTCCGCGCGCCAAGACCGAAAGATCAACATCCTCAGCGAGAGGGATCTTGCGGGTATGCACCCGGAGAATCTCTTCACGCCCGCGCACATCCGGACGGCTCACCACCACCCGCCGATCGAAGCGCCCGGGGCGCAGCAATGCCGGATCAAGTACATCCGGCCGATTGGTCGCAGCCATCAAAATGACGCCTTCGTTCGACTCGAAGCCATCCATCTCAACCAGAAGCTGGTTCAGCGTCTGCTCGCGCTCATCGTGACCGCCGCCTAATCCCGCTCCGCGGTGACGTCCCACAGCGTCAATTTCGTCAATAAAGATTATGCAGGGCGCGTTCTTCTTACCCTGTTCAAATAAGTCGCGCACGCGGCTCGCACCCACGCCTACAAACATCTCGACAAAGTCGGAGCCTGAAATCGAGAAGAAAGGAACGTTGGCTTCGCCAGCTACCGCCCGTGCCAGCAGAGTCTTCCCAGTTCCTGGAGGCCCTACCAGCAGTACACCTTTCGGAATACGCCCGCCAAGCTTCTGAAACTTCTGCGCCTCGCGCAAAAACTCGATAATCTCCCGCAGCTCCTCTTTGGCTTCGTCTACGCCGGCCACGTCCTTAAACGTGACCTTCTTCTGCTGCATGGAAAGCAGTCGCGCCCGGCTCTTACCAAACGACAAGGCCTTATTGCCACCCGTCTGCATCTGCCGGATCATGAAAAACCATAGGGCTGCCAGCAAGATTAGCGGAGCCAAGTTCAACAACCAAGTAGGCCAGCTGCCGTTGCTCACATCGCGAATGCTTATGTTCACTCCCTTATCGCGAAGGGTCTTGATCATCTCCGGATAATTCGCCGGGACTGTCGTATGGAAGCCGGAACTATCGCGATACTTGCCACGTAGTTCCATGCCGATGATGGTGACTTCCTTGACGTTCCCCTGGTCCACGTCAGACATGAACTGGGAGAAGTTGACTTCCTTCTCCTTTTGCCCCGCGGTACCGGACTTGACCACCTGCCATAACAGGAAGGCCGAAAGCACGATTACCAACCAGAACACCACGGTTTTAACTGTCGAATTCAATCAAAACTCCTGTAACACCAGCAGCTTATCGCGGAGACGATAATGTGCACGGTTTCCTCTGTATCATTAGATGCCGAAGGAAGAATTTGGTTAGATAAATTCCCCCTTGGGTCATTTTACTCGTTCTTGCCGAGAAATTGCGGGCGTTATTTGGGTGACTTAGGTCATTGACGCAGGCGGTGCCCCCACCGCCAGAAATGGCAGATTGCGCCCCGTCTGCTCAGGGCTTCCCAGACCATAACCCACGACGAAGACATCGTCCACCAGAAAACCAAAGTAGTCGGGCTGCAACGCTACGCGCCGTGCCGATTGCCGGTCCAGTAAAGTAGCCAATTTGACCGAGGCCGCGCCCCGTCCACGTAGATTGCTCATCAGGAACTCGCCCGTCACTCCGGAATGTACAAGCCCTTCGACCACCAAAACGTGCTGACCGCGGATATCCACTTCGTGACTAAACAGGATTTCGAGCACCTCCGACGGGCCGTCGCCCTGCTGCTTGCGATAGCGTGGCTTAATGAACTGACAGATCACCGGCACCTCGAGAGCCCGTACCAGGTCCGCCATGAATATAAATCCGTTTTCCAGGAGTGCCAGCGCATGAATGGTCTGCCCACGGTAGTCATCGGAAATCTGCCGGGCTATTTCCCTAACCCGTTTCTGGATCTGCTCAGCGCTGATGATCTGGCGAAGAGGTTCGACTCTACCGGTTGAATTCTGCATGGCTCGTGGCGAATCCTCCTAGTACTCTTGCCTCAGACGCTTGCCAGTGGGACTTCTCGAATCAACATGGCCTCTCTTGCGTTTTCTTTCGGCAGGAACCGTCGCGCAGCGGGGAAGCCGCGCACCCACACGATTTCCTCGCCGCTGACCACCACAGGCCAAAGCTTTCGCTCCTCGAGGGATACATGGCGCGACTGCAATAGTTCTTTAATTTTCCTGGGACACTTAGTATGTGCCGGCCAGAACCGGTCTCCCGGACGCCAGTTTCGCACCCGTAACTCCGTTGATAATGCCGCCAGATCAAGTAGATGGTCGGGATTATACCCTGCTATTGAGTTCGTCATACCGACCGCTACTGCTTCAAACATGGTGGAAGTCTCAATCACTTCGACCCGGCCCGGAACGGACAGCGAATACTCGTACTCTGGACTTACGTCTCCAGTCTCTAAAGCTCTCGCTGGCTCGAAACGCAATTCACCGCCGGCGCGAACGATCTTCCAGTCGTGCGGTAGTGGCGCGGACTTTGGCCCGTCTCCAGCTACTCGCAGAATTCCTTCGACATGCTGAAACTCGAGCCGCAGTTCCAGCAACTCGGCTGCCGATCGAACTAACCTGCGTTGCAGCGCAAGCGGCAGCCGGCGTAGCACCTCTAGCTTTAGAGCACCGCCGGACGGCAAGGTCTTTTTCTTTGAGCCGGAAGCCTCGTGAGCATGAACCTTCGCGATACTCGGCGGGATCCATGCCGATTCCATAACGCGCCTTACTTCCTCTTGCCAATATTCCTCTTCGCCGCGAGCAATTTCAGCCGTTTCCGAAAGCGTGTCACGAAGGGCCGGGTTCAGGTACCGTTGCAGACGCGGCAGAATCGCATGACGAACCCGATTCCGCGCGAACCGCAGATCGCGATTGCTCGAGTCTTCCCGCCAGTCCTGGCCAATGCCAACGAGATAACTTTCCAGATCCCTACGACGGGTGCTCAGAAGGGGCCGAATAATGCCTACTGACAACTTTGGATAAATTCCAGCCAGTCCCCGCGTTCCCGCTCCGCGCACCAGCCGCATCAAAACAGTTTCAGCCTGGTCATCCAGTGTGTGCCCGGTAGCGATCTTGTCCAATGCGATGTGCGGGCGATTTAGTTCTTCGCCGGATGGCCTTCGTACTGGTCCGACACCGAGCAGACTACGGAAAAATTCATAGCGCAGTTCGCGAGCCGCATTCTCCACACTCAGATGCTTCTCGGCCGCATGCTCAGCCACATTAGCGCTGCCTGAGTAGAACTGGAGCTTATGCAAGCCCGCCAAGTCGGCGACAAAGCGCTGCTCTTCGTCCGACTCCGCTCCGCGCAATTTGTGATTGAAGTGAACTACAGAAATTACGATGCCGAGCGACTTCCGCAACTCAAGCAGCAACCGCAGCAGTGCTACGGAATCCGCTCCCCCCGAAACCGCGACCCCAACGCGATCGCCTGGCTTGAGCAACTCGTGCCGCTTGATGTAATCCAGCACTTTATGGGTCAACTCATGCACGAGAACATAGTACAACCGCAGCCGAAGCGCCAGCTGTCCCCACCTGAGCAGAACACTATTAGGCTCTAACGCCTATGTCCGCGGTGCCACCTACAACCCCGCACTCTTCTCCGCGATTAGCCCTTTGACCCTCTCCACAAATTCCGCCGCCGGCATATCTTCGGTCTTTTCTTTCCCGCGGCTACGGACATTCACTCTGCCCGCTTCAGCTTCCTTATCGCCAACCACCGCGAGGAATGGCACTTTCTGCATGGCGTGCTCGCGGATTTTGGCGTTCATTTTTTCATTGCGGGCGTCCACGTGTACACGTATCCCCACACCTTTGAGTTGCGCGGCAATTTT